>Ga0180121_10000420_pt1 | contig 17754 bp, 11 predicted proteins | sample AntDrymUQ5402106_2_FD_129676 | JGI IMG/M metagenome (GOLD analysis project Ga0180121, IMG submission 129676) | Polar desert sand microbial communities from Dry Valleys, Antarctica - metaG UQ540 (21.06) (version 2) (version 2) | ecosystem: Environmental > Terrestrial > Soil > Desert | place...
CGCGAGCGCCTGCAACCGCTCGGTCTGCCAGGTCAGCATCACGTCGGTCAGCCCCTTGAACGTCTTCCCGAGCATCACGAAGCCGCCCGACGCCGGGTCGAGCGCGCCCAGGTGCAGGTTGGACAGCCACCCCCGACGTCGCCCGTGACCCCACTCGGCGGCAAGCACGACGAGGTCGAGCGTGTGCCGGGGCTTCACCTTCAGCCAGCCGGCGCCACGACGTCCCGCGTCGTAGGGCGCCCCGAGCGACTTGGCGACCACGCCCTCATGCCCTCTCGCCAGGGTGTCGTCCAGGAACGTCGACGCCACCTGGAGGTCGCCGGTCACCACGCGCGGCACCCGGAGGCCCTCGGGGACCGTCGCGGCAAGGACCTCGAACCGTTCGGAGCCGGGTAGGTCGAGCACGTCCTCGCCGTCGGCGTGCAGGACGTCGAAGGCGTACGTCGACAGGGGTGCCGCCTCGCGGGCCGCCACGACGTCGACGGTGGAACCGACCCGTCGCCCGGTCTCCTGGAACGGGCGCGGCCGGCCGTCGGCTCGCAGGGCGATCGCCTCCCCGTCGAGCACCAGCGACCGGGCGTGCAGGCTGCGGGCCACCTGCACCACCTCGGGGACGCGTGCCGTGATGTCGTCGAGGCTGCGGGTGAACACCGCCACGTCGTCGCCGTCTCGGTGGACCTGGACCCGGACGCCGTCGAGCTTCCACTCCAGGGCGGCCGTGCCGAGCCGATCGAGGGCTGCGGCGACATCGTCGCCCGGGGACGCCAGCATCGGCTGGACCGGCTGCCCGACCTGGAGCCGGAACCCCGCGAGACCGCTGAGACCTCCCGACAGCGCGGCCTCGGCCACCGGTCCGATGGCCCCGCGCAGCATGGCGGCCCGGCGTACGTCCGCGGCGGGCACCTCCGCGGCCCGCGCGACCGCCTCGAGCATCACGCCCTCGAGGGCGCCCTGGCGCAGCTCGCCGGTCAGCAGCCCCCGCAGCAGCCGCTGCTCGGCCGACGTCGCCCGCGCGAAGAGGCCACCGACGACCCGGAGCCGCTGGCCCTGCGAGCCCGGCCCGGCGAGCGCGGCCACCGACTCGAGCACGGAGTCGACCTCGCTCACCCCGAGGGTGGGCTCGGCCAGTGGCGGCGGAAGGTCGCGCAGGGCAGCCCAGCCCACGCCCGTGCGGCGCTGCCGCGGCTCGCCGGAGAGGTAGGCGACGACCACCGCGACCTCGTCCGGGTCGGCGGCCCGCAGCGCCGCTGCCACCGCGGCGACCTTCTCCGTACGCCGGGTGGTGGCCGCCACCGTCGCCGATGCGGCGGCGACGTCGGAGAGCAGCACCCCCCGATCCTGCCCCGCAGCACCGACAGGCGAGCGGGGAGGTGCTACGCCCCCAGGTCGCTCAGCGCGTCCAGGACGCCGCGGTGGAAGGTCGGGTAGGCGTAGATCATCGTCCGCAGGGTGGACACCGGCACCTTCGCGTGGACCGCGAGGGTGAGCATCGAGAGCACCTCGCCGCCCCAGGGTCCGCACGACGTGGCCCCGACCAGGACGCCCGCGTCGGTGTCTTCGACCAGCTTGATGACCCCGACGCCACCGGGGCCGTGGATCCAGCCGCGCGCCGAGGACGACACCTGTGCCACCCCGGTGCGCACGGAGACACCCTTCTCGCGTGCGGCCTTCTCGGTCATCCCGACGGAACCCACCTCCGGGTCCGTGAACGTCACACGCGCGAGACCGCGATAGTCCGCGGGCTCGCCGTCCTTGCCGAGGATGTCGGCGACCGCGATGCCGGCCTGGTACATCGCCATGTGGGTGAACGCGCCGACGCCGGTCACGTCGCCCACCCCCCACAACCCTTCGCCGGCGCGCATCCGCTCGTCGACTTCGAGCGCCTTCGCGTCGGGGTCGAGGCCCACGGAGTCGACCGCGAGCTCCTTGACGCGCGCCCGGCGACCGACGCTGACGAGCAGCTCCACGCCGCGCACCGAGGTACCGTCCTCGAGCCGCACGACCGCCTCGTCGCCGTCGCGGGACACGTGCACCGCCTTGACGCCCGCCCGCACCGTGACCCCGTCCTCGACCAGCGACGCGGCGACGACCTCGCTGGCCTCCGGCTCCTCCGGCGCGAGGATGCGGTCCATCGCCTCGACCACGGTGACCTCCGAGCCGTAGCGGGCGAACATCTGGGCGAGCTCGACGCCGATGGCCCCCCCGCCGAGCACGACCATCGACCGCGGCGCGGTGGTCGCCGAGATCGCCTCCCGGTTGGTCCAGTACGCCGAGTCGGCAAGTCCGTCGATGGGCGGGACGACCGGGGCCGAGCCCGACGCGACGACCACGGCCCGCGACGCGACGAAGACGTCCTCGCCGACGCGCACCCGGCCGGGCCCGTCGAGCACAGCCGCACCGCGCACGAGCCGGCCGCCCTTGCCCTCGAACCGGTCGGCCGCGACCTTGTCGTCCCAGTCGTCGGTCGCCTCGGCCCGGATCCGCTTGGCCACCGGTGCGAGGTCGGGTGTCACGGATGCGGACCCGGCGTAGCCGTCGGCCCGGCGGGCCTCGGCGATCAGGGTCGACCCGCGGATCATCATCTTGCTCGGGACACACCCCCAGTAGGGACACTCCCCGCCGACCAGCTCACTTTCCACACCGACAACGGTCAGCCCCGCCTCGGCGAGACGGCCGGCCACCTCCTCGCCGCCCGGTCCCATCCCGATGACGACCGCGTCCACCTGCTGCTCGCTCATGGACCATTCCTACTCGATCGGTACCGTCACGGCCATGGCGGATGCGCACGGTCCCACGTCCCGGCTGTGGCTGGTGCGGCACGGCGAGACCGAGTGGAGCGCCTCAGGCCGCCACACGAGCACCACCGACATCGACCTGACCTTCGCGGGCGAGACGGCTGCACGGGAGATGGCCGGGCGGCTGGCGGCGGTGGAGTTCGCCCGCGTCCTCACCAGTCCGCGGCTGCGTGCCCGGCGTACGGCGGAGCTGGCAGGTTTCCCCGACGCCGAGGTCCACGACGACCTGCGGGAGTGGGACTACGGCACCGACGAGGGGCTGACCACGGCAGAGATCCGCACCCAGCGGCCCGGGTGGACGGTGTGGTCCGACGGTCCGCGGGGCGGCGAGAGCGCCGATGACGTTGCGCGCCGGGCGGACAGTCTCGTCGCGCTCGCGCGCTCGGCGGACGGACCCGTCCTCGCCTTCTGCCACGGCCACTTCTGCCGGGTCCTGGGGGCGCGGTGGCTCGGGCTCCACGTCGCCGCGGGAGCCCACCTCCGGCTCTCCACGGCGTCGGTGTCCGTGCTCGGCTGGGAGCGCGAGACGCCGGTCGTCGACCACTGGAACGACACCGGGACCCTGACCTGACCGAGGTCAGGGGCGGTTGCGGCCGGCGGACCTGACCTCCCGGTGGATCCGCTTCCACCGGGAGCGCTCCTCGGCGCGCAGCCTGGCGTCATGACGCATCGCCATCCAGCGCGCCTCCTTCTGCAGCTTCAGGTAGCTCTGCCACCGCCGCTCGGGCAGCTCCCCCGACTCCAGCGCTGCCCGGACCGCGCACCCGGGCTCGGTGTCGTGCGCGCAGTCGGCGAAACGGCACCGTTCGCCCAGCGCCTCGACCTCGGCGAAGACCAGGTCGAGCGACTCGCTCACGTCGGTGAGCCCGACGCTGCGCAGCCCCGGAGTGTCCACGACGAGCCCACCACCGGGAAGCACCACGAGCTCGCGGTGCGCGGTGGTGTGCCGTCCCTTGCCGTCGGCCCGGAGCTCCCGGGTCGCCATCACCACAGCGCCGGCGAGCGCGTTGGTCAGCGTCGACTTCCCGGCACCGGAGGGACCGAGCAGCGCGAGCGTCCGGCCCTCCACGGCGTACGCCGCCATCGCGTCCATGCCCTCGCCCGTCTCCGCGCTGACCACGAGCACGTCGACACCCGGCGCAGCGAGGGCGACGTCCGCCAGCACCTGTGCCGAGTCGGGCACGAGGTCGGCCTTGGTCAGCACGACCAGTGGCGTCGCGCCGCTCTCCCAGGCCAGCGCGAGGAACCGTTCGATGCGGCCGAGGTCGGGCTCGGGGTGCAGGCCCTCGACGACGACGGCGAGGTCGACGTTGGCGGCCAGGACCTGGCCGTGCGAGACGCCGGGGCTCACCGACGCCCGCACGAAGGCGGTACGCCGGGGCAGCACCGCCTCGGCAGTGACCCTGCCGTCCGCCCAGGTACGGGCGGCCACCCAGTCACCCACGCACGGTGTGCTGACCGGGTCGGCGACGGCGGCGGAGAGCAGGGCGCCGGAGAACGTCAGGCGCAGCGGCCCGTGCGTGCAGAGCGCGTCACAGGCGCCGCGGTCGACCCGGCTGACCCGGGCCGGGACGTGCCCGTCGGCGTAGGGGGTGAACTCGGCGATGCGGCGCTCGTCCCAACCGAGGGAAGTCAGTGGTGAAAGCTCGGTGCTCTTCAACGCGGAGGCCCTTCAGGAGGATGGAGGGTGCCTCGCGGACGTAGCGGTCAGACGTGACAGTCAGGGGCGGGCACCGGGGTGGAGGCGTGCGGGCACGGCGGCGGGCATCGGGTCCTCCTCGGGGCTCGGCGCGGACAGGGCAGGTCGTGCGCGGACGACGCTAGCGGCGCTTGCTGGCCGGGGCCAGCGGGTTTTTCGCACCGTCCTGGGCTTTGCGCCGGCGCGCCTCGGGCGCCTCGAGCGGCTCGAGCGGCTCGAGCGGGCTCTTGCCGGGCGGCCGGTTGAGCGGCAGGTCGAGCTCGCCGGTCTCCATCCCGCGCTTGGCCTTGGGCCCGGATGCGGCCGGCCGCTGGGCGGCACGCGCCTCGGTCAGCTCGCGCCGCGGCCACTCCTTCTCCACGGCGGCGTTGAACGCGGCCCCGATGAGCACCGCGATCGAGATGACGTAGAGCCAGATCAGCAGCACGATCGGCGTCGCGAGGGGGCCGTAGATGGACGCTCCCCCGACCGAGATCGAGATGATCCAGCGCACCAGGAAGCTGCCGAGGAACCAGATGCCCAGCGTCAGCAGGGCGCCCGGGAGGTCGCGGACCCAGGGCGTGCGGACGGGGGTGCTCACGTGGTAGAGCGAGGTCAGCGACACGACCGAAAGGACCGAGGCCACCGGCCAGTACAGCGAGCGGAGAAATTCCACCTGGTCGGGCAGGATCTGGCCCAGCAGCGTGGGACCGGCGAGGACGAGCGGGATGACCAGCGACCCGATGAGCAGCACGCCGATGTAGAGGCTGAAGGACAGCACGCGGGAGCGGATGATGCCCCTCTTGCCGCCCAGGCCGTACATGATGGAACAGGTGTCGATGAAGACGTTGAGCGCCCGCGACCCGGACCACAGCGCGATGAGGAAGCCGATGGAGATGAGGTCGGGGCGACCACCCGCGAACACGTCGCTCAGTGTCTTCTTGATGACCTCGTTGACCACGTCCGCGGTGAGGATCTCCTGCGACCCGTCGATGATGCGGGTCCGCACCTCGTCGACGACGTCGGCGCCGAGCCAGTCGTCGAGGTAGCCGATCAACCCGACCAGGCCGAGGATCAAGGGCGGCAGCGACAGCAGGGCGAAGAAGCCCGCCTCGGCCGCCAGCCCCGTGACGCGGTAACGGAAGCAGACCGCCGTCGTCTCCTTCGTCAGCCGCCACAGGACGGCACGCGGCCGGGCGGCGCGCGGCCGGGCGTCGAGCGGCTCTCCGGCCCCCTCGCCTCGAACGGTCTCCACGGCCACGCGCCTACGGTAAGCCACCCCACCCCCCATCCACCGGTATCCGCACCCGATGCACCTCCCCGGGGGTGTCCGGATGATGGGATGACGTGGACGCACGCGTGAGACCGGTGGCATCGTCATGGGCATGTCACAGACCGGCGCGCCCCTGGTTGCGCGGCTCCACGTCGACCACGGTCACGTGTCGAGCGCGGTCTGTATGCGCGGCTGACCCCGCCGCCCTGATCGACCCGACGGCGCGCGGTCGCGCCGGTCCCCGCGCTGCCTGACGGCGCGACCCCGACGTACGACCCGCGCCCCTCCCGACCGGAGACCGCCAGATGGCGCCCCCAGCACGCAGCACATCACCACGGACCAACACCGCCACGACCGCCCGGGCGAGCGCCCACAAGGGCCACGGTCAGTGGGCGCTGGGTCACCTCGAGCCACTCACGCCGAACGAGCGCATCAAGAAGGACGACGACGGGCTCAACGTCCGCGCCCGCATCGAGAACATCTACGCCCACCAGGGCTTCTCGTCGATCGACCCCGCGGACCTGCGCGGCCGGATGCGCTGGTGGGGCCTCTACACCCAGCGCCGCCCCGGCATCGACGGCGGCAAGACCGCCGTCCTGGAGCCGCACGAGCTCGACGACGAGTACTTCATGCTGCGCGTGCGCATCGACGGCGGCCGCCTGAGCACCGAGCAGCTGCGAGTCGCCGGCGAGGTGTCGCAGGAGTTCGCGCGGGACACCGCCGACGTCACCGACCGGCAGAACGTCCAGCTGCACTGGATCCGCATCGAGGACGTGCCGGAGGTCTGGCGGCGGCTCGAGGCGGTCGGTCTGTCCACCACCGAGGCGTGTGGCGACACGCCCCGCGTGATTCTCGGTTCCCCCGTCGCCGGGATCGCCGCAGACGAGATCATCGACGGAACGCCCGCGATCGAGGAGATCCTCGAGCGCTTCATCGGCTCGCCGGAGTTCTCCAACCTGCCCCGCAAGTTCAAGACCGCCATCAGCGGGTCGCCCCTGCTCGACGTCGAGCACGAGGTCAACGACATCTCCTTCGTCGGGGTGGTGCACCCCGAGCACGGTCCTGGCTTCGACCTGTGGGTCGGCGGCGGCCTGTCGACCAACCCCATGCTCGCCCAGCGCCTCGGCGCGTGGGTGCCGCTGCACGAGGTCGGGGACGTGTGGGCGGGCGTCGTCGGTCTGTTCCGCGACTACGGCTACCGACGACTTCGTACGCGGGCCCGCATCAAGTTCCTCGTCGCCGACTGGGGGGCGGAGCGGTTCCGTGAGGTGCTCGAGACCGAGTACCTCGGGCGCGCACTCGTCGACGGCCCGGCCCCGCCGCTCCCGCACGGGCCGCGCGACCACATCGGGGTGCACCGGCAGAAGGACGGGCGCTACTACGTCGGGCTGGCACCGACCGTCGGCCGCGTCTCGGGCACCACGCTGGTCCGCCTCGCCGAGGTCGCCGAGGCCCACGGGTCCCAGCGCGTGCGCGCCACCCCGCACCAGAAGCTGGTCGTGCTCGACCTGCCGGCCGACCGGGTCGACTCGCTGGTCGACGCGGCGGCCGGACTGGGGCTGCGGGCGCGGCCCTCCACCTTCCGCCGCGGCACCATGGCGTGCACCGGCATCGAGTTCTGCAAGCTCGCGATCGTCGAGACCAAGGTTCGAGCCGCCAAGGTCGTCGACGAGCTCGAGCGCCGGCTGCCGGACTTCGACGAACCGTTGACCCTCAACGTCAACGGCTGCCCCAACTCGTGCGCCCGCGTCCAGGTCGCCGACATCGGGCTCAAGGGGATGCTGGTCCAGGGTCCGGACGGCGACCAGGTCGAAGGCTTCCAGGTCCACCTGGGCGGCGGGCTCGGGCTCGACGCCGGCTTCGGCCGCAAGCTGCGCGGCCACAAGGTGACCTCCGACGATCTGCCCGACTACGTCGAGCGGGTGGTGCGCCGGTTCGCCGACGACCGTCGCCAGGGCGAGCGCTTCGCCCAGTGGGTCACCCGCGCCGACGAGGGGGAGCTCCGGTGAGCGAGCAGCGCGCGGTGCCGTTCTACTGCCCGTTCTGCGGTGAGGAGGACCTTCGTCCCCAAGCTGACGACCACGGCACGAGCCTCGGATGGCTGTGCCGGTCCTGCACCCGCGTGTTCTCCATCAAGCTGGTGGGACTGGTGACCCGATGACCGTCGAGCTGGTCACCCCGATGCCGACGTACGAACGTGCGTCGAGCCTCGCCGAGCACCGGGAGGCACTCGCGCGCCGTGCCGCGTGGCGGCTCGAGGCAGCGCCGCCGGAGACGATCATCCGCTGGGCCTCGCGGACCTTCGGCGCCCGGTTCGCGGTCACCTCGTCGATGGCCGACGCGGTGCTCATCGACCTCGTGGCGCGGGTCGCGCCGGGGACCGACGTGGTGTTCCTCGACACCGGCTACCACTTCACCGCGACCCTCACGATGCGCGACGCAGTCGCCGCCACCTACCGGGGCCGCATCAACCTGGTGACGGTCGAGCCCGCGCAGACGGTCCCCCAGCAGGACACCGAGTACGGCAAGGACCTGTTCTCCAGCAACCCCGACCGGTGCTGCTTCCTGCGCAAGGTCCTGCCCCTGGACCGTGCCTTGGCCGGCTACGACGCCTGGGGCAGCGGGCTGCGCCGTGACGACTCCCTCGCCCGCTCGCGCACACCGGTGGTGGACTGGGACCGCCGCAACAGCATGGTCAAGGTCAACCCGATCGCCCGGTGGACGCAGAAGGACATCGATGCGTACGTCGAACGCCACCACATCCTCACCAACCTGTTGCTGGACGAGGGATTCACCTCCGTCGGCTGCGTCCCCTGCACCCGGCCGGCCGGCGGGGAGGAAGCGCGGTCCGGGCGCTGGACCGGCCGGAGCAAGTCCGAGTGCGGCATCCACGTGGTCGGGTCGTGAGCGAGCGACGAGCGCCAGCGAGGCGCACGAGCCAATCGAGGATTCCGTGAGCCCGACCTACCCGCTGACCCTGGACCTCGCCGGGCGCCGCGTCGTCGTGGTCGGCGGCGGGCCGGTCGCTGCCCGCCGTACGACGGGAGCAGTCACCGCCCGGGCCGACGTCCTGGTCGTCGCCCCTTTCGTCTGCGAGGACCTGCGCGACCTCGTCGACGCGGGCGCGGTGACCTGGCTCGACCGCGACTACTCCCCCGGTGACCTCGTCGGCGCGTGGCTCGTCCACACGGCGACCGGGGACCGCGCCACCGACGACCGGGTGGCCGCCGACGCGACCGACCAGCGGACCTGGTGCGTCCGGGCCGACGACGCGACACGCTCGGCTGCCTGGGTTCCCGCGGTCGCGCGCAGCGGGTCGGTCACGGTGGCCGTCACGGCCGGCGGCGACCCGCGCCGGGCCACCACCCTGCGCGACGCGGTGGCCCTCGCCCTGGACTCCGGCGACCTCCCGCTCCGCCACCAGCGGCGGGTCGCGACCGGGCACGTGGCCCTGGTCGGTGGCGGACCGGGCGACCCCGGGCTCATCAGCGTCCGGGGCCGACGTCTTCTCGCGGAGGCCGACGTCGTACTCGTCGACCGGCTGGCCCCGCGGTCCCTCGTCGAAGACCTCGACCCCGAGGTCCTGGTCGTCGATGTCGGGAAGACCGCCGGTCACCACCCGCTGCCCCAGGAGGAGATCAACCGGCTGCTCGTCGAGCACGCCCGGGCCGGTCGACGGGTCGTCCGCCTCAAGGGCGGCGACCCGTTCGTGCTCGGCCGAGGTGGGGAGGAGGCGCTGGCCTGCCTGGCGGCGGGGGTGGCGGTCGAGGTCGTTCCCGGGGTGACCAGCGCGATCGCCGTGCCCGCGGCCGCCGGCATCCCGGTGACCCACCGGGGCCGGTCGCGTCAAGTGACGATCGCCTCCGGCCACGAGGGGCTCGACTGGCCCTCGCTGGCCCGCCTCGAAGGCACGCTCGTGCTGCTCATGGGCGTGGCCGGGCTCGAGGTCGCCGCCGCCGAGCTGGTCGCGCACGGCAAGGCCCCGAGCACCCCGGTCGCGGTCGTCGAGTCGGGCTGCACCCCGCAGCAGCGCACCACGGTCGGCACCCTGTCGACGATCGCCGAGCGCGCCCGCCGCGTAGGCGTGGCACCGCCGGCGGTCGTCGTCGTCGGCTCGGTGGTGGACCTCCACGCCGTCCTGGGGTGAGCGGGTGCTGAGGTGAGCGGGCCGCCGCTCGTCGCGGTCGCGCACGGCAGCCGTGACCCTGCCGCCGCGCAGGTGACCCGCGCGCTGCTGGCCGAGGTCCGCCGGCAACGGCCCGGCCTCGAGGTCCTCGAGAGCTACCTCGACCACGGCGAGCCGGCACTTCTCGACGCGCTGCGGGGCCTCGGGCGTGCCGTCGTGGTGCCGCTGCTGCTCGGTGCCGCCTTCCACAGCGGCGTCGACATCCCCACAGCCGTCGCGGCGGCAGGCGGGCAGGCCCGGCAGGCCGACGTGCTGGGGCCCGACCCGCTCCTGCTGGTGGCCCTCGAGCGGCGCCTCGCCGAGGCCGGTGTGGATCCCGGTGACCCGGGCTCGGCCGTGGTGCTGGCCGCCGCCGGGTCGACCGACCGGGCCGCCGTGGACGGAGTACGGGATCTCGCCCGGTCGTGGCGCTCACGCGGATGGTGGGCCGTCGACCCCGCCTTCGCCTCCGCGGCCGACCCCACCGTGGCCGCGTCCGTGGCGACCCTGCGGGCACGCGGCGCCCCACGGGTCGCGGTTGCGAGCTACCTCCTCTTCCCGGGGCTCTTCGCCGACCGGCTGGCCGATGCCGGCGCCGACGTGACGAGCGACCCGATGGGCGACGCCGAGGAGGTGGCTAGGCTCGTGCTCGACCGCTACGACGCGGCAGCAGCCACTCCCGGAGGAGACCGACCATGAGCACCGAGCCGGACCTGCGGACCGCCGACCCCGAGGTCGCCGACATGGTCGCGGCCGAGAGCGAGCGGCAGCGCGACTGCGTGCGCCTGATCGCCTCCGAGAACTACGTCTCGAGGGCTGTCCTCGAGGCGACCGGCTCGATGCTGACGAACAAGTACTCCGAGGGCTACCCCGGCAAGCGCTACTACGAGGGCCAGCGGGTCATCGACCAGGTGGAGACCCTGGCGATCGAGCGGGCAAAGAGACTCTTCAGGGTCGCTCACGCCAACGTCCAGCCCTACTCCGGCTCTCCCGCCAACCTTGCGGTCTACCTGGCGTTCGTGGACCCCGGCGAGACCGTGATGGGCATGGCGCTGCCGATGGGTGGTCACCTCACCCATGGCTGGAGCGTCTCGGCCACGGGCAAGTGGTTCCGCTCCGTGCAGTACGGCGTGCGCAAGGAGACCGGCCGCGTCGACATGGACGAGGTCCGCGACCTGGCTCTGGCCGAGCGCCCGAAGATGATCTGGTGCGGCGGCACCGCAGTCCCCCGCACGATCGACTTCCCGGCCTTCGCCGAGATCGCCCGGGAGGTGGGCGCGGTCCTCATCGCCGACATCGCCCACATATCCGGCCTGGTCGCCGGTGGTGCCCATCCCTCGCCGGTCGGGCACGCCGACGTCATCACGACCACGACGCACAAGACCCTGCGCGGGCCGCGCGGCGCGATGATCATGAGCACCGAGGAGCACGCCAAGGCGCTGGACAAGGCCGTGTTCCCCGGCCTGCAGGGCGGGCCGCACAACCACACCACGGCCGCGATCGCGGTCGCCCTCAAGGAGGCCGCCACCCCGGAGTTCCGCACCTACGCCCACGCCATCGTCGAGAACGCCAAGGCGCTCGCCGAGGGCCTGACAGCCCGAGGTTTCGACCTCGTCTCGGGCGGCACCGACAACCACCTGCTCCTCGTGGACCTCGAGAACAAGGCGCTCCCGGGCAAGGCGGCGGCCCAGGCCCTGGACCGGGCCGGCATCGAGCTCAACTACAACACCGTGCCGTTCGACCCGCGCAAGCCGTTCGACCCCTCCGGCGTGCGCATCGGCACGGCGGCAGTCACGTCGCGCGGCATGTCGACCCAGGACATGGACACGATCGCGGGCTGGATCGACACGGTGGTCGAGGCCGAGCGGTCGGCCGACGCCGCCGCTGCCGAACGGGTCGCCACCGAGGTGCACGAGTTCTGCAGCCGGTTCCCCACCCCGGGCCTGCCTGACTGAGACCGCGGGAACGCCGCAAGCCGTTGCCCGAGCACCTCCGATCATCAAGGACAATCACTGCATGGAGATCTGGCCCGGCACCGCCTACCCCCTGGGCGCCACCTTCGACGGGGCAGGCACCAACTTCGCGCTCTTCTCGGAGGTCGCCGAGCGCGTCGAGCTCTGCCTCTTCGAGGGTGCCGAGTCGGGGCGGCGACTGAGCGAGATCCGCGTAGACCTGCCGGAGGCCGACGGCTTCGTCTGGCACGGCTACCTCCCGCGGGTGGGGCCTGGGCAGCGCTACGGCTTCCGGGTCCACGGCCCGCGCGACCCCGCCCGCGGTCGGCGCGCCAACTCCTCGAAGCTGCTCCTGGACCCCTACGCCAAGGCCGTCGAGGGGCAGGTGGACTGGGACGAGTCCCTCTTCGACTACCGCTTCGGCGCCCCCAACCGCGTCAACACCCTCGACTCCGGCCGCCACGCGCCCAAGTCGATCGTCATCAACCCGTTCTTCGACTGGCAGAACGACCGCAACCCCCGCACGCCCTACCACCAGACCGTGATCTACGAGGCGCACGTGCGCGGCCTGACGATGACCCATCCAGCCCTGCCGGACGACATCCGCGGCACGTACGCCGGGATCGGGCACCCGGCCATCATCGAGCACCTGCACCGCATCGGGGTCACTGCGATCGAGCTGATGCCGGTGCACCAGTTCGTGCAGGACCACCACCTCGTCCGGCGCGGGCTGTCCAACTACTGGGGCTACAACACGATCGGTTTCTTCGCCCCGCACAACGCCTACTCCTCGAGCGGGACGCGGGGCCAGCAGGTGCTGGAGTTCAAGGCGATGGTCCGCGAGCTGCACATAGCGGGCATCGAAGTGATTCTCGACGTGGTCTACAACCACACCGCGGAGGGCAACCAGATGGGCCCGACGCTGTCGTTCCGCGGCATCGACAACCAGGCCTACTACCGCCTCGTCGACGGCGACGCCGAGCACTACTACGACACGACGGGCACCGGCAACACCCTGCTGATGCGCCACCCGCACGTGCTGCAGCTGATCATGGACTCGCTGCGCTACTGGGTGAACGACATGCACGTCGACGGCTTCCGCTTCGACCTCGCCTCGACCCTGGCCCGACAGTTCCACGAGGTCGACCGGCTCTCGGCGTTCTTCGACCTCGTCCAGCAGGACCCGGTGATCTCCCAGGTCAAGTTGATCGCCGAACCGTGGGACGTGGGAGAGGGCGGCTACCAGGTGGGCAACTTCCCGCCCCTGTGGACCGAGTGGAACGGCAAGTACCGGGACACCGTGCGCGACTTCTGGCGCGGCGAGCCGGCGACGCTGGCGGAGTTCGCCTCCCGGCTGACCGGTTCCGCCGACCTCTACCAGGAGGACGGCCGCCGACCACTGGCCTCGATCAACTTCGCGACCGCGCACGACGGGTTCACCCTCACCGACCTCGTCTCCTACAACGACAAGCACAACGACGCCAACGGCGAGGGCAGCGCCGACGGCGAGAGCCACAACCGGTCCTGGAACTGCGGTGTCGAGGGGACGACCGACGACCTCGAGGTCCTGAGCCTGCGCGAGCGCCAGAAGCGCAACATCCTCACGACGCTGTTCCTGTCGCAGGGCGTGCCGATGCTGCTGCACGGCGACGAGCTCGGCCGTACCCAGGGCGGCAACAACAACGTCTACTGCCAGGACAACGAGCTCGCGTGGGTCGACTGGACCGATGCGAAGGACCACTGGTCGATGACCGAGTACGTGCGGCTGCTCACGACCCTGCGCCGCGAGCACCCGGTGCTCCGCCGCCGCCGCTTCTTCCAGGGCGACCCGGCGCGAGGGTCGGAGAGCGAGCTCGGTGACATCGCCTGGTTCACCCCGACCGGCGACCACATGAGCGAAGGTGACTGGCAGGCCGGCTTCGCGCGGTCGGTCGCGGTGTTCCTCAACGGGGACGCCATCGCCGAGCCCGACGGACGGGGGCAGCGCATCACCGACGACTCCTTCCTGCTCTTGTTCAACGCCCACCACGACGACATGGACTTCACCGTGCCACGCGAGGTCTACGGCGAACGCTGGGAGGTCGTGCTCGACACGTCGTCCCCCCTGATGCTGGACCGGCCCAGCACCAAGGCCGGCGAGACCCTGACGATCGAGTCGCGCTCGACCCTCGTCCTGCGCCGCGTCGTCTGAGGTCCTCGCCCATGCCTGACACGGTTCGGGTGCCCACGAGCACCTACCGGCTCCAGCTGCGCCCCGACTTCGGCTTCGACGAGGCCGCCGAGGTGCTGCCGTACCTCGACGACCTCGGCGTCTCCCACGTCTACCTCTCCCCCGTCCTGCAGGCTGCCGCGGGGTCCACCCACGGCTACGACGTCGTCGACCACTCACGCATCAACGACGAGCTGGGGGGCGCCGAGGGCTTCCACCGGCTCAGCGCGGCGGCTCAAGCCCTGGGCATGGGCGTCGTGGTCGACGTCGTGCCCAACCACATGGCCGTGCCGACGCCGGCCTGGCACAACGCCGCCCTGTGGTCGGTGCTGCGGAACGGGCCCGCCTCGCCGTACGCCCGGTGGTTCGACGTGGAGTGGGCGGCGCAGGAGCGCGCACTGCTCATGCCCGTTCTCGGCCGGCGCATCGGTGAGGTCGTCGCGGACGGCGAGATCACCCTCGACTCCTCGGGCGATCCGCCGGGTGAGCCGGTGCTGCGGTACTTCGACCACGTGTTCCCCGTCCGCCCGGGGACCGAGGACCTGCCGCTGCCCGAGCTGCTGGACCGGCAGTTCTACCGGCTCGCGCACTGGCGGGTGGGCGACGAGGAGCTCAACTACCGGCGCTTCTTCGACATCGACACCCTGGCCGCCGTCCGCGTCGAGGACGAGCAGGTCTTCGCCGAGACCCACTCGGTGCTGGTCGCACTCGTCGCCGAGGGACGCATCCAGGGCCTGCGGATCGACCACCCCGACGGCCTCGCCGACCCGCGGGGCTACGTCATGCGCCTCTTCGCGGCCACCGGCGCGTGGATCTTGGTCGAGAAGATCCTCGAGGGTGACGAGCAGCTGCCGGCCGACTGGCCGTGCGCGGGGACGACGGGCTACGACGCGCTGCTCCGGGTCGGCGGTCTCCTCGTCGACCCGGCCGCGGAGGCCGCCCTCACCAGCATCTACGGGCAGCTGACCGGCGAGCCCACCGACTTCGGAGCGGTTGTCGACGAGGCGAAGCGGTTCGTGGTCGAGCACGGCCTGCACGCAGAGGTCGCCCGCCTCGTCGAGGTCGCTGCCGCGATCTGCCACGACCATCTCGAGCTGCGCGACCACACCCGGCGTTGCCTTCGCGAGTCGCTGGTCGAGCTGCTGGTCGCCGTGCCGGTCTACCGCGCCTACGTGGTGCCCGGCGAACCGGCACCGGAGGAGTCGTGCCGCGTCATCGAGGCGGCTGTCGCGGCGGCCAGGGACCAGCTGGCCGAGGACCGGCACGGCACCGTGGACCTGCTCGGCGAGCTCGCCCTCGGGACGCGCGGCCGCGGGGCCCACCGCGACGAGTTCGTCGTGCGCTTCCAGCAGACCTGCGGACCGGTCATGGCCAAGGGCATCGAGGACACGGCGTTCTACCGCTGGTTCCGGCTGTCCTCGCTCAACGAGGTGGGTGGCGACCCGGCACGGCTGGGTGTGAGCCCGCAGGAGTTCCACGACTGGTGCGGGCGCGCGCAGGCCGCCTGGCCCGGGGCGATGACGACGCTGTCCACCCACGACACCAAGCGCAGCGAGGACGTCCGGGCCCGGCTGTCGGTGCTCAGCGAGCTGCCGGGCGAGTGGAGCGAGCGAGTGACGTCGTGGCGCGCGGCGACGTCGTCGTACCGGCCCGGCGAGCTCGACGCGAACACCGAGTACCTCCTGTGGCAGACGGTCGTGGGCACGTGGCCGATCGATGCCGCACGGTTGACCGCGTACCTGGAGAAGGCGACCCGCGAGGCCAAGCGCCGCACGACGTGGACCGAGCCGGACGAGCAGTACGAAGCGGCCGTGCGCGCGTTCGCGGAGTCCGTCCTGGCCGACGACGCCGTCACCGCCGGCGTGGCGGAGTTCGTGACCGGGCTCGGACCGGCGTTCCGGGCCAACGTGCTCAGCCAGAAGCTGCTGGCCCTGACGATGCCGGGCGTGCCCGACGTCTACCAGGGGGCCGACCTGGTCGACCTGTCCCTCGTCGACCCGGACAACCGGCGCCCGGTGGACTACCCGGCCCGCGCCGCCCGGCTGCGGTCGCTCGACGGCGGTGCGTTGCCCCGCGACCTCGACGACGAGAAGCTGTTGGTCGTCTCGCGTGCGCTGCGCCTGCGCCGCGGGCACCCGGAGTGGTTCGGCGCCACCTCGGCGTACCTGCCTCTGGTGACCACGTCCCCGTGCGCGCTCGCCTTCGCCCGGGCCGAGCGGGTCGTGACGGTGGCCTCACGTCTCACGACGGGCCTGCGCGACGGCTGGGGGAACGCGACGGTGCGGCTGCCTGCGGGTGCCTGGCGCGACGTGCTGACGGGAGGGACGTACGCCGGGGAGCCGGCGCTCGGGGAGGTGCTCGCCACTCTCCCGGTGGCCCTGCTGGCCCTCGTCGAGGACGGGCCTGGATAGCTAGAGCTGGAGCGGGGGGTGCGCGAGGGTGCCGAGGACGAGGTCGTGGGCCGGGACGGGGATCTGCAGGAAGAAGCCCTGGGCCTCGTCGCAGCCGAGGTCGGCCAGGGCCAGCAGCGTCTCGGCTCTCTCGACGCCCTCGGCGACGCACGTCATGCCCAGCGAGTGGGCCATCTCGATCGTCCACCGCACGAGGGCCGCGTCGGTCGCGTTGTCGGTCAGCCCCTGGACCAGCGACCGGTCGAGCTTGAGGACGGAGACGGGGTAGTGCCGCAGGTACAGCAGGCTGGCGTAGCCGGCGCCGAAGTCGTCGACCGCGATGGGGATGCCCGCGGCGGCGACCTGCCCCAGCACCTGGGCGGCGGTCTGCGGGTCGGCGAGCAGCGCCGACTCGGTGAGCTCGATGACCAGGCTCGAACCGGGGAGCTTGCGGGCCGCGAGCTCGGCGCTGACGTGGTCGGCGAAGTCCGGGTCGGTCACGTCGAGGGTGGAGACGTTCACCGCGACCACGACGTCCTGACCGGCGGCCCGCCAGGCGACGACCTGGTCCAGCGACTGGCGCAGGACCTCGCGGGTGACGAGCTTGATGGCCCCGGTCGCCTCCGCCATCGGGATGAAGTGGCCCGGCAGGAGCAGTCCCCGCTCGGGGTGCCGCCACCGCACGAGGGCCTCGGCCCGAGCCAGCTCGCCCGTGGCGACCGAGAAGCTGGGCTGGTAGTGCATCGTGAGCTCCTCGCCGTCCACGGCCCGTTGCAGGTCCACGTCCATCGACAGGGCCGCCCTGTCGTCGGGGGCGAGGCCGTCGTGGTAGATCTGCCACCCGGAGCGCCGGGCCTTGGCGTCGTACATCGCGATGTCGGCTCGTTGGAGGAGCAGGCCGTAGTCAGAGCCGTGCTCGGGCGAGATGGCGATGCCGATGCTGGCCCCGACCGACACCTCGAGCCCGTCGACTGCCACCGGGGCGGTGATGGCGGGCATCAGCCGCTGGCAGAGCACCCGGATCGACTCCTCGTCATGGGCACCGGAGGCGAGGACCACGAACTCGTCGCCACCCACCCTGGCGGCGGTGTCGCCCGGGCGGATCGCTCCTGAGATCCGCTCGGCCACCTCGATGAGCGCCAGGTCACCGAAGGCGTGGCCGTAGCGGTCGTTCACGGCCTTGAAGCCGTCGAGATCCACGAACAGCACGGCGATGTGCTCGACGCCGCGGTGCTGGCGGGCCACCGCTTGGCCCAGGCGGTCCGACAGCAGCATCCGGTTCGGGAGCCCCG
>Ga0180121_10000421_pt1 | contig 17730 bp, 19 predicted proteins | sample AntDrymUQ5402106_2_FD_129676 | JGI IMG/M metagenome (GOLD analysis project Ga0180121, IMG submission 129676) | Polar desert sand microbial communities from Dry Valleys, Antarctica - metaG UQ540 (21.06) (version 2) (version 2) | ecosystem: Environmental > Terrestrial > Soil > Desert | place...
GCCGGGGTAGAGCTCGAAGTCGACGCCATCGAGGGCGACGACATGACCGTAGGTCTTGACGATTCCCTTGGCCTGCAGCACCGGCGCAGCAGTGTGCACCGTCGGACCCGGCTGGTCGGTGGTGGCCGTCATGTGCGGGCCCGCCGGATCCACTGGTCGACGGAAACGGCGAGGATGATGAGAACGCCTACAGCGAGCCTCTGGTAGAGGACATCGAGACCGGCCAGCGTCAAGCCGTTGCGGAAGACACCGACGATGAGGGCGCCGATGAGGGCGCCGAGCACGGTGCCACGGCCACCGAAGAGACTCGTGCCGCCGATGACCACGGCGGTGATTGAGTCAAGGTTGGCGTCGATGCCCGAGTTGGGGCTCGCGGCGTTGACCCGGCCGATCAGGATCCAGGCGGTGACGGCGAAGATGATGCCCGCCACCACGTACACGCTGAGCAGGACCCGCTGGACCTGGATGCCCGCGAGCCTCGCGGCCTCGGCGTCGTCACCGACCGCATACACATGACGGCCCCATGCGGTGTAGCGCAGGACGAAGCCGAAGAGCGCGTACATGGCGAGCATCACCACCACGCCGTAGGTGATCCGTATCTCGCCGACTGTGAATGTATTACCGAGCAGGGCGAGCGGCGCGACCAGCTCGGAGTCACGGATGGTGCGGCCGGTGGCGTAGAGCAGCGTCAGGGCAACGAAGATGTTCAGCGTCCCCAGCGTGACGATGAAGGGAGGGAGGCGGACCTTCGTCACCAGGAGCCCGTTCACGGCGCCGGCGAGTCCACCAACCGCCAGGCCGAGCAGGAGGGCGAGCCAGCCCGGTAGGCCGGAGTCGAAGGCGGTCTTGGCCATCACCATCGAGGAGAAGACCATGATCGCGCCGCAGGACAGGTCGATGCCCGCGGTGAGGATGATCAGCGTCTGCCCGACGGCGAGCGCGCCGACCACAGCCACCTGCTGGGTGATGATCGAGAGGTTGTTCGGCGTCGCGAAGTTCTCGTTGAGGAACGTGAAGACGATCACACTCAGCAGGAGCACCAGGGCCGGACTGAGCCACGGGTAGCGGTGCAGCGTGGTCTGAACGCGTTGAGCCGGCGTGCGCCGGTCGAGGAACTCATCCGCCGCGTCGTAGCTGCTGGCTGGCGCCTGGGTCGTCCCGCTCACACCGTGCCGCCTTTCGATGGGCAGTGGGGGCAGCCGCTGTGCGACTGCCCCCACCGTAAGGGTCTAGCTGGCCTGACGCAGGAGGATCAGCCCCAGGCGTTGTCGAGCCCGAACTGGGGGTCCTCGCTCTCGACACCGTCGACCGGCTCGTTGGCGATGAGCGCGACACCGGTGTCGAAGAAGTCGAGGCCCGGGCTGTTCTCCGGCTTGTTGCCCGTCTTCACGATGTCGATGATGGCCGCGACGCCGAGCTCGACCATCTTCGCCGGGTACTGCTGCGAGGTTGCCGCGATCGTGCCCTCCTGCACGGCCTCCACACCGGCGCGCCCACCGTCGACCGAGACGATGATGACGTCCTCCTTGCCAGCGGCCTTCAGCGCTTGTGCTGCCCCCGCAGCGGTCGGTTCATTGATCGTGTAGACGACGTTGATGTCACCGTTCTTGGACAGGAGCGTCTCCATGCCCGCGAGGCCACCCTCCTCGTTGGCGCCGGTCGCTACGTTGCCCACGATCTCGTAGTCACCACCGGAGTACTTGCCCGTCTTCGGCTCGTCGCCGATGATCTTCGGGTCGCCGATGTCCTCGATGCCCATGCCCTCGAGGAAGCCCTGGTCCCGGTTGTAGTCGACCGAGACGACCTTGTCGTCGAAGATGTCGAGCAGCGCGATGATCGCCTTCTCGCCGCCGAGCTTCGCCGCGGCGTACTGGCCGATCAGGTTTCCGGCCTTGCGGTTGTCGGTGGCGAACGTGATGTCCACGGTGTCCGGCGGGTCCGGCGGGGTGTCGAGCGCGATGACGAACAGACCGGCGTCGCGGGCCTTGGTCATGGCGTCGTTGACACCGGTCGACATCGGGGTAATGAGGATGCCCTGCTGCTGGGCGGTGATGGCGTTCTCGATCGCGTCGATCTGACCTTGGTCGTCGCCCTCCTCCTTGCCGGAGGCAATGGTGATCTCGATCCCCTCGGCTTCGGCGGCCTCCTTCGCGCCTTCCTGCATGGCGGTGAAGAACGGGTTGGTCGAGTCCTTGGTGATCAGCGAGATCGCGATCTCCTCGGCGCCACCGCCACCGCCTCCACCACCGCCACCGCCGCCGGTGCCCGCGTCGTCGCCTCCACCGCAGGCGGCGAGCGCCATCATCGCGGCGAGCGCCACGCCGAGGAACCGGAGGGATCGGGAGCGGGGGTGCTTCGTCCGAGCAACCATTGCGATGTCCTTCTTGTCGGGATGGTTTCCAGCAGGCTTTCTTGACAACGTTGTCGTGGTAGTTGTAGCCCTGTCCTGACACGCACGTCAAGGGATTGTTTCCCTCAGGGACACCGTGATGACAACGTTATCTACGCCAGGCCCGCCGCTGCCCAGGGCGACGATGCGCGACGTCGCCGCATTGGCGGGTGTGAGCGTGAAGACGGTGTCCCGCGTGGTCAACGACGAGTCCGGGGTCTCTGCCACGATGACCGACAGAGTTCGGCTCGCGGCTGTTCAGCTGGACTTCCAGCTCAACATGGCGGCCCGCAACCTGCGCCGCGCGGACGGGCGCACCGCCACCATCGGGCTGATCCTGGAGAACGTGGCCAACCCCTACTCCTCGGCACTGCACCGCGCCGTGGAGGACGTCGCCCGCAGCCGCGGCGTGGCAGTCCTGGCGGGCAGCCTGGACGAGGACCCGGAACGCGAGCGCGCGCTCGTCGCCGCCTTCGTCGCCCGTCGCGTGGACGGGCTGATCATGATGCCGACGGGTCGGGACCACGCCTACCTGGCGGCCGAGCAGCGAGCCGGCACGCCGCTGTTGTTCGTCGACCGGGCACCCAACCTGCTCGACGCGGACGTGGTGCTGGCCGACAACCGGCGCGGCGCCGAGGCGGGGGTCGCCCACCTCGTCGCCGGGGGTCACCGCAGCATCGGCTTTCTCGGTGACCTGGCTCGCATCGCCACCGCCCAGGAACGTCACGCCGGCTACCTCGACGCCATGCGCGCGGCGGGACTGACAGTGACCGACCAGCACGTCGTCCACGACACCACGACCGTGGAGATGGCCGTGACGGCGGCGACCGCGATGCTGACCGGCACGGATCCGCCGACGGCGTTGTTCACCGCGCAGAACCTCGTGACGATCGGTGCCCTGACCGCGCTGCGCCGTCTCGGTCTGCAGCACGAGATAGCTCTGGTCGGCTTCGACGACTTCCTGCTGGCCGACCTGATGGAGCCGCCGGTGACCGTGGTCGCCCAGGACCCGCACACGATCGGCCGGTGGGCGGCGGAACGGCTCTTCCGGCGCGGTGACGGCGACACGTCCCCGTTCAGCACCGAGATCGTGGCCACCCGACTGATCGCGCGCGGGTCAGGCGAGATCGCGCCACGTCGGCAGTGACGGTGAGACGTCCCACCTGGGGGCGAGCAGACCAGCGGCCACCCCGGCCAGCTCTGCCGCACCCAGAGCCCCCGGTTCCGACATGTCGCGGGTGACGAACCCGGCGTACTGGCGTTGCTTGACCGCGCACACCATCGGGTTGTGCAGCCAGCCGCCGGCGACCACGCTCTCCCGGTGGGCTCCGACCTCCTCTGCCATGGTGGCGAGGAGGCGATCGGCCGCGGCGGTGATGTCCTCGACGGCGACCCTCCAGACCAGTGCGGGGTCGGCCTCGTCGTCGACGTCGTGCAGCGTCAGGCCGGAGTAGGTCGCGGTCACGTGCATGGCGCTCGCCGAGCGGTCGCTCGCGAGGGCGAGACGCCCGAGCTCGGTGCGCTGCTCCGACGTGGGAGCGCCGAGCATCCCCCCGATGCGTTCCAGGGAGATGCCGGTGGACAGGCCGGCCAGCAGGCACAGGTGGTCGGGTACTACCCCCCAGCCCGTCGTGATGTTCGCGCTCGCGAGGCGCTCGACGGCCGCGCCCGGCAGGGGCGCGCGAACGGTCCGCAGCAACGCCTCAGCGGTGCCCACGGAGTCGAGCAGCACGCCCTCGACGGCGGCTCCGAGGGCGTACGCGGCTGTTTGGTGGTCGTGGCCGGCCACGGTCAGGATCGCGCCCCGCAGCTCGCTCGGTGCGGCGTCGTGGACCCGCCCGACCGGCTGGCCTGCGACGACGATCTCGCCGAGGAAGGACGGACCGGCGTCGAGCAGAGCGAGGGCCTCGGCCCACGGGCGCTTGCCGGGCACGTCGAACAGGCCGGTGCGGCTCACCAGGGAAAGCTCGTTGACCTGGTCCCCGCCGAGTGCGTGCACCGTCCACTCGGGCGCGGACAGGAACCGCACCGCGGACCGCGCCGCCTCCTCGTGCCGGCGCAGCCACAGCAGCTTGGGCAGGCTCGACACCGCGTCGACCGGGCGGCCGGCTGTGCGGCGGTAGGTGTCCTCACCGAGGGCGTCCCGCACGGTGTCGCAGTCGCCGCGCGGGTCGTGCCACGCCAGAGCCGGTGCCAGCGGCGTGCCGTGCCGGTCGAGCAGGACGCCGGTCTCCGACATGCCGGTGACGCCGATCGCCAGGACCCGTCCACCGGCGGCCCCTGCTGCCCGCGCCGCACCCGCCGCCGCCTGCGCCGTGGCCTCGGCGAGGGCGACCGGGTCGACCTCGGCCCTCGCCCCACGGCGCCGCCAGGGGGTGACGACGGCGTGCTCCCCCAGGACCCGATGGTCGAGGTCGACGGCGACGGCCTTGACGCGGGTCGTGCCCACGTCGACCCCGACCAGGACCTCTGTCACGTAGCCGACCTGGCCGGCCCCGGCAGCGGCGGCCGGCAGACCACCACATCGGCGTCCTGCACCTCCCACGGACCCGCGGCCCAGGCGATGACGAAGGCCGCACCGCGACCCACAGCCAGCACGTCGCCCCGCTCGGTCCTCACCTGCCCTGCGCCGTCAAGGACGAGGGCAACCGCGATTCCGGCGTCGACCCGGCCGGCACCCGGCACGAGGGTGGCCCGGAAGTAGCCGTCGGCTCGATCGGTGAGGAGGTCGCGCGCCGCACCACCGGTGATCCCGGTCGCCCGCACCAGCGCGTCGCGCTCCGCGGCGGGCAGCGGGTCGAGTCGCAGCGCGTCGAGCACCGTCGGGAAGCCGAGCCCGAGGTGTCCGTCCCGCTCGCCGTCGACCGCGAACCCGTCCCACTCCAGCAACGCAGAGAGGTCCGTCGGCTCCTGCAGCTCCAGCACGAAGACGCCGGCGTCGATGGCATGCGGCGTGCCGGCAGGAACGAGGATCGTGTCGCCCGCCGAGACCGTACGCCGGTGCAGGGCAGCCAACAGGGCGGCCGAGTCGCGGCGGGTCACCATGTCGAGGACCTGGGCCTTGGTCATGGCCTGCGCGAAGCCCAGGCCGACCCCCGCACCGTCGGGGGCCGCCAGGACGATCCACGCCTCCGTCTTGCCGTGGTCGAGCGCCAGGTGCCGCCGGGCGAACGCCTTGTCGGGGTGGAAGTGCACCGGCAGCCGCTGGTCCGGGTCGAGCAGCTTGACGAGCAGCTCGGTGCTCGGTCCGAACGCGGTGAGGTGATCGGGACCGAGCCAGCCCAGCGGGTCCGCCGCCACGGCGTCGCGCAACAGCCGGCCGTCCGGCAGCACGGACAGCCCGGAGTTCTCTTCACCGGCACGGGTCACGGTCGAGCCGATCCATTCCTCCGGTCGCATCGGGCCACCGGGCCCGCCACGGAGCGCACCGATCCGGTCTCCACCGCGGTAGAAGTGCGGGAACTGGTTCGGCGGCAGCAGCACCGGTGCCGTCGGGGTCCCTGTCACGGGCCCACCTTCTCTTCTCTCGCTCCGGGCAGCAGCTCAGGCGGCCGGACGACACGGTCCTGCATGCGCTTCACGCCCACCACGAGCACGAACAGCGCACCTCACCATCCGTCGCGGGTCTCCGGAACGCTAGGCGGCGCCGTAGCCTGCGTCAACGACCGGCCCGCGCACACCACCTCACCGCAGGGAGCGAAGACTTGTCCGACGTCAGCATCCGCATGTCCCGACTGTTCGACGCCCGCTCGGGACGGTGCCTCGACGTCGCGGTGGACCACGGCTTCTTCGGCGAGGCCTCGTTCCTCGCCGGCATCGAGGATCTCGGCGCCGCAGTGCGCACCCTCGTTGCGGCAGGACCGGACGCTATCCAGCTCTCGCAGGGGCAGGCGCGGCTCCTGCAGCACGTCCCGGGCCGCAACCGACCGGCGCTCGTGCTGCGCACGGACGTCGCCAACGTCTACGGCTCGCCACTGCCCGACACGCTGTTCAGCCGGCTCGTCCCCGAGCCGGGGCTCACCGCCGTCCGGCTCGACGCGGCCTGCGCCGTCGTCAACCTGTTCGACCTGCCCGACCGGCCCGAGGTCCACGAGGCGTGCATCCGCAACGTCCTCGCCGCCCGCGCGGACTGCGAGCGCTACGGGATACCGCTGATGGTGGAGCCGCTGGTGATGAAGGACGCGGCGGCGGGCGGCTACACCTCGGACGGTACGACGGGCAAGGTGGTCCCCCTGGTCCGGCAGGCGGTCGAGCTCGGCGCCGACATCATCAAGGCCGACCCCACCGACGACGTCGGCGACTACCACCTCGTCGTGCAGGCCGCCGGCACCGTCCCCGTCCTCGTCCGCGGCGGCGGGCGGGTCGGCGACGAACAGCTGTTCCAGCGGACCGCTGCCGTGCTCGAGCAGGGCGCCGCCGGGATCGTTTACGGCCGCAACGTGATCCAGCACGCCGACCCGGCCGGTCTGGTCCGGGCGCTCATGGCGATGCTGCACGAGTCGGCAACGGACGGGGACGCGCTCGCCCTGGTGCGCCGGTGACGGGCGAACCGGTCCGGATCGGTGTGGTCGGCGGCGGGCTGATGGGCAAGGAGCTGCTCGCGCTGACCCGCCGGTGGGACGCGCTGGTCGACCATCCCTCGCGGCCCGAGGTCGTCGCGTTGGCCGACCCTGCACCGGCCGTGCAGCAGTGGTGGCGCGACGTCGGGGTGGCCACCGTCACCGACGACTACCGCGCACTGCTCGACGACCCGGGGATCGACGTGCTCTACCTCGCCGTGCCGCACGACGTCCACGAGCGGCTCTACCTCGACGCCGTGTCGGCGCGGAAGGACTTCCTCGGCGAGAAGCCGTTCGGCATCGACCTGGCCGCGGCGGGTCGCATCGTGACGGCGATCGGGACGTCGAACTGCTTCGTGCGGGTGTCCAGCGAGCTGCCGTTCTTCCCCGGTGCGCAGCGGGCGGCGGCCCTGGTCCGCGACGGGGTCCTCGGCGAGGTGCTCGAGGTCCGGTCCGGGCTGCTGCACTCCTCCGACCTCGACCGGGACAAGCCGTCGAACTGGAAGCGGCGCAAGGCCACCTGCGGCGAGATCGGGGTGATGGGTGACCTCGGCATGCACGCGGCCCACCTGCCGCTGCGCCTCGGATGGACGCCTAGATCGGTCTATGCGCTGCTCGACGACATCGTGCGCACCCGACCCGGTCCGGACGGCAGCCCGGTCCCCTGCGACACCTGGGACAACGCGGTGCTGGCGATGACCGTCGACGCACCGCAGCGTCGTTTCCCGATGTTGTGGGAGACCAAGCGGATCGCGCCCGGACAGAGCAACACGTGGTTCTTCGAGGCCTACGGCATGGACGTCGGCGTGCGCTTCTCGACGCGGAGCCCGCAGACGCTGAAGCGGTTCGGGATGCTCGACGGGGAGCAGGCCTGGTCCGAGGTGCAGCCGGGGCACCGCAGCGTCTGGCCCACTGTCACCGGCGCCATCTTCGAGTTCGGCTTCCCCGACGCGCTGCTGCAGATGTGGGCCGCCTACCTCGCGGAGCGTGCGGGCGAGCTGGGCGAGAGGTTCGGGACAGCGACCCCGCAGGAGGCCCTCGTCTCGCACCAGGTGTTCGACGCGGCCCTGCGCTCGCACGAGACGGCGACCGCTGTCAGCCTCAGGGCCTGACAGCCACGCCAGCTACGCGACGCCGGCGGCCTTCATGTCGCGGCGCAGCTCGGGCGGCAGCGCGAACAGCAGGCTCTCCTCGGCGGAGACGACCTCCCGCACGTCGCCGTAGCCGCGCTCCGCCAGCCACGCGAGCACCCCGCGCACGAGGACCTCCGGCACGGACGCGCCGCTGGTGACGCCTACCGTGGTCACTCCGTCGAGCCACTCGTCGTGCAGCTCACTCGCCTTGTCGACGAGGTAGCCGGTGCGCGCCCCGCACTCGAGCGCGACCTCGACGAGCCGCACGGAGTTGGAGGAGTTGGTCGACCCGACCACGATCACCAGGTCGCTCTGGGCCGCGATCTCCTTCACCGCCACCTGGCGGTTCTGCGTGGCGTAGCAGATGTCGTCACTCGGCGGGTCCATCAGCGCGGGGAACCTCTCGCGCAGCCGGCGCACCGTCTCGAGCGTCTCGTCGACCGACAGGGTGGTCTGCGAGAGCCATGCCACTCTCTGCGGGTCGCGGACCGTGACGGCGTCGACCCCCTCGGGGCCGTCGACGAGGTGGATGTTGGCGGGAGCCTGACCCGTCGTACCGACGACCTCCTCGTGACCTTCGTGGCCGATCAGCAGGATGTCGAGGTCGTCGGCGGCGAAGCGGCGTGCCTCGTGGTGCACCTTGGTCACCAGGGGGCAGGTGGCGTCGATCGTGCGGAGCTGCCGGGCAGCGGCCTGCTCGTGCACCACCGGGGCGACGCCGTGCGCGGAGAAGATCACGGTCGCGCCCTCGGGCACCTCGTCGTTCTCCTCGACGAAGACCGCGCCGCGGGACTCGAGCGTCTCGACCACGTGCTTGTTGTGCACGATCTGCTTGCGCACGTAGACCGGCCCGCCGTAGGTCTCCAGCGCCTTCTCGACGGCGATGACCGCCCGGTCGACCCCGGCGCAGTAGCCACGGGGGGCAGCCAGCAGGACACGCTTCGCGACGTCGGGCATGTGTCCATGGTAGGTCGCCGGGGAGGTCGCGACCGACGCGGCGGATAGCCTGCCCGCCGTGGCACTGGAGACCTCACCCGAGCAGCCGGTGCCCGTACGCCGGGTCAGCCAGCTCATGACGGAGTGGGTCGGGCGCCTCGGCTTCGTGTGGGTGGAGGGCCAGGTGGCCCAGCTCACCCGCCGACCCGGCCAGCGCACCGCCTTCCTCACCCTGCGCGACACCAGCGCCGACATGTCGCTCACCGTGACGTGCTCGGTCGCGCTCCTCGACGGGCCGGCCGCGGGCATCGCAGAGGGCGCGCACGTCGTCGTGCACGCAAGGCCGCAGCTCTATGCCGCGCGCGGCACCCTGTCGCTCGCTGCCGACCAGATCCGTCAGGTCGGGGTCGGTGAGCTGCTCGCCCAGCTCGAGCGGCTGCGCGGGGTCCTGGCTGCCGAGGGGGTCTTCGCCGCCGCGCGCAAGCGCCCGCTCCCCTTCCTCCCCCGGGTCGTCGGCGTGGTGTGCGGCCGCGCGTCGGCGGCGGAGAGGGACGTCGTCGAGAACGGGCGGCGGCGCTGGCCGGCGGTGAGGTTCCGCGTCGAGGAGGTCGCCGTGCAGGGGCCCAACGCGGTGACCGAGGTCAACGCCGCGATCGCCCGCCTCGACGCCGACGCGGAGGTGGACGTGATCGTCGTCACCCGGGGCGGCGGGTCGCTCGAGGACCTGCTGCCGTTCTCCAACGAGGCGATGGTGCGGGCGGTCGCCGCGTGCCGCACGCCCGTCGTGAGCGCCATCGGCCACGAGGCGGACACTCCCCTGCTCGACCTCGTCGCCGACGTCCGCGCGTCCACGCCGACCGACGCAGCGAAGAAGGTCGTGCCCGACGTGGTGGAGGAGACCGAGCGGGTCGCGACCCTGCGCCGGCGCAACCTCGCGGCGGTCCGCGCACTGTTGGAACGCGAGTCGACGGCCTTGCGTGCGGTGCGCAGCCGACCGTGCCTCGCCGACCCGTTGACGATGCTGGAGCCGCGTGCCGGGGAGGTCGCGGCGCTTCGCCAGCGGGCCCGCCGGGTCGTCGTCGCCTCGCTGGACCGGGCGGGTGACAACCTCTCGCACACGCGGGCCCGCGTGACGGCGCTGTCGCCGGCCGCGACGCTGGAGCGGGGCTACGCGGTGCTACAGGACGGTGCCGGCCAGGTCGTACGCCGGGCCGGCGATGTCGGCACCGGTGACGTCCTGCGCGCCCGGCTCGCGGAGGGCGAGCTGACCGTCGCGGTCTCGGACGTGTCCGGCGCCGTAGGGTGACCGCCGTGCCCGACCAGCCCGCACAGCCCGTGCCCGACCAGCCTGGCGCAGAGAGCCCGAGCTACGAGCAGGCCCGCGAGGAGCTCGTCGACGTGGTCCGGCGGCTCGAGACCGGTGGGGTCACCCTCGAGGAGTCGTTGGCGCTGTGGGAGCGCGGCGAAGCGCTGGCCGCGATCGCCCAGCAGTGGCTCGACGGTGCCCGTGCCCGCTTGGACGCGGCCGTGGCGGCCGACGGCGACGGAAACGGCTGAGTAGTGGGCGAACTGACACCCTTCCCGACCGACTGGCAGCAGGCGCTCGTGATCGTGGCGCACCCCGACGACGTCGAGTGGGGGGCGGCCGCGGCGGTGGCCGCCTGGACCGACGAGGGCAAGCAGGTCGCCTACCTGCTGGTGACCCGCGGCGAGGCCGGGATCGCCGGGCTCGCGCCGGCGGAGACCGGTCCGCTGCGGGAGGCGGAGGAGCTGGCGAGCGCCGGGATGGTCGGCGTGAGCGACGTGACGTTCCTCGACCATCCCGACGGCAGGGTCCTGGAGGGGCTCTCGTTGCGGCGCGACCTCGCGGCCGCGATCCGTCGGGTGCGGCCCGACCTGGTCGTGACGCTCAACCCGTACGACCGGTGGGGCAGCGGGCCGGGTGCGGGCTGGAACAGCGCAGACCACCGTGCTGTCGGCCGGGCAGCCCTCGACGCCGTCGGCGACGCCGGCAACGAGTGGATCTTTCCCGACCTCGGTGGACAGGTGTGGTCGACACGGATGGTCGCCGTCTCGGGGTCACCGCAGCCGACCCACGCGGTCGACGTGGACGGCCAGCACGAGCGGGCCGTCGCGTCGCTCTCGTCACACCGCGCGTACCTCACGGCGCTCGACCCGGCGACCGAGCCCGAGGTCGCGGCGCGCCGGCTGGTCGAGCAGAGCCTCGGGACCCCGGCGCGGGTCGCGTTCGAGCTCCTCTAGCGCACCCGGGTCACGGCCGGAGCGACGAGGCGAGCTGTTCGAGGTCGTCCCAGTCGGCGCTGCCGGCGAGCACCGTCGTCACCCCGGCGCCGGTGCTCACGAGGGCCCGCTCCTCCGGGTCGCCGCCCTCGATCCGGCGCCACGTGGCGCCACTGATCGAAACGGTGCCGGCCGTCTCTGCCCCGTCGGCGAACCGCTCGACGAACCCCTCGCGATCACCGTCGGTCTGCTCGACGGCCGCGTAGTCGCCCGCGGCTGTGACCAGACCGAGGTGCCAGGACACGGCGTCACCGTCCTCGGGCCTGGTGCGCGCGCTGGTGGCCCGCCACCCGTTGGGGAGCGGCTGCGGCGCGAGCACGGCGTACGCCGTCTGCTGTCGTGCTTGGGCCAGCGCGTCGGTGTAGTCGATGTCGCGGACGACCGGGTCGGGCTGGTCGGCCACGTTGAACGCGACGATCGCGCCGACCAGCACGAGGACCACCGCAAGGGACCGCACCATGTCGCCGGACGTCTCCCGACCGCGCGCCCGCCGGGCCGTCATCGAGGCTGCGGCGGGTCCTCGCCCACCAGGCCGTCGACCGCCTCGCGCAGGAGGTCCGCGTGGCCGACGTGGCGGGCGTACTCGTCGTGCAGGTCGACCAGCAGGCGCCGGATGTTCGGCGACTCGCCGTCGTCGGTGGTGAACTTCGACGGCTGGTCGAGACCTCCGCCGGCCAGGGCCGCGACCCACGCGGCGCGGGACCACTCCACGGCGCCGCGCCATATCCCGTAGAGCTCCTCGGCGGAGTCATCGGCCGCCGTGCGCCACTCCCAGTCGGGGTCGGTCTCGAAGTCCACCGTCTCCCAGGGTCGCCAGGCCGGCTCTCCTGCGTCGGTCACGTCGGGGGCGTACTTGTACTCCACGAGGGCGACGTGCTTGAGCAGCCCACCCAAGGTCATCGTCGACGGCGCGTGGGCCCTCGTCAGGCCAGCTGTGTCCAGGCCGCCGCATTTCCACGCGAACTGCGCGCGGGAGCGCTCCAGCGCGAAGAGCAGCATCTCGACCTCTCCGGCCGTCATCGACGGCTCGTCGATCGTGGTCTCCGGAGTCGTGTTGTCGGTCATGGGCCGCACGCTAGCGTCCGTTCCAGACGTTCTGCTACAGGTGGCACGGTTCTCACGGAGCGGGCGTCCATCGGTATACCGACACGTGCGAACGGGACTCAGCGCCGAACTCGGACCCGGACCAGTCCGCGTGCCGGCTCTCCAGCTCGAACCCGGCGAGCTGTGCCATCAGGTCGAGCTCGGCCGGCCAGATGTAGCGGTGCGGGCTACGAGAGAGCCGGGCGTCGTGACCGTCGCCGAACTCGAAATGATGCGAGACGACCCGCTGGTCCAGGACGTCATAGGTGTCCAGCCCGACGTAGCCGGGCTCGGACCGCCACACGGTCGCGTGCTGCCCCGGCGGGAGCTTGCGCAGCTCGGGCACCCACAGCTCGACCACGAAGCGCCCACCGGCGCTGAGGTGACGCGCCGCGTTGCGGAAGCAGGCCACCTGCTCTGCCTGCGTCAGCAGGTTGGAGATCGTGTTGAACACGAGGTAGACAAGCGTGAACGTCCCTGGGGCCACAGTGGTGGCCATGTCACCGACGACGACCGGGATCGCGTCCTCGTCGACCTTCGTGCGCAGCTGCTCGACCATCGGACCCGACAGCTCGATGCCCGTCACCGGCACGCCACGTGCGGACAAGGGCGCGGCGACACGACCGGTACCGATCGCGAACTCGAGTGCACGCCCGCCACCGGCAAGTGCGGTGAGGCGATCGACCGTCGGCCCGAGCACCTCGAGGGCGAACATGCCGGTGCCCGGGGTGTCGTACCGCCGGGCAGCCTCGACATCCCAGATCTCGTCCTGCCGCATGGCGACGATCCTGTCAACGGCCGCGCCGCGGTGTCCAGAGCGATCCTCTACCGGCGAGGTTCCGCGTTTCCTGGCTGGAGTCCAGAAGTACGTCCCGCGCCGGCCCCGGAGCCGCTGGTCTCCCCTGGAGGCTCGCGGCGGCCAGCAACGCTCAGGAACGCCCGCATGCCAGTGAGCAGGACGGTGGTGCTCTCGGATCGGCCCAGGACCAGCTCGACCGGAACAAGGCTCAGGGAAGAAGTTCACGCTCGTTCCTCATGCAGTAGGGCAGATCCGACTGCCTGAGCATGCCGCACGTCCAGTCTCCTCCATTGCTGTGTTCAAGCAGGGGGATGGGCGCTGAGCCAGGTTGTCGATCTGCGCGCCGATGCGCAGGACAGCCATGCGTCCTGGACCAGTTCCGCCAGCTCCTCCCTGCTGAGCTCACCGATGCGGCCGGCTCGCAGCAGCACCGAGGGGTGGCCGTCGAAGTGCGGCGTCGTGAAGAACGGCGATCCTTCGTCCTGGACCATCGCCTGCTTGTCCGACTCGGCACCCACCCAGAACACGATCACATCGGGGTAGCGCTCGCCGGTCTCCGGGTCCACTGCGTCCTTGCGAGGATTGCGGAAGAAGATGAACGACTTCCCACCCACCTTGTAGACCGGATTGTCCCTGGTCCCGTCGTGGACTGTGACGTGTGGCATGGCCGTCGCCAGATCGTGTACGTCCTCGATCCGGGCCATCCGGCGGCTGTCTCCCGGCATAGAGCCAGGGTAGGCACCTCGACGATGTCGGCGGCGGATGGTTGGGTCGTGCCATGACCACTGTTGCGCTCTTCCACTCCGTGCTCGGTGTCCGCCAAGGCGTCCACGACGCCGCCGAGCGGTTGCGCCAGGACGGCCACGACGTGCTCGTGGCCGACCTCTACGACGGCCGCACCTTCGACGAGTACCCGCCTGCCATGGCCTTCGCGCAGGAGGAGGTCGGGCAGGGGGCGCTCATGCAACGCGCCGTCGAGGCGGTCGCCGAGCTGCCCGACGGCTTCGTGTCCGCCGGCTTCTCGCTCGGCTGCGTGATGGCGGTGCAGGTCGCGACGCAGCGCACCGTGTCCGGCGTCCTCATGATCGCCGGCGCCATCCCGGTATCGGCCTTCGGCGACGACCGCCGGTGGCCGGCGGGTGTGCCGGCCCAGACGCACTCGACCCTCGGTGACCCTTGGCGCGAGCAGGAGGAGCTCGACCAGGCGGTCCGCGACATCGAGGCGGGCGGCGGCACCATCGAGGTGTTCGACTACCCGGGCTCCGGGCATCTGTTCACCGACCCGACCCTTTCCGCCGAGTACGACCCGGTCGCCACCGAGACGTTCTGGAGCCGCGTGCTGCCGTTCGTCCGGGCCTGCGGCTGACCGCAGACCCTGCTCAGGCCGGGTAGACGGAGGTCTCGGTCGCCTTGACCGCGGCCCACACCTCGCTGCCCTGCTCGAGCCCGAGCTCGGCCACCGACAGTGCCGTGACATCGGCGGCGGCTTCGATCTCGCCCGAAAGGCGCACCCGCACCACGTCACCGTGCTGCTCGAGCTCCGTGACACGAGCCGGCCAGCAGTTGCGCGCGCTGCCGTCCGGGCGGTGCCGGTGCAGCGCGACCGAAGTCGGCGAGAAGGCGACCAACACCTCGCCAGACGTGTGGTGCGCGACCGACAACGTCGCGCCGCCGTCGAGGGTGACTGTCCCGCCGTCCGCGCGGCCCCGGTAGAGGTTGAGCCCGACGAGCCGCGCAACGTAGTCGGTGCGCGGGTGACGCGCCACCTCGGCGGGTGTCCCCGCCTGCACGACCTGTCCGTCCTCGAGGACGACGAGCCGGTCAGCCAGCACGAAGGCGTCCAACGCGTCGTGGGTGACGACGACCGTCGCTCCCTCGAAGTCGGCCAGGTGTCGACGCAGGTCGGCGCGCACCTCGAGTCGCGTGCCGGCGTCGAGAGCAGCGAGCGGCTCGTCCAGCAGCAGCAGTCGCGGTCCGGAGGCGAGGGCACGTGCCAGCGCGACCCGCTGAGCCTGGCCGCCGGAAAGCTGGCGGGGCCGTCGGGACGCATGGTCGGCGAGCCCGACGCGCTCAAGCCAGTCGTCGGCACGCCGCCTCGCCCCCGCGCGGTCAGCACCACGTGCCCGTAGACCGAACGCGACGTTCTCGCGGGCACTCAGGTGCGGGAACAGCAGGTAGTCCTGGAAGACCAGCCCCACCTGCCGCTGCTCCGGCGGGAGCCGGACCCGGGCCTTCGTGTCCTCGAGCACGATGCTCCCCAGCGACACCCGGCCGTCATCGAGTGGCAGCAGCCCTGCGAGGAGACGCAGCGCGGTGCTCTTGCCCGCGCCGTTGGGGCCGAGCAGGGCGACGACCTCCCCGGGCGCGACGGACAAAGGGAGGTCCAGGTCGAAGCGGCCCCGGCGTACTCGCACGTCGGCGTCGAGACCCGCAGCGGGGACGACGAAGGGAAAGGTCATCGGGCCGACGTCAGCCAGCGGTCCCGTAGACCGGCGAGGACGGCCACCGACACGAGGAGCAGCACGAGTGACAGGGCGACGGCCGCCGGCGGGTCCCGTTGCAGCGTGAGATAGACCTCGACCGGCATGGTGCGCGTGGTGCCCGGAAAGTTGCCGGCGAAGGTGATGGTCGCGCCGAACTCCCCGAGCGCGCGGGCCCAGCACAGCACCGCGCCCGCGGCGACGCCCGGCGCGACGAGCGGCAAGGTCACTCGGCGGAAGGTGTACCAACGGGACGCGCCGAGCGTCGCGGCGGCCTCGTCGTAGCGCCTGTCCGCCCCGCGCAGAGCGCCCTCGACCGCGATCACCAGGAACGGCATGGCCACGAAGGCCTCCGCGACGACGACCGCCGTGGTGGTGAACGGCAGGGTGATGCCGAACCACTCGTCGAGCGGTCGCCCGACCACGCCGCGCCGACCGAACGCCGTGAACAGGGCCACACCGCCTACGACCGGTGGAAGCACAAGCGGCACCGTCACGAGCGCCCGCAGCACGCCGCGGCCGGGGAAGTCACCCCGCGCGAGGACCCAGGCGAGCGGCACCCCGAGGGCGATGCAGAGGACCGTGGCGAGTGACGCGCAGACCAGCGAGAGGCGTAACGCATCGAGGGACTCCCGGCGGGTGAGCACGTCGACCAGCGTCGTCCACGGTGTGCGCACGACCAGCCCGAGGACGGGCAGGCCGAGAAAGAGGAGCGCGAGCGCGGCCAGCGGCACGAGCGGCGCAGGCAGCCCAGTCGTACGCCGGGGGGCCCGAGCGGTCGGTCGCCTCGCGGAGCTCATGGCAGGTCGAAACCTGTCTCCGTAAGGACCTCAGCGCCCTCGGGTGACGTGACCAGGGCGACGAAGGCCTCGGCCGCTGCGGCGTTGGGTGCGTCCGCGAGCACCGCGATCGGGTAGTCGTTGACAGCGCCCGCAGCCTCGGGGAAGTCGATGCCCTCGACGTCGTCACCGGCGGCGAGCACGTCCGTCCGGTAGACGAGCGCCGCGTCCACCTCCCCCAGCGTGACCTTGCCGAGCGTCGCCTTGACGTCGGCCTCGAGGGTGTCTGGTGCCGGCGTCACCCCTGCCGCGGCGAACACCTTCGCGGCCGCAGCGCCGCATGGCACCTCGGGGGCGCACAGGGCGATCGAGAGGTCTTCCCTCGCGAAGTCGTCGAGGCCGGTGACGTCCGCCGGGTTGCCCGCGGGGACCGCGATCTCGAGGGTGTTGCTGGCGAAGACCGTCGGCTCGCCGTCGGTGTCACCTGCGTCGGCGACGAGCGCCATGGTGGCTGGGCTCGCCGAGGCGAAGACGTCTGCCGGCGCGCCGTTGCTGATCTGGGTCGCGAGCTCCGAGCTGGCGGCGAAGCTGAAAGACACGCGCGAGCCGGGGTGCTCGGCCTCGAACCTCTCGCCGAGCAGGGTGAAGGGCTCGGTCAGCGAGGCGGCAGCCAAGACCGTGATGCGCCCGGGAGCGCCTGAGGGCGGTGCGTCCCGGCCGGTGTCGGTGGACGAGCTGTTCGTGCTGCCGCCGCCGCATCCGGAGACAGCAACAGACACGAAGACCGCGATTACCGATCGGGCGGCGGCACCGCGGCTCACGGCTTGACCGCAGGGATCTCGATGACGACGTTGGTCGACTTCACCGACGCGACAGCAAGGACGCCCGGCTCGAGGCCGAGGTCGTCGGCCGCCTCGCGGCTCATCAGGGAGACGACGCGGAACGGTCCGGCCTGCATCTCGACCTGGGCCATGACGGTGTCCCGGGTGACCTTGGTGACGATCCCGCGCAACCGGTTGCGCGCAGACTGCCTCGGGCCGGCAGTGCGGGCGTCGGACGCGTCACTGTCGGCCGCCGCCTGGGCTGCCGCGGCGAGCACCGTGCCCTCGACGCCCTGCCGGCCCGACGCGGTGGTGGTGATCGCGATCCGGCCGGCCTCGGCCCACCGGCGCAGCGTGTCGGTGCTGACCCCGAGCAGGTCGGCGGCCTGGGTCAGGCGGAACACAGTCATGCGCTCAACTGTAGCCGCATCTGCGGCGATTGTTGGCCTA
>Ga0180121_10000422_pt1 | contig 17661 bp, 16 predicted proteins | sample AntDrymUQ5402106_2_FD_129676 | JGI IMG/M metagenome (GOLD analysis project Ga0180121, IMG submission 129676) | Polar desert sand microbial communities from Dry Valleys, Antarctica - metaG UQ540 (21.06) (version 2) (version 2) | ecosystem: Environmental > Terrestrial > Soil > Desert | place...
CTTTCGGTGATAACAATGCTATTTTTGATTATATAAATAAGTCAGTTGATTCCACTACTGATTTGAAAAAATTAAAAGAAGTTATTCTAGATAAATTTCCTTCGCTTGCTGAATTTTCACAGGATTGTTTTGTAAATTCCACTACCAAATTTAAAGAAGACGGTAAATTAATTCCCGTTGATACTATGAAAAAGGTTGTGGATAAATTAAACTCAAACGGCGTTAAAATTATAGTAGTATCAAATTCTAAAACCGAGAAGATAAAATATTTGTTTGCAAAAGCCGATATAGAAGTCACGGATGAAGACTCCTCAGATCGAGGTGGAGTTCACGCAATAGGCGATGCAAGAAAATATATAATTGATAGCGACTACAGTGTGCTTCCCGAGTATTTAAAAATAAATTCCGAATATAAAATCCCGCTCAGAAGAAGCAATTATCACAAAATTCTTCAGGGAGAAAAACCTGATTATGTAATCGGTGATGTATTTTCATTGGACCTAGCTTTGCCCTTATATTTAAGAATGAATGATAATTCTTTTTCAAATTTAAAAGTCATTCAAAGAGTTCAGCCGTATACTCCGGATTGGGTGAAAGATTTCTTAAGCAAAGATGAGTTTAAGGAAATTTCTTATTTGGTAAATAATGTTGATGAGGTTCCGGAATTAATTGCTAGAATTCGAAACTGAAGATTTGACTCAATAAAGTTTTGAGTTTATTAGCCAAAAAAAATTTGAATGAAATGAAAACTAAGATTGTATTTATTTTATTTATTGTCAGCTTATTTTTCATAAGCTGGACAATAGAATCCGATGATAACAAAAGCACAGATGATGTTTGTTTTGAACGTGACGTACTTCCCATCTTTCTAAACAGCTGTGCATTGAGCGGCTGCCATAATTCCGAATCAAGACAAGAAGGATTTGTTTTTGATTCTTATGAAAGCATAAGGACAAGTAAAAAGGGACGCGCAATCATTCCTCACAATCTAAAAAGGAGTAAGGTTTATAAAAAAATAACTGAAGACACAAATGAGGATAGAATGCCACCACCACCACATCCTCCCTTATCGGGCGCAGAGATCTCAATGATAAGTAAATGGATCATGTCAGGAGCTCTTGATTCGAAATGTTTTGAAGATGGAAAAATTAATGAAGACATCGGAAAGAGTAACGACTCTATTAATATACCTCAAAATATTGATATCAACTGCGACACTTTGAATTTAACTTACAAAGATATTCAGCCGATAATTGAAAAAAATTGCTACAAGTGTCATTCGGGAAATGCGCCCGGCGAATTATTCAATCTTGATACTTATCAACAAGTAAAAGAGAAAGGTGAATCCGAAAAATTATATGGAGTAATAAATCATCTACCCGGTTTTAAGAAAATGCCTTTGAAATCACCAAAGCTTCAGGGATGCGAACTTTCAAAAATTAACTCCTGGATATCATCCGGCATGTCTGAATAGTTATTAATTAATATTTACAAAAAAGTTAAGTAGGAAAGATCTTTCTTAAAAAAATATTATGCAGGAAATTGAAAAATCTGGTATTAATTTAAGTATACAAGCATCTTCTTCTCTCTACAGCGAAGACCTCGCCCCTATTCCCATTTCCAAAAGAACCTGGAACACATGGAATTACACCGCTCTCTGGATAAGCATGAGTCTATGTATTCCGACTTATATGCTTGCAAGTTCTCTTATAGAAGGCGGTATGAACTGGTGGCAAGCAATCCTTACAATTTTCCTCGGTAACACTGTTGTTCTTATTCCTATGATTTTAAACGGAAGAGCAGGAGCCAAGTACGGAATTCCATTTCCAGTTTTTGCGCGGGCAAGTTTTGGAGTTCGAGGAGCGAATATACCGGCTATACTTCGGGCAATTGTTGCGTGCGGGTGGTTCGGTATTCAGACTTGGATCGGGGGATTTTCCTTGTATCAGATGATAAGAGTTTGGATTCCTTCATTTGAAAATCTCCCTCAAATTTTTCCAGACTCATTCGGATTACAAACAGGTCCTGCAATTTGTTTCTTTTTGTTTTGGCTGCTGAATATGTATGTAGTCTATCTCGGCGTGGACAGCATAAAAAAATTATTAGTGTTCAAAGCATTTTTTCTTCCAATTGCCGCGTTGGCATTATTATTTTGGGCGATCTCGGCAGCCAATGGATTAGGACCCATACTATCCCAGCCGTCGAAATTTCAAAGCAGTTCTGCGTTTTGGGATTACTTTTTTCCGGCACTAACGGGAATGGTTGGCTTCTGGGCTACACTTTCTTTGAACATCCCCGACTTTACTCGTTATGCTAAAAGTCAGCGTGCGCAAATACTGGGTCAGGCAATAGGACTGCCGGCTTCGATGACTTTGTTTGCTTTCATCGGAGTAGTAGTTACATCTGCAACAGCAATAATTTACGGAACGACAATCTGGGATCCGGTCGTGCTTGCTGGAAAATTTGAAAATAAAATATTGGTAAGCGTTGCGATGATTTGCATTGCGATCTCAACTCTCGCAACAAATATCGCAGCGAATATTGTCAGTCCCGCAAATGACTTTGCAAATCTTTCTCCGTCAAAAATTAATTTTCGAAAAGGAGGTTACATTACGGGTATCATAGGAATTCTAATTTTTCCATGGAAGCTAATCGCAGATCCGACCGGCTATATCTTCACATGGCTGATTGCATATTCAAGCTTGCTTGGACCTGTCGGAGGAATCCTGATAGCCGATTATTTCTTTATTCGAAAGCAAAATTTAAAATTGAATGACCTTTATGAAGAGAAAGGCGAGTACACTTATGAAAACGGTTTCAATAAGGCTGCGTTGATAGCACTTGTATTAGGGATTCTTCCAAACGTACCGGGATTTTTATCGACTGTCGATCTGATCAGCAAAGATGCTTTCCCCCATTGGATAGATAATCTGTATCATTACGCATGGTTCGTGGGATTTGGGGTGTCGTTTGTTGTTTATTATTTTTTAATGAGAGGTAACTCAAAGGATATTTTAACAACGGAAGTTTAAAAATTTTATTTCAAAAAAATTATAATAATACATAATGTCAATCTTAATTAAAAACGGCCGTGTGATCACTGCATCAGAAGATTACATTGCAGATATTTTCATCGAAGGTGAAAAGTTTTCTGCAATTGGAAAAGATCTTATTGTAGAGACAACGCATGCGTTGTCTCTACAAACAATTGACGCAACCGATAAATTGATTTTCCCCGGCGGAATTGATCCTCATGTGCATCTTGATATGCCCTTCATGGGAACATTCTCAAGCGACAATTACGAAACAGGGACTCTTGCTGCGCTTCATGGCGGAACAACGATGGTTATTGATTTTATTTTGCAGACACAGGGCAAGTCATTGCATAATGCTTTGAAAGAATGGAGGAGCCGCTCTGATGGAAATGCATACGGAGATTATTCCTTTCACATGGCTGTGACTGATTTCAATGATGAAACAAAAAAAGAAATTAAAGACCTTATTGAGAAAGAGGGAATTACTTCTTTTAAAACATTCATGGCTTACAAAGGCGCATTGATGATTGACGACAGGCAGATGATAGGATTAATGAATGAAGTGCGTGACAGAGGCGGACTTGTAACGGTTCATGCTACTAATGGAGATATGATTGATTTCTTGATTGCCAAACACAGGGGCGAAGAAAAACTTTCACCTTTGTATCACTATTTATCCCAGCCGGAAATCACTGAGTCTGAAGCTGCTGGAAGATTTGTTGATATGGCATACCATACTGATGTTCCTGCATACATTGTTCATCTTACCTGCGAAGGTGCATTGAATCAGGTCCGGGACGCAACACGAAGGAATCAGAAAGTTTTTGTCGAAACATGTATTCAGTATCTAATTCTTGACGCTTCACTTTATGAAAAAGATTTTGAAGGAGCTAAGTGGGTAATGAGTCCGCCGCTTCGCGAGAAGAAAGATCAGGCAACCTTGTGGGCCGGAATAAATCAGGGTCTTGTGCAGATCGTTGGCACTGACCATTGTCCTTTTGAATGGAAGAAAAAATTAATGGGGGAAAAAGATTTTTCAAAGATTCCTAACGGTCATCCTGCGATCGAGCATCGAATGGAATTGTTGTATTCGGAGGGAGTAAATAAAGGAAAGATCAGTTTGAATAAATATGTCGAAGTTACTTCAACAAACTCCGCAAAGATCTTCGGGATGTTCCCTCAGAAAGGAACAATAGGGATCGGCTCGGATGCTGATATTGTAATATTCGATCCGAAAAAGAAACACACGATTTCAGCGAAGACGCATCACATGAATGTAGATTATTCGGGTTATGAAGGATGGGAATTGACCGGCAAATGCGAAACTGTGATATTGAGAGGGAAAGTTGCGATTGATAAAGGAAAAGAAAAAATTAAGAAAGGTTACGGAAAATTTGTTAAGAGAGGAAAGGTGTCAAAGATAGTCTAAGATCGGAATAAGTGTGGCACATTTAAGAAAGAATTATTAGATTCGATTTGATTTTAAATGTGCCACACTTATCATGAAGTTTATTGAATCAAATCTTTATCATATTTATAACAGGGGAAACAATCGTCAGACAATTTTCTTCACCCCGCGGCTAATTACTTATATTTTCTTAAAAAAACTAAAAAGTATATTCGTCGCTATTGTGATATTTTATCATATTGCCTAATGCCCAATCATTTTCACTTTTTTATTCATGCAAATCATAAAACCGTTATGAATGATAGAAAAGGTAGAAATGTGCTTAGTGAAGGATTCAAAAACTTATTAAGCTCTTATGCAAAAGCTATAAATGTTCAAAAGAAGCGAACAGGATCATTGTTTACGCAAAATACTCATGGAAAAAATGTAACTGGAAAAATTAAGCATGCGTTTTCATGTTTTCATTATATTCATCAAAATCCTTTAAGAGCCGGATTGGTTGACAGGATTGAAGATTGGCATTACAGTTCTTTTAGGAATTATTGCGGACTTAGAAACGGAACTATGTGCAATAAGAATTTAGCTCGCAAGCTATTTGATTTTAATGATGAAAACTTTTATTCACTTTCATACGGTGTAATTCAAAACGATTTTTTAAAAAACATTTTCTAATTCACATAAGTGTGGCACATTTTCTAAATGTGCCACACTTATCTCTAAGCAACCACAGCTTCCTCAGAAATTATTTTCTCATAAAACTTTTCATACATCGGTACTATATTTTCCTCGCTAAACTCTTCCGCTCTCTTACGCGCATTTTTTGCAAGAATATCATATCGCTTTTGATTTGTCAAAAGCTCAACGGTATATTTCGCCATTCGTTCGACATCACCGATTTCAGCTATGTACCCTGTTTCGCCGTGAAGATTTAATTCAGGCAATCCGCCGACGCTCGTAGAAATAACCGGCACTCCGCAGGCCATCGCTTCAAGTGCAGACAACCCAAAACTTTCGGATTGAGAAGGAATAATAAATATATCTCCCACTGACAAAATCTCAACCAGTGCGTCCTGCTTTCCCATAAACTTTATCTCTTCAAAAATCCCCAGTTCTCTTGAATATCTTTCACACTCTCCTCTGTCAGGTCCGTCTCCAATTAATATTAATTTCGAATCGACTTTCTTTTTTACTTCATTAAAAATTTTTATCACATCTTGAACTCTCTTAAGCGGTCGAAAATTCGAAGTATGAATTAAGATCTTTTCATCATTAGGAGCAAAATTTTTCTTAAAACATTTTGTCTTCTCATCATCTTCTCTCTTAAATTTATTAATATCGATGAAATTTGGAATGACTTCTATTTCTTTATTTATCTTATACTGCTGTTGTGTTTTGTCTCTTAAAAACTTTGAAACTGCTGTTACACCGTCTGATTTTTCAATACTGAATTTCATAGTTGACAGAAAGCTCGGTTCAAGGCCAGTAAGAGTAATATCTGTACCGTGAAGTGTTGTTATAAATTTTATAGCTCTTGCATTATTGGTTTCTGATTTCAAAATCTCCCTGGCAAGATATGCGCTTGTAGCGTGAGGAATCGCATAGTGTGCATGCAGCAGATCGAGTTCATAAAACTTTGTAACCTCAACCATTTTGCTTGCAAGCGCAATGCTGTATAGCGGAAATTCAAATAAAGGATAATTATTTATTTCGACTTCATGATAAAAAATATTGTCAATAAAACCATTGAGGCGGGAGGGCATTGCGTAGGAAATGAAATGTATCTCATGACCTCTTAAAGCAAGAGCCTTCCCAAGCTCCGTTGCTACAACTCCGCTTCCGCCGTATGTAGGATAACAGGTAATGCCTATTTTCATAAACTGAATTTAATTCTGATAAATATACTTTATTCTGATTTTAAGAAAAATTCATTTAGAACTTTGGATAAAAGGTTTTTCAAAAAGAAAGCAAACAATCTTGTTTGCCTGCATTTTCAGGATTGAACGTTTTGGACGGATGTGTTCATAACTTGTTCTTATATATTGATTTTGAATATTACTTATAATAGTTTACAAACAGTTTTAAAAAAATTCCTATACCTGACCCTCATTATTTCTTCAATTTACTTTCGAGTATAAACTTTTAAACTTATATATTGTTTCTTAACAAAGTCGTCTTAATTTTGCTTAATGATTTTTCGTAGTTTAATATTTCTCTTTTTACCCTTATTCTTTTACTCCTGCTTTCCTTTAAGCATCGATAAACTTGTAGAAATCGATGAAAATGAAGACTGGCTTTATATCGGGGGCGATCTCGCTAAAACAAATACTTCTAAATCAAAAAATACTTTTACTCCGCCTTTCAATCTTTACTGGCAATATGACGTAGATGGCGGACTTGCAAAAAACAGTTTGTCCGTGAGTGACGCTATATTATTTGCAAATACACTCAATGGAGAATTTTATACGATAGATATTAATAGCGGGAAGGGTTTAGGGCGAACTTCCACGTTAGGCAAATCTTCCTATTCAACACCGGTAGTATTTAATAACAATATTATCATTACTTCATCGGGAGATAAGAAAAGCAAAGTGTTCAGTTATAACCTCGTTAAAGGCGCTGTTCAGTGGGAAAGAAATGTTCAGTGGGTTGAATCATCACCGGTACTGGTAAATGAAGATATAGTGCTGAGTAATCTCCAGGGAGCATTGTATCGATTAAATGCAAAGAACGGGAGGATTGTTTGGAAGTCGGGACTAAAAAGATCTTTGTTCTCATTTTATACCAGTCCCACAATATCAAATGATAAAATTTTTTTAGGATGCACAGACGGAAACATGTATGCTTACGATCTTAAGTCGGGAAAAGAATTGTGGAAGTATAAAACAGGAGCTTCGATATTTTGCGATGCATCTGTGAATGATGGGAAGGTTTATTTTGGCTCCGATGACAATAGCTTCTATTGTGTCGATACCACCGGGATTTTAATATGGAAGAAAGATCTTAACACTAAGTTCTTATCTTCTTCAACTTTTTATAAAGATAAATTGATAACTTCAGGTGTAGATGGCAATGTCTATGCCCTGAATAAGAATAACGGTGATGTAAATTGGAAGTTTACAACGTTTGGAGCTATTTGGGCCTCTCCATTACTGCAGGGAAATAAAATTTTCATAGGCTCTTTTGATAAAAATTTTTATTGTTTAAATGCTGAAGACGGTATGGAGCTTTGGCAGTATAAATGCGAAGGCAGAATCAGAACAAGCGCAATTGTGTGGAAAGATTATATATTCGTCGCCAGTGACGATAAATTTATTTATTGTTTCAAATAATTTTTTAATTATGCTAAAGAAAATATTTTTTCTATTTTTTATAAATGTAAATTTAATTTTTGCACAAGGAGATACTTCATCCGTTTTAGATACTGTGAAGAATTATAAAATCAGTATAATATCGAACCCTGAAGACGCAAAAATATTTTTAGATACTTCCTATATTGGTAAAACCCCTCTTTTGGACTTTGAAGCAAGAAGTGGCAAATATAAATTGAAAGTAATAAATCCGAAATCCTTGTTAGATTGGGAGAATGAAAACGAAGTAATGAATTTAGATTTATCCCGAGATACAGTTATCAATATAAATTTTCCATATTATTATTACTTTAATACCGATCCTTTCAATGCGAGCGTTTTTAAAAATGATTCACTACTCGGTTTAACACCTCTGAGATTTTTCACTCAGTCTGAATTGTCCGGCAATCTTTTGATCAAGAAAAAAAATTACAGGGATTTTGTTTTTGAATTGAAGAATTATGATTTTGAGACAGGTGCTAATATTAGCTTACTATCAAAAGGAATTGAAAATATTAATGATGTTGTTTATAAAAACCGGGGGACACAATTCAAAACAAAGAGAAACCTTTACACCATAATCGGTCTTGGTGCTGCAGCAATAGCAGGCGGATATTTTTCTATAAAATTTAAAAATAAGGCAAATGACTCTTATGACAATTACATTGCCACCGGAAATTCTGCTCAACTCACGGAGTCAACTTCAAATGATACTTACTTCGTCATTTCACTGGTACTCATGCAGATGGCTGTAGGGGGTTTAATCTATTTCTTATTTTTTGATTAAAAGGATATTATTCGACACTTTATATTTTTAAGATGTTCTCGTTCCCATCCCGACTAGTCGGGGATGGGAACGCAATTTTCAAATGAAACTCCCGTTTCGTTAATTTGAAATTTGGAAGAGCTACAATTTGCATAACTTCAGTAAATAAACATCATTCGACAATTTCAATCTTTTCGTTCGGGTTAACAAAGAAATTTCTCCATAGTATCGCAAATAAAATTATTATTGAACCTATTATAGCATACACAGTAGGAACTTCTCCGACACCAAGAAAAACCCAGACAGGATTTAAAACGGCTTCAAGCATTGCAATGATCATCGACTCCGTCGCTGAAATATATTTTATCCCTTCGTTAAAAATTATATAACTTATCCCTATCTGAAATACTCCCATAAAAATTAAAATCAGAAATTGTGTAGAATCAATTAACAGTTTGTCTAATACAATCGGCAGACAAAAAGCGCAGACTAAAAAATTACCAACGACAATATAGATTATAGTGCTCTCCGTTTTGTGCAATTGTTTCTTCCATTTTAAAAAAAGTGAAAAGAGCGCAAAGCAAATACCAGAGCCGATCGCAAAGAGGTTGCCTTTAATATTCGAAAAATCCAGTCTTCCAAAAAAGAATAACGACATTCCTATCAGACAAAAAATCAAAGCAATCAAATTTCTTTTTTCAAATTTTGTTTTTAAAAAAATAGGTTCTAAAAATAATAAATATATTGGGGCGGTGAATTGAAGAAAGATTGCATTAGCTGCAGTCGTAAGTTTCGTGGCGATCACAAAAAGGATTAATATGAATGCGTATGTGATACTGCAAAGAATTGAAACTATATCAAACTCGAATTTCAGGCTTTTCTTTTGCAATAGAGAAATGATGACAATCGTAAGAACTGCTATCAATGAACGATAAAATGAAATCTGATAAGCATCAAGTGAAAGTACTTTGATGAATAGACCTCCCGAGCTCCACATCAATGCTGCAAAACTTATGAAGATCAATCCTTTCTTATGCTGAGGGATGGAACTTATTAATTCTTTCATCATATTAAAAAAGGACCGCTGATTAATTTGATTATCTGATTTACACTGAGATTGGTATGTGCGCTTTGATAAGATGCTGTAACTTGTTAAACCACTTGGATCAAATTTCTGAAATTTTTACAATTAACAGTTTGGGATTTTAGATTTCAAATAATCAGCGAAATCAAAAATAATCAAATTAATCTGCGGTCAGAATCAGCGGTCGGTCTTCTTTCTCACTTCTTCCAGCATTATCTTGCTCATTTTTTCCAGGTCATATTCATGCTTCCATCCCCAATCATGTCTTGCAACACTATCATCAATACTCAGCGGCCAGGACTCGGCAATTGTCTGTCTGAAGTCAGGTTTGTAACTGATTTCAAAATTTGGAATTTTCTTTTTTATTTCTGCAGCGAGCTCTTCAGGATCAAAATTAATTCCGCTGATATTATAACTTGAATGAACCGTAAGATTCGATGCATCGGCTTCCATCAGCTCAATCGTTCCTCTTATAGCGTCGGGCATAAACATCATAGGAAGTTTTGTGTCAGGTTTAAGAAAACATTCATACCTGCCACTTTCGATCGCATCATAAAATATTTCAACGGCATAGTCAGTCGTCCCTCCTCCTGCTTCTGTTTTATAACTTATCAAGCCGGGGTATCGGATGCTTCTTACATCTAATTTAAATTTATTAAAATAATATTCACACCATCGCTCACCGGCAAGCTTGCTGATTCCGTAAACTGTATTCGGTTCCATTATTGTTAATTGAGGAGTGTCAATTTTCGGAGTTGTCAATCCAAACACTGCTATCGAGCTTGGCCAAAAAACTTTGTTAATTCCTACTTCACGCGAGAGATCCAGGATGTTTAAAAGACTTTTCATATTTATGTCCCATGCTTGAAGCGGTAGCCTTTCTGCATTTCCTGAGAGTACGGCTGCAAGTACATAAATTTGTGTAATCTTGTATCTGATTACAAAGTGAATCAGTCTTTTTTTATCCATCACGTCGAGTAACTGAAATGGTCCTGAATGCTTGATATCTTTTGGCGCATCTTTAATGTCAGTAGCAAATACATTTGCATCGCCATAAATTTTTCTCAGAGCTAATATGAGTTCAGAACCAATCTGCCCTGCCGCTCCGATGACAAGAATTTTTTCCATTTTAATAGTTATTCAGATAATTTTTTTCGACCCCTCCCTGTCTGCGCCAGGCAGGCTTGCAAAGTTTACCCGCCTTTGGCGGGGAGGGCAGAGGGAGGTTAATAAAAGTAATCTATTTAGGATTGAGTCTTTTTAAAATTTCTTCCTGCTTTTGTATTTCAATTTCTGTAAGCGGAATTCCTTTCTGTATCTTCTGTTGAATCTGAGAATACGGCATCCAGACTTCTACTATCTGCTTAATTTTTGCGTCATCATTTAGATTTGCAACTGCTGCATTAAACTTTCCCTGCCTGAAAATGCCAAGCGCTTTCTGATAATTATCAATAGAAAGATCATATTGCTGAAGCAAGTTGTAAGCTCTTCCCATATACATGTATGCTTCACCAAAGTCCGGATTCTCTTCAACTGCTTTTTGAAGTTCAGTAATGGACTCACGATATTTTTGCTCTTCAAATAATTTCACACCTTCATCGTAGCTGCCTTTGCCTTTTGTGCCGCAGCCGATGATTAAAACAGTAATAAGTAAAAATAAATATTTCATTTTGAATTAAGTTTATTTTTATAAAAGTTTATGCAATTGAATAAATGTAATACTTACTTTTTTCAAAAATACTTCGACAAAATTTCATCCTTGTATATTTTCAAATAATCAGATAAGTCCTTTAAGATATTGTTAAGAGTTCCGATTTTTATTGGATTATGGTTGGGAATGGTTATGTGATGGTTTAAATTTAATGATGTTAGTCTTATATGACTTCCCCTTTGTCGTGTAACTTCATAACCCATTTTGTTCAAGATTTTTATTAAGTCTGAAGAAGAAATATCGCGGGGTATTTTCATACTTTTAAAAACTCATCTTTTACAAAATGTAATCGAAGAATTTTTGGAACATTTTCTTCTTCAAAGTGACAGTTGACAGCTTCTTTAATATTTGACTTAAGCTCATCCTCTGAGTCCGCTTCTGTAAAAATTGAGTGTCCTAATGCTTTCGCTGTCCATCCACCCTCGGGAGATTCTTCAATGATGAAAATTATTTCATTTTCCATGATTCAAAATAGTTATATAGTTTTAGAATAAAAATACTCAATGATTTTTCAAAGTGTGATTAAATATTTTTTGTTATCAATTATCCTTAAAATTTAAACCATTTCTCTCCTGCTTTCCGGTTTTAAAATATTAACTCATGTTAACTTTTAGATTTGTATTCTTACATTTAATTTTCATTTTTAAATTATTTATTCAAATAATTGAAAGCTTAAAGCTTCAATAACTTTTTGTTTTAAATTAAAATCATCAACAGCTCCGATTTTCCGAATCATTCTATTTTTATCTAAAGTTCTGATTTGCTGACTTAAAATGATTGAATCTTTTTTTAAACCAAATTTACCAGATTCTATTAAGACTTCATTTGGATAAATAATTCTTCCAGATTTTTTCGATGTAATAGGTAAAACATTAACTACATTTAATAAATCGTTCACGTCCTGATTGCTTATAATTAAAACAGGTCTTGTCTTGCCCTGTTCTGATCCAATAACCGGATCAAGGTTAGCTAACCAAATTTCCCATTTTGATATCATTTCAACTTAATGAATGTTTTCAAACTCAATCGCATTAAAATCATCTGAGATCTCCTTCATATCTTGCTGAAATAAAGGATCTTCAACGGATTTTTTCATTAGCTTTAATTTCTTTTTGTAATCTTCTGATTTTTCTTCTTCTTCTTCAATCATAATAACAACTTTTTTATTAATGTCGAACGATTCGGGTAACTTAATTTTTAATTCCCTGTCTTTGGGAATTCGCAACGTTTTTTTTAGTGTGTTCATAAAATTTATTTGTTTTGATTTTGCAAGTCTAAAAACTGTTTTATTCTTCCAATTAATCGTTTTTTAAAATCTTCGAGTTCATCCATTTCCCAAAAACTTATTTTCCTATTTCTTATATCAAAATGAACTTTAAACTTACTCGCATCAAAATTTGGTTCATCACTATTGTGATCATTTCTGCATGTATAAATTATTTTAACCCCTCTTCCCAAAGCATATCCCGCTTCAAAATATACTGAAGGTCTAGCATAAGTTAAATCACAAATCATAAATCGGCATTGTCTAATTTGATTCATAATTTCATTATCGATGTTTTCATCAAATTCTTCATTATTAATTTGAATAGGATTTAAATTGAATACCTTACTTTCAATAATTGGTTTGTACATAGTATTGTAAAAATCTATTAAATCCGGACTAAAAGCTTGTGCAACAAAAACGGTTCTTGAAAATCGACTTTGTGGGGAATCAAATTTACTTGTATTTTTATAATAGGAAATTCCTTCGGTGGTCAATTGAAAATTTTCTAAATCAAGATAATTCTGTCTCTTTAATAATCTATAAGTCCCATTAAAAATATCGTTGGGTACAAAACATTTTTCTTTTAAATCTTCATCTGAAAATTTTTTATCCCTTATATTATTATAAAATTCTTTAAAAATTATTTCTTCGGCTAGGTTTCGTAAACGCATATCATCTTCATCATTATTTGGTAACTGAAATATCCCATTACTATCTTGAGATAGAATTACCTTGTTTCCTGATAACATTTTGAATTCAAAAGTTTGAGACTTCAATTCATTAATTTCATTCAGCCATTTTAAAAATTCATAATATCCACATTTTGATACATATTCCTCTTTAATTTCCGATAACTTATTATCTGACAGAAATTCATCTGAAGCTATAATCTTAAAAATATTCTTATGATTATGATTAGAATAATTTTTCGGTGTAGCAAAAAAAGACATTTCAAATGTTTCGTTTCTCCCGTTTTTAGAAAGCTCTGTTCTTTCTAAATAAAATTTTAATCCGTTTCTATTCGTGTATCTGTCTCTAATAGAGGGATCTTCGGAAATATTCTTTAATTCGGAATTCAATATTTTACTTGAAAATTCATTTGATTAATCCTTTCAAATATTTCATTTGTATTTTTACTTTTAAAATTTTTCATTTTAAATGTTCAACAACAAATTCCGGCTTAACCAAATCCTTCTTGATTAGCGCGGGCCAGTATGCCACTACATCCGACGGTTTCGGTCTCCCGCCCGCAAATCCGGTAACCCCCGGCGGCCCCGTCAAGATCAAAGGCGCAATCTCCATACCAAATCTTTCAATAGCTTTCCTATCCAGCGAACGAACACCAACTCTTAAAACTACTTCATTCAGATCATCAATTTTTTTTGCAAGAGGTCCGTGACATGCATTATAACCCTGAAACTCTGTTCTTATTTCTTCAAACTTCAATCCGAGATCGTTTAGTCTCGTTCTTAAAATTTCATCGGCGGCTTTAGCTTTTTCCAAAGCATCCGGCCATGAATACGTCAACGAACCGAACGCGCTGTATCCGTCTGAATATGACATCGACACTTTATAAAATTCAGTGGCAGGAAATCCTTTTACATCATAAACTCTTACTCTGTCTTTACCTATATCTTCTAACTTTATTGAAGTAAAATCGGCAATGCAATCCGGAGTAATATAATCTTTAGGATCTCCAATCTCATAAACCAATTGTTCGCTGACTATTTCTACATTTACACGCCCGCCTGTATTTTCATGTTTGGTAATAATGACTTCACCGTTTGGATATGCTTCCGCAATTGGAAAACCAATTCTCGCAAGATCGGGAATACTTTTCCAGTTCCCGAGAAAATTTCCCCCGCTGGCTTGCCCACCACATTCTATTATATGTCCCGCAATTGTCCCCGCAGACATCAAATCCCAGTTATTCATATCCCATCCGAACTCATAGATCATAGGAGCAAGCGTAAGCCCGGTATCCGTTACTCTTCCAGTGACAACAATTTCAGCGCCTTGCTTCAAACATTCTACTACAGCCGCAGCGCCGAGATATACATTCGCGCTCAAGATTTTATCAACAATTTTCAGAACACTTTCACCCGTTTCCATATTACTGAGATGAACATTCATTGCTGCAAGTTCTCCAACTCTGTCAAGTATATTATCTCCATATACAACTCCTATTCTTAATTCTTTGATGCCGAGTTTTCTAGCTTCTTCAAAAATCGCCTCTTTGCAGGCAAAAGGATTCACTCCGCCGCCGTTCGTAATTACTTTAATATTTTTTTCTTTGATAACAGGAAGGAGTCTTTTCATTAAAGGAGGAATATCACGGGCGTAACCTAAAGTCGGATCTTTTAATTTTTGTTTTTGAAGAATGGACATTGTAACTTCAGCAAGATAATCCATCATTATATAATCAACGGGTCCGCCTGTAGCCTGCTTGTATGGCGCATCAACAAGATCGCCCCAAAATCCTTGTCCCGAAGCGATTCTAATTTTTTCTTTCAATATACTTACTTAAATTTTTTACAAATTACTCAAATAATTTTTGTGTAACAATTTAAAAGACCGACTATTTTTAAAAACTGATTTGTTTTATGTATGGATTAGTTGACTGCTGCAAGATCAAAACCTGTAGAAAATTGTCATGATTATAGTTTTACGTTTATCTTTTAAAACTTTTGAATTATTTTGAAAAAAGAGAAACAATTGAATTCATTAAAAAATGTAATCGATTAAGCAATCTTTACTCAACTAAATAAAACTGACAAGTACAAATTAATTTTATTGTTGGTTAAATTCTTTATCGGAAAATCCGGAACTCAAAATATGTTGTAGTGACAGTTAAAACGTTAAACGGCATTAGATAATTTATACTAATTAAGGAGGTTTGACATGAACAAACTTTTTCTGACGCTGGCGGCGCTAATTCTTTCGATGGCAGCATGTGACCAAAAGGTTGACAAACCTAATACGGTCGCGAACGATAGTGCCACACCAATCATGGTGTCGTTCACAGATCTGAAGTGGACCGAACTCTCGGAAAGAAAGGGAAGCAGTTCTCTGTGCTTTCAGGCGATGCAAATTCCTTAAAATCAGTTTGAGAAAAAAATTGAATATATAAAAAAATTAACCCAGGTGATGATTTCTATTTTTGAAAAATTGTTTCACATATAATATTTGACCTGCGCCGAAGCCAAGTACCTTATGGAAAAATGTAAAAGTGTAATATCTCAAAGGTACTGCTCTGAATTGCGATAAAGAGGGGTCATTGAAAATTCCTGCCTGGCGTCAGGCTGGGATAATTGAATGATCCATCCATTTCTTTACTTCCTTACAAATTAATTCAATCACATCACTATCCTTCATATTATATTCTTTCGGTACATGAAACGAGTGGTCTGCTCCGTCAATGATAAATAGTTCAGCATTATTTCCGAGTTTTTTGATAACAGGTTTAAGGTGTTCCAAGGATGCAAGCGCATCTCTTGTTCCCTGAAGGAATAACATTGGAATATCTACTTTGTAAAGATGCTCGGCTCTTTCATTTGAATGTTTCCCTGGCGCGTGCAATGGAAATCCAAAGAAAACAATACCCTTTACATTTGGCAGCATCCCTTCCGATGCCGCTGTGGAAGTCATTCTTCCGCCGAAAGACTTTCCTCCGGCAAATAAAGGAATCTTAGTGTTCAGTGATAATGCTTTTTCCACAGCAGTGCTGATAGCTGCAGCGCATACGGGCTTGGAGTCTGGCATTTTTTTCCCTTTCTCCATATAAGGGAAATTAAACCTAAGAGTTGCTATCTTTTGCCCGGCTAAAGAAAGGGAAATTTGTTCCATGGATTTATTATTCATCCCGACGCCGGCGCCATGGGCAAACACGAGTATGTATTCAGCATCCTCCGGTAAGTAAAACAAAGCGCTCACATCTCCAATGCTTTTTGATACATTTATACGCAGAGATCTTTTAGTTAACTTAGACGCCATACTTTCAATTATTAATTTTACATTTTCAATGTTGAATACCAATTTAACTGTTCTGAAAATATTAAGTAGTCCTTTTATTAAACCTATTTTAACATTTTTATCAGTTACTTAACAATTACATTTTTTGTTACATAATGCATGAAATGGAAGTTAAAAAGATATTATGATTTTTTCTATTAGGATATTTTAAATTTAATTTCCTGCAAATTATATCCGTCCAAAACATTATTAGTAAAAATCGATATTGTATAGGTTTAAAAGTTCTTTCTTTTGAACGATCAAAAGAAGGAACCAAAGAAAAAATCGCCCGCCGTAATCCTCAATAAATCCAACTAAGAGGAATTCAAATCGAAAAGAAGTAAAGAAGTAATTTTAATTTCCACCATATTGACATCCGCAACATTTAAGCCATGCTGAACAAACTGATAGTGTTTGAACTCCTTGAATATTCTAAGATCAAATCAGTAAAACAATTCAAAATCGGAAAGAATAAAATGCCTGCGATAGATTCAGACGATATTAAGAAAATACTCAATTACGATTGCAACTTTAGTAAAAGGTAATTTAAATCCCGGAACTTATAAATACGATTTTGATGCTGCAAATCTTCCGAGCGGGATTTATTTTTATACTTTGTCAGCAAAGGATTTTACAAATACAAAGCGGATGATACTTCTTAAATAGTTTGTCACTATGATTCTTATCTGCATTTTCACAGCCGAAAGTTTTTCTCAACGGGCTTTTATTAAGTATTTGAATTTACAAATGAGCTAAGTGTGAGGACTTTATTTAACATTCGTGTTTCATGGTGTTACCTTTGTTACAAAATTAAAAGCATTGTTATCCGTTATTGCCAAATCGCTTCCGTCAATTATATTATCTCCATTAACATCTGTTATAACATATCCGGACACAGAATTAAATGCATCATTATCAACAAGGCTTAAGTCACCAGCATCAACTATTCCGTCCTGATTTACATCACCGCTATAAATACAATACTTACTTCCTTTCAATATTAAGTTATCTCCGTAAGCTTTATTTGCAGCA
>Ga0180121_10000423_pt1 | contig 17642 bp, 13 predicted proteins | sample AntDrymUQ5402106_2_FD_129676 | JGI IMG/M metagenome (GOLD analysis project Ga0180121, IMG submission 129676) | Polar desert sand microbial communities from Dry Valleys, Antarctica - metaG UQ540 (21.06) (version 2) (version 2) | ecosystem: Environmental > Terrestrial > Soil > Desert | place...
ATTTGAGACAGTTAAGAGTGCTGATAAACTATTATTCCTAATCGTTGAATATTTAAATCAAAGGAGAGGCTCTATTCCTACTAATTCTAAATTAGTTTTTACACACTAAAATGAACGTTATCATAATTATATCTTAATGATTTTTAAATTGATAATTGAGAATTTAATGAATAACTTATTCTAAAATAAGAATCTCCTAATAAACTAATTTATTAATTTAAATTTGTAAAAAAATGAAAACAAAATTATTTATTTACGCATTACCTTTGTTATTGTTGGCGATGCTGTTGTATGGGTACAAAATACAAGATCATCCTGCTAACATTGACCAATCTCCAACAAATGAAAACTTACAAGCAACTACAGATAATGCACCTGTAATTCTTGGGTCTTCAAATGCCTCTAATTCAAATCTCACTGCATGTAGTTACGATTGGATATCCCAAACTTCTGCAGTAACCACCAGTACGCTTTTAACTGTGTCCGCTGTATCATCTAAGGTTGGATGGGCAGCAGGTAATGCAGTTGCAGGTCGGGCTACTATAGTAAGAACAATTGATGGAACTACATGGACAAATGCTAATACCGGTGTCCCAGCGGGCACTTTCGTACCAGCGAGTGTATTTAATATATATGCCTTAAGCGCTAACGTTGCATATGTTACAACCTCTCCTGGTGCAACATTTATTTACAGAACACTAAATGGTGGAGCTACATGGACACAGGTATATACAGATGCTGGCTTCATTGACGCTATTCAAATGGTCTCTCCATCAGAAGGATACGCTTTAGGAGATCCTGTTGATGGCAGATGGGTCGTATTGCAAACTTTAGATGGTGGAGCTACATGGAATAGACTGCCCGCTGCTGAGCCAGTTGCCGGTGCAACTGAAGCAGGATGGAATAATTCAATGTTGATAGTAGGATCAGAAATGTGGTTCGGAACAAATATTTCCGGGGTTTATCATGGACCTACCACAGGAGCGAAGGTCCTTGGTCCAACTGTAGGAACGCTTAATACATTTGCCGTTCACTACAATAACGCTTTAGATGGATTAGCTGGTGGTAGTGGTACTCCCGTACTTCAAAAATCAAATGACCATGGAACAACTTATACAGGTGTTACTGCTCCGGGAACTGCAGGAAACCTAGATGGGCTTGAAGGACATGGAACTGATTGGTGGGCTCTTAGAAGCGATGCCAATATTTATAAGTCTCAAAATCAAGGTACCACCTGGACAACTGATCATACACAAACGGGTGCAGTCTATCAGGATATTGACTTAACTACGGACGGTGATTGTGCAGTTGGATGGGCTGTGGGTAATGGAGGTCATATTTCAAAATTGATACCAGACCCATTAGCACAGATTAAGAGATTGAAGCTTTTTGTCTGTATTGAAGGTTACTTGAGTTGTCCACCTAACACTTATATTGGAGATACTGTTACTGTGTGCATTAGAGCAACAACTCCTGGTTTTCCTATAGTCGCAATTGCTGAAGGTAAAAGCGACAGTTTAGGAAATGTAACTGTTATTTTTAAAGAACCAATATCAAACACAGATTCATATTACATAGTTGTTAAATCCAGAAATTCAATTGAGACATGGAGTAAATCGGGCGGCGAAGTATGGGGCGCTTCAACAACTTTAAACTACGATTTTACTACTGCTGCACCTCAGGCATTTGGAAGTAATATGGTATTTAAATGCGGTAAATGGTGTATATATAGCGGAGATGTAAACCAGGATGGAGTAGTAGACGGTACGGACCTTTCACTTATTGACAATGATGCAGCCAATTTTGTTCAAGGATATGTTCCTACTGACTTAAACTGTGATGGAATTGTTGACGGATCAGATGCAGCTATTGCCGATAATAATGCATCGAATTTTGTGACGAAGGTAACTCCGTAAATTTAATTCGCCGTGGCGAATTGATTGACTGATTGGACGTTCTTGATTCGCCTGCCTGCTGCAGGCAGGAGATTTAATTTGTTATTGTAAAAAGCCGGTGAAGAATTTTCTTTATCCGGCTTTTTTATCTTTAATTGCAGCGAATGTAATGTTGACTCAAGTATTAATTGCTGATAACATTACCTTTAGTTAAAAGCATTAATAAAATTAGAAGTTATAGTTTTTGCTGAGAAGGTTTGTCTTACCGATATTGTATTAGCTTGCGGCAAGTGGGTTGAAAATTGAAAAGTATTTTCCTGTTATTATTCCGGAAAAAATATTCTTTGAATTGTCCAGTAAGATGCAATTGTTGCGATGATGAGTGAACCGGGAATTGTAACTCTTTCGCGATACCATTTTTTTGATTGAAACCAGAATCCAACTGCAAAAAAAGCAATCAATACAACAGTGATCTGCCCAAGCTCAACACCGATATTGAAAGATATCAAAGCATTAATAAATTGATTCTGTGGCAATCCAAGATCTTTCAAGACACCTGCAAATCCAAGGCCATGAATCAATCCGAATAAAAATATTATTGCGATTCTCCAGGGTTTAAGATTTTTTGTTACAATATTCTCGACTGCTATGAAAACAATTGACAAAGCAATAACTGGTTCAACTATATTTGAAGGGAGGCTGATAATATTGAACATAGCTAAGGAAAGCGTAATTGAATGTGCAACCGTGAAGGCAGATATTTGCCAGAATAACGGCTTAAGCTTTGGGCTCAAAAGAAATAAACCGAGCACAAATAAAATGTGGTCAAGCCCGAAGGGTAGAATATGAGTGAAACCAAGCTGGAGATAAACCCAACCCACATCCACTGTTGAGAGTTTATCCAATTCATCGATAGGATGTGCTGAAATGACGTTAGATAATAACAAAACTATTATCAGAGTGGAAATTGAGAAAAGTAGTTGTGACTTTTTCATTTTTGTTATAACTACTAAATGAACGATGATTTTTTAAATTTGGATTTTAATATTCATAAACTTACCTTCGTTCCCAGTCTGCTCATTAAGAATAATATTTTAAAATTCTCGTAACTATTTGGTAGAGTTGCCACTTTTTAAATTTATAAATTAAATCTCTCTTTTACAAAATATCCTCTCTCATTTGCTCCGATCTTTGCGCATTCATTATAAGGATCATGTTCAAAATAAACTGTCCAATTGTTATCCGAAATATCTTTTAAATATTTTTTTTTCTCTTCAAGAGTAGTCAGTGGGAAAAGGTCATAACCCATTATATATGGAGCAGGTACATGTCCTGCAGTTGGAATAAGGTCTGCAGTGTAAAGCAAAGTCTCATTTCCATCGGAAATCTTTATCAGCTGCATGTGACTCGTATGGCCGTTAACAGGAAAGAGAGTTATGAACTCATCAAATTTGTGTTCCTCATTTATAAAATTTAAAATCTTATTTTCTTCCAGAGACTTATAATTCTCAGGAAAAAAACTCGCCCTGTCTCTTTCAGTTGGATTCAATGCCCATTCATATTGTTTTTTTTGCACGTGATATATTGCATTGGGAAAAGAAATTTTTAATTTTCCGTCTTCATCATAATTAGTGTTTCCGCCTGCATGATCGAAATGAAGATGAGTAAGAATTACATCTGTGATGTCGTTTTTGTTTAGATTAATTTTTTCAAGACTTTTCTCCAGAGTGTAACTTGAAAAATCCACATCATATATCTTATTTACCTTTTCCGATAGTTTATAGCCAATGCCGGTATCAATCAATATTTTTCTCTTCCCACCTTCCAGAAGTAAAGCTCTCGTGCACATATCGATCCTGTTTTGATCGTCAGAAGGATTAGTTTTTTGCCAGAGAGGTTTTGGAACAACGCCAAACATTGCCCCACCGTCTAATTTAAATAATCCTGTCTGAACCGAATGTAACCTGTAGTCCCCTATCTGCATAATTTTGAAAATGTCAATGTAGTGCAATTATAAAAATTATTGTTCTAAAATTATATGCTAATCTACTAGTCAATTAATGTATTAAAAATCCTTTATTTTTATTTTATATTTGCATATGGATAAAAACAATAGTAAAGGAGCAGGAGAACAGCGATCAAATTCTCAAGAAAATGAATTGCAAAATAAATACAAAGTGTTTTACGAAAATGCAAAAGATGAGTATACAGAAATTCATGACAATTACTTCAAAATTGTGGATAAGGCTTCTAAATATTTACAATTTCTTAGTATTGTAGTAGGTGCTATATTGTTTGGAGCGAAATGGTATCTCGATACTTATGAGCAAATTGGTAAAAAGGAAAGTTGGATAACTGTTGTCATCATAGTACTAGGACTTACTTCTATTATAGAGTTAGTGATTATTCTAATGGTTATGTTTGTAAAAGATTTTGGTAAAGTAATTTTAAAGGTAGAGGATGAAGTGTTTTTTATCGATAACAATTTAACACAAATATATTCCGGATTAGGATTAAGATACATTGAAACAAATTTGGAAAATTTTATTCATATTGAGAAAAAAGGTCGTTTGTTGAGAAAATCGCAATGGGGATTAATTATATTATTATTTTTGGTTTTTGGTAGTATTATATTATTATATATAAAAATGAATTAATGGCAAATAAAAAAAATCCTACTAAGAATGAGATATCAAAACCTCCTCCAGGTGCAGTAAGACCAACTGTTCAATTAACTCCTAACATGAGATTGAGTGAAAGTCTAAAACCATCCCGAGACGGATTTACAAATAGCGTTTTGGAAGCTGAGAAAAGGACTGAAAGTCCAAAAAAATAGTTGTATTTGTTTCTCTAAAGTAATATTCAGATGGTTCTTAATTGAATGCAGTTCTTTTTTGATTTTAAAAGAATATTCTTTTTACGGTGTTTTGGCAATCTTACTGACCTATAGACTTCAAACTAATCAACTTGCAATCTTGCTGACTTATTAAGTTTTTTTTGGCGGATAATATTTATATTTAACTTTCAATTAAATAAATCATTAAATGAACAGGTTCATTTCAACTTTTTTGTTTTGTATAATATTCACAAGCATTTCATATTCACAAAGCGCTTCTACATATTTTCCTTCATCACCAGGTTATAAATGGCATTTCAAAAATACTCCATTAGATTCATTAAATAATCCACAAACGGGGCTTGCGACTTTCCAGGTTGATTCATTTGCAACGGTTCAAAACTATCAGGGTCTTCAGGCGAGTATTGTTTTGTCAAAGTCCGGATTATTTAGTGTAAATCAAAATGCTCCTTACACTGACTCGAGTTATTATAATTTTCAATCAACGAATGCCTGGTATTATTTAAATGTGCTTAGCTTAATTGATTCAATCCCATTTCTTGATACAACAGCTTTCATCGGATTTTTAAGATCATTTGAAACATGGTATAATGTTTACAGGTTTTCTCAGACTGTAAATACAAACTATACAATCTTCTCAAGAGACACTACCATATCTATCGATACGCTTATCCTTCCATTGAGAGTTTCTGCTATAGGAAGACGTTTAATTGATCAAAGCATTACTACTGTTAATGGAACATACACGGCGAAAAAGTTTTTGATAACTTTTGCATTAAGCTACCTTTTTCAATTGCCGCCGCCTCTTCCTCCCCTGGTAATTCCAATAGTTACACGGCCTGACACCACTTATATTGTGCAGGACATCTGGGTAGTGAGAGATGTAATACCATCTTCAAATGTCGATCTGTCAAGCTTTGGAGTACCTGTGTCTTTTTCTGTTCCCGGAGTTATTAAAGAATTAACCAATGGACCTGTCGGTATTACAGCATCATCAAATTTTATTTCGGAAGATTTTTTCTTATCTCAAAATTACCCGAATCCTTTCAATCCTTCAACTGTTATTCGTTATTCGTTATTCGAAAATCGTTTTACAAAATTGAAAGTATATGATGCATTAGGTAATGAAGTAAAAACTTTAGTGAATAAGAAGCAGAGTCGCGGAAACTATGAGGTTGTATTTGATGCAAGCAATTATCCGAGCGGAATTTATTATTATAAATTAGATGCAGAAAATTTTACCGATGTCAAAAAGATGATTTTAATCAAATAGTGACAAATGTCCCTATTGCAAATGATTTGAGTTTATTGCATATATAAAGTAAATTGCCATTGAGGTATGTTATCATACAGATTAAAACATTAAGTAAAACAGATTTCATAATAGTCATCTAAATTACATTTATAGGCAACTTATATTTTTGCTAATGGTTTAAGAAATGTTATCAAAAATATTCACAAGTTAGTATTGTTTTATTTTTTAAAATAATTATAAAACATTGTCTAAGTTAGAATCTGTCCCGTCAAAAGAAATTCATGCCACTCTAAAACCACCTTTGTTCAAACTTCGTAAAAAATGGAAAAATTGTGTTAAGAATCAGATAGTCGAACCTTTACGATATTACAAACCCAGTACTTTAGAAGAGCTTGCATATATTGTCAGATATGCAAGTGAAAATAAATTTAAAGTTAAAGCGGTTGGTTCCGGGCACTCCTTTTCATCAGTTTTACAGACAACCGACTTTCTTATCAATTGCCATTCAATGAACAATGTAATTGATCTTGAAAAAGATATTTTAAAGTCCGAAGAAGAATTAGAAAAGTCTGATTGTAGAGTTAAGCATTTAGCTCACGTTGAAAACGGAATTCGAATCAGAGATTTAAATGATTATCTTGACAGCATAAATCTTGCTTTAATTAATATGGGAGCATATGATGCGCAAACGATAGCCGGTGTCATTTCAACTTCGACCCATGGTACCGGGATAACATTGGGCCCCATTGCGGACTATGTTGTTACAATAATTCTAGTAGGAGAGTTCGGAAAAATCTACAGAATCGAACCTAAGAACGGAATAACAGATACTATCAAATATAAACTTAGATATACCGGCAGCATATTAATACAGGATGATGATTACTTTAATGCTGTTCTTGTTAACATGGGCTGTATGGGAATAATTTATTCCGTAATCATGAGGGTGACGGATAGATTTTTTCTTGAAGAAAAACGTGAAGGAAAAGAAGAACAGAATTGCTGGACTGAAGTAAAAAAACTTCTCGAAGAAAGGACGATTATTGATGAAAACCGTCATCTGGAGGTCTGGGTAAATCCATATAAGGTCAATGGCGAAAATAAATGTTTGGTCACCACAAAAAATTATTACAAAGAAAATATTAACAAACTTCCGATTGGCAAAAGAATGAGGAATTTTTGGATAGATATTACTGCTTTACTTTTCGAGAAAACTTTGAGGCAGATGTTCCGGCTATTTTATAACCATTCTCCCGCTTTTATAGATATGAGTCTAAAATCGGTAATTGATATGGATGGATATATAGATAAGAGCTATAATGTATTGAATTTAGGCCCGGCAAATAATGTAAAAGGTTTTTCAGCTGAGTATGCTTTTTCGCTTAAAGATAATCTTTATCTTGAAGCGGTTGAAATTATTATGAAAGAGGCGGAAAGATTAAAAGTTACAGGCAAGATTTACCATACAGCACCTTTTTCCCTTAGGTTTGTTAAAAAGTGTGACGCTTTTTTTTCAATGATGAACGGAGAAGATAAATGTTTAATCGAAGTTCCAATTTTAGTATGGACTTTCGGAGGGTTTCAGATTCTTGAGAATCTCGAAAACAAGTTTGTAAAAGTCGGAGGAAGACCTCACTGGGGGCAGTTTCATCAGTTATCTGGGAATAATGAAATGATAAAAAAACTTTATCCTGACTACGATAAATGGTTTAAAGTTTTTTGTGAATTGAACGAACACGGAACCTTTGACAATAGCTTTACTGAAAATTGCGGATTCACTAAAAATCTGAATGTTTAAAAATACTCCCTTATGCGGCGCTTGTCTCAAACCAAAAGAAAAATAAAAATGATTTAAAAAGCCTCTTCGTAAGAGTGCTTCGGACAGTTTCGTAAGATAAAATTCATCCATTCCAGACTGGGCTTGGGAAGTTGTGTAGTTTGAAATTCATACTAGCATTAGAATCAATTTTATTGCAATAAATTTAATAAATTTAAGAACCGTGATTTCATCACCTCAAGAAAACCAGAATAATATCAAAATTAAAGACTCGGTAATCGAGCTGCTTAAACTCATCTGGGCTTCAATAACAACATTTTTCAAAGAGAGACCGGGACAGATCATTGGCTCGGCTTTTTTATTAATCATGCTTTGGGGATATCACGGAGAATTGGAACTGCTAAAATTTATTATTCCTGCTTGGACTCCGCCGGGAGTTGATGTATCTACAAGAACTTCAATAATTTCCTTCGTGCCATGGGACAGAGAGTTAATATCATTTTGGGTAGGCGCGATCCTTGTTGTAATCATTCCGATGATAATTATTCGATTCGGTTTCAAGCAGAAGTTTTCGGATTACGGTTTAGGTCTCCCGGAAAAAGGAAAAAGACTTCTCAGCCTTGCCGTGTTTCTCACACTAACTATATTGTGCCTTTTCCCTTTTTATATCGGCGCAAAAGATACGGGAATGCAATCGGTCTATCCGTTTTACAAAAACTTCACAAGTGTTACAGAATTTGCAATATATGAATTAACATATTTACCATTCTTTATAGCTATCGAATTTATTTTCCGGGGTTACCTTTTATTTGGTCTAGCTGGAGTGAGAGACAATGACATAAAGGACGGCGGAGAAGGTGTGCCGGGAGCTTATTATTTCTACAGGTATGCAATTCTTATTTCGATGCTTTCATATACCGCCTGGCACCTTGGAAAACCACTTGCGGAATTATGGGGAACTCCAATTTGGGGACTTGCCGCAGGCGTATGCACTCTTGAAGTCCGTTCGATCTGGCCTGCAACACTTTCACACTGGCTGCTCAATGTTTTTTTGGATGCAATGATTTTATACAATTTAAAGATTTTGTTTACTTAAACTTATTTTAAGATATTACGTTTGGCACATTTTTTTTAATTATTGTAAAGAGGCTAAACTATTTTTATATTTTTTAGAAATCTATTTATGGATTAAAACAAATGTGCAACATGTATGTAATTACAAAAATCAGCGCGTCATTATTAAAAATACTAACCTGTAAAATCGATTTCATAATTATAAATCACATAATTTTTTAATATGAATGAGAATTTAATAAGCCAATTATATCACGAATCTGTAAAGCAGGAACTTGCCACAAAGCGCTCAATGGAAATGACCAGCAATCTTTCCGTTTTCATAATTGCAGGAATGATGTATTTTATTTTTGGATTTCCTGAATCATCAAGTCATCTTGTAGCAATTATAGGCTCATTAACTGTTTTTGTACTGCAGATATTTGAAGCCAGGATATACATGAAAAATTATACGTACAGGAAAAGAGTTGATGAGATAGAAGAAACTTTATTGAAACAGAAAGAAATACCGGATGCGGCAGTCCATTATTCCGGGGCGGGTGTAAACTTTGTTTACGCCTTCGCCGCAACAGCCTGGAAAAATTACATTTTAATTTTTTTAACATTGGATGCGTGCTGGTTTGCAAAATTGTACTTATTTCCTTTTCCCGCTGCAAGCTGGTCCGAGTTTTTAAGCCGCCCCCAATCGGGATTTTTACCAGGTTGGTTTTTCTTTGCATTCGCTGGTGTATTCTGGATAATATACATATCTCTGGGAATATGGTACAAGATAAAATCAAAAAGTGAAAAAATTTCAGGAATATAAATATATTTAATTGTATCCTATGAACATGATCCTGAAAAAATACAAGTCTGAAGAAATCGAATCTCAAAATTTACTAAATAAAATAAATTTAATTGCTGTATCAATAATCTTTTTGACAGTTGTTACTGCTTACAGCTCCACTCACTCGACACCATACATTTTTATTACAATGTTACCCCTGCTGATTTTACAATTTTACTCTTCAGCGATATATTACAATTATCTTAAATCATTAAAAAAGATTCGTTGTTTGAAAGCCGGAATTTATTGCAATGATTTTTCGATCTCCAGAACAGCTTCAATGGGAATGGCGGTTAAAAGTTCATTTTTTATTATTTTTCTTTGCTTCGATTTTATATGGCTTTTCAGCGCATACATTGTTCCCTCCACTGCAAGTTCCTTTCATGAATATACAAGCAGACTAGAGGTTGGATTTATAAGCGGTAATGCTTTTCTCATATTCACAATCTTTTTTTGGATAACTTACATTTTCCTTTATAATATTGGGATTTATTTCGAAAAAGAATTAAAGGCAAACAAACGTAATATTGAAAAAGGTTATATTCAAAGAGTTGATTTTTCAATGAAAGTAATAACTTACAGAAAAGAAATTATAAGGTTGAACGGTTTCAGAATACCAAATTTCTCAAAGAAGCCATTAATCCTTTTACCGGGATTTACTCAGAACGGAAATGTGTATGATCTATTGCCGGAAAACGGGAGTCTGGCAGAATTTCTCTGGTATAGAGGTTATGATATTTGGATCTTTCATCCTAGAGGTACGGGTTCATCAGATGTTTCAAAACATTCCAACAGTTTGGACGATTATGCGAGCGATGATATCCCTTCAATTATTAATTTTGTTTATGAAAGCGCTAAAATGAAACCTCTCTTAATCGGTCATAGCCAGGGAGGAATTACTTCTTTAATGTCTCTTATGGGCGCATTAAAAAACAGAGAAGGAAATGTAATACTTTCAAAAGAAGAATCATTATCGAGACAGTCAGTCCTTAGAGGTCTTATAACCTTAGGAAGTTTCCCGGACTTTAAGTTTTCTAAAGAGTCTTCTTTGCAAAAATTCGTAAATGATGGAATAAAAATTAAATGGCTTAACATTACAATTAAGTCAGAAAAAATTCTAAACGCTTTAAAAGTATTTAAACGATTACCGGTGCCGGTGGGAAACAGATACAGAAGAGCTTTATTGTCTCAAAACGGATTAACAATAATTTCTTTTCCCGTAAAAAGGATTCTGAATTTATTTGGTCAACTGAGTGTATGGGAGTTTCTTTATCATATCCCAAATGTTTCCGACATCTCAAGAAAATATTTATTTTATCTTACTATAGATGGTACCTTTTGGAAAATTCTCAGACAGTATTATTATGCCGTGAGGGAAGGTGAAATGAAATCGACGGATAAAGCAATCAATTATTCTCAAAATTATCATTTAATAAATTTACCGGTTTCATTTGTCGCGATGGAATTTGATTCTATGGCCAATCCGCCAATGGTCAAGGATATATTGCTGGCTAAAGTGTCAAGTAAGGAAAAATATTTTACTGAATGGAAAGGACAAGGGCATGAAGATTTTTTTATGAGTTCACAATATTTTAAACAGTTATTTGATGCCATCAACTTAATTGATAAACAGATAGAAAAAATAAGTGATGATCCTGTTGCAAACCTTTTAGCTTTTTGTGAGGATAGAAATCCTGCAATAAAATATCATGTCGACAAAAATTCATACTTGAATCAAAAGACGGGTATATTAAAACAATCATTACCCCTTCCCACGCTTCCTGTTGAGTTTAATTCAAATGGTGAAGAAATCTTTGTCGTCAGTGATCTTCATATTGCTTCCGGAAAAAATTCTACCGGAGTTTATCGCGGAACTGAAAATTTTTTTGCGGATGAATCGTTTACCCATTTTTTAAAATATGCCAATAATAGTAAAAAATCAGATTCTGCAATACTCATTATTAACGGGGATGTATTCGATTTCTTAAGAGTTCTTGAATATCCCGGTAGAGTAAGAGAGATAAGATTTTCAAAATGGGCAAAACAAGCGATTAAGCTGAATCCTATAAAGGAGCTGGAGCAACCAACGGCAAAGGATACAGAGTGTAAATTTGAAGAATGGAAGAAAGAGCTTGAAAAAGTCGGAATTAAAAAAAGCATACATGAACTTGAAGAGAGTATTTCCGATATTGAAAAATCTGTTGGCTTGAAGACAAATGATTACAAATCTGTATTAAAATTAAATATTATAAATAAAGGTCATAGTAATTTTTTCAATGCACTGGCAGAATGGATGATGAGTAATAATAAAATTTTCATTATCAAAGGAAATCATGATACAGAATGGTATTGGCCGGCAGTAAGAAATTATTTCCGATTGATCATTGGTGAGAGAATAGCTCCAAAAGACAGCTCAGGTTTAGAGAGGATATTAAGAAGTTCTGTTATTCCTAACATTATGTTTTATGATGATGCAGTAGTCATAGATAAAGACTTTTACGTCGAGCACGGACACAGATATGATAAATTTACAATGATTCTAAAAGATCCTTCTATAGAAAGATATCCGGACCAGCTTAACATACCTTTTGGTTCATTTTTTAACAGGTATTTGCTCAACAGGATCGAATTATTTTACCCTTATATTGATAATGTCAGGCCTACAGGAAATTTACTTCCTATATTAATGCGAGAAAATTTTCCTTTGGGATTAAAAGTGTTATGTCAGCATGTGCCACTTACTATGAGAGTCATTTTCTTTACAAACTACAGATATATAAAATTTATGTTTAATAAAGTATTCTGGTTTATAATTGTACTTGTATTACCAATTGCTATCGCTATATATTTAAATTTTGGACATTTTAAAAAATTTTTTTTCCCGGTAAATCAAAATCAGGAAAGCATAGGATCAATTCTCTTTGATCAATTGGTGGCTGTTGGAGCGCTTTTCTTTTCATATGTCCTAACCAGAATTGTTTCGTGGTTTCAATTAAACGAGCCTTCCAGTCTTGATAAGTATGCAAAAGACTGGCTAGAGAAAAATAATTATAAAATTATGACAATGGGGCACACGCATAATCCCGGACAGTATTGCTTCAATTTTAATGGGGAAAAGAAGACATTTTATAATACGGGGACATGGATACCCGTAATCGAAAACTCAAACGCAGAAGTTAGGACTGATAAAACATTTACCTTTCTTTATCTTGACAGGGACGCAGACAATAAACTTAAAGTAGCGGGCAATGGTGTGTTACTAAGATGGAACGATGACGCGCTCAGGGCGGAACCACAAACATTAGTTGAAAGAAAATAAAACTGTGTTAAAGACAAAAGTTATTATATCTATGAGTTGTTAAGTCTATGATTTATAAGTTATTAAGAGTCGGTAATTCAATTAATAGATATCCACAAGGCTATATCTGATCGTAATCAGAATTTTTTTTTAAAACTACCTTTTTAATTATAAATTCTGAGTTTGAAATTTAAAATTCAAATCTCGTTGGTACTTCTTCCGAAAAATCCTTTCTATTAATACAGAAAATTGTTAAATTGGTATCGTGATTAATTTAATATTAAAAAATATCTTAACAGTAATTTCTTTATTCCTTTTTATCTCATCAGAGATATTATACACAACTTACTCCTCAATCACTTGTAATTCTGAGGTTTGCTGTCGAATCGATTGCTGTGAAGAAAGTGAATGTTGTGATAATCCTCTGGAAAATACTTTTAGTTCCGAAAACAATTGCTGCGATATAAACGAAGGAATTCAGAGTAACTTTGAAAAGTCTGTTATATACAATTCCCATTCGAACATTAAAGCTCCAATAATTTTTAATCACACAAATAATACTTCAATAAAAGAAACAAACAAACTACATTCCGGAGAGTATTCCGTCAAACCACCTATGAGTCGTAACCTTATACCTGCACTAAGAATTTAGAATCTCGCTATTACAACGGCTTTGTCATTCCGAACTTGTTTTCGGAATCTTATTTTGTTTAGAGTTAGACCTGATACAAGTTCGGCATGACATTTGCGTAACTCCTGTTATTAATTAAAAATATTTATTAATTAAAAAAAAATAATTCATCATGAAATTTATTTATTTATCCCTAATTGCATTTGCTATATTAATCTCATCAAATCAAAAAACAGTTTCAAATGTAAGTTTTAATTTAGGCTTAACCGATTCAACGGAATATTGTTTAGTAGACGGTGGAAAAATTGAAGGCCAAGGTGTGAAATACAGCTACCTTAATACAGATGTAAAGTTTTGCTGTGAGGCGTGTGAAAAAACATTTAAGAAAAATCCTGCTAAACATTTAAAAGGCGCAGGTTTGAGATGTCCGGTATGTGATGAAGATGATGCAAAAACAAATCTTTCTACAGTTTCTAATGGTGTAAAATATTATTTCTGCGGTAAAGGATGTAAAAATAAGTTTAAGAAAGATCCGGAAACATACTTAAAAAGATACCAAAAATAATTTATGAATAAAAACCCAATAAAGATTTTATTTCTATTCCTGATAATTTTTTTATTATGTGATTTTGTCAAAGCACAGGATTTAAAAGGAAAAGTTACTGGCAAAATCGATAATAAGAACGAACCCTTGGAGGGCGCAGTGATCAAATGGATAAATACGACAATTGGAGTTCCATCTGATGTAAAAGGAAATTTTGAACTGCCTTTAGAAGGTGTATCTGATAAACGTATTATTATATCTTACATCGGTTATAAAACTGATACCGTAATAGTAGGTAATAATATATTTGTTAATATAATAATGCTGCCAAACGCGACTACAAGTGTAATTGAAGTAGAAGATGAACAGGCTTCCACTTATATAGGCAATGAAGATGCAAAAACTGAGATTATATCTTCACAGGAATTGGTGAAGGATGCTTGCTGTGATTTATCAGGTTGTTTCGGACGAAATTCCTCAGTCGAAGTGGCTGTAACCGATATAATCACCGACAGCAAAGAGCTGAAGATCCTAGGGCTTGAAGGGTCATATACACAGATATTGATAGATAATATGCCGATGATGAACGGGCTCAACGTTAAGTATGGAATAAGCAGCTTGCCAGGAATTCTAATAGATAAAATTACAATTTCAAAAGGTTCTAATTCTGTGCTTCAGGGGTATGAATCTATAAGCTGCATAATGAATGTATTATTGAAAGACTATGATAATTCGGATAGATTTCTCTTTAATGGTTTTGTAAACAGCATGCTTGAAAAACATGTAAACCTTAACTACACCGCCAGTCTCAATAAAGATCTGAATAATATTTTAGCATTTCATTCCGTGCAGAAATCAAACAGGATCGATGATAACAATGATGGCTTCCTTGACAATCCTCTTATAACAAGATACACGCTTTACAACAAGTGGAAATTTTCAAATAAGAAGGATAAAAGTGACTTCAATATTGCGGGAAGATATTGGAATGAAGAACGAGTAGGCGGACAGAAGAATTATGATATAGATGATAATGAAGGAAGCAGTTCAACCTATGGTCAGACTGCAAAAATAAATTCTGTTGAAGGCTACTTACGATACGGGAAAGAGTTCAATGAATCCAATAATATCAAAATTTATTCAACCGCAAATTATTATGACCAGAAATCTTTTTTTGGTATCACAAAGTACGATGCAAAGCAGACTAACTTCTCTGCTTCGGGTTTTTATGAATTTGAAGTTTCAGCAAGAGATTTCTTAAAGACAGGTTTAAGCTATAAGTTCCTGAATATAGACGAAAATATTTCATTCGCCGATAAGACAAACAAAACCTATGCAGGAGATTATTTAAAGAACGAATCCATTCCGGGAGTATTCGCAGAAAATTCATTAAGCTTTCTGGATGATAAAGCATCACTAATGACGGGCTTAAGGTTTGACTATCACAATAAGTACAATTTGATTGTAACTCCAAGAGCATTGCTTAGATATCAACCTGCTGATGAAGTAGTATTCCGTGTATCTGCTGGAACTGGATTCCGTACAATAAATTTGTTCAGTGAGAATCCGACCATACTTGCAAGCTCAAGAGATATAATTATTGCAGAAACATTAGATCCCGAAAAAACTTTCAACTTCGGCGCCGATATCTTGTATTATTTTAATATTGGAAAAGCAGGTGGGAGCCTGAATCTTGATTTTTACCGGACTACATTTAATAATAAAATAATTCCTGACTATGATAGCGATCCTTCAAAAGTAATATTCGCTAACCTTAAAGGTATAGCATATTCTAACGTGTTGCAGGCGGAAACTAATGTTAGTTTAATCAGAGGCTTCGATGTAAAATTAGCCTATAAATTTATAGATTTGCAATATGAAAGAAACGGAGTAATGATCGAGCAACCATTTAATGCAAAACATAGATTCCTTTCAACATTATCATATGTTCCCACAAGTAAATCTTGGAGCGCATCTGCAGGACTTCAATGGTTTGGCAAACAGAGGCTTCCTTCGACTGCCTCAAATCCCATTCAGTATCAGCGCCCCAGTGAATCCAGTCCATATACAATTATCAACGCGCAGTTCAACAAAAATTTTAAGTATATTGAACTTTACGGGGGCATTGAAAATATTTTAAACTTCACTCAAAGTGATCCAATAATCAGCGCAGAGAATCCGTTTGGTCCATATTTCGATACATCGTATATATGGGGTCCAACTAAAGGACGGGAGTTTTATCTTGGATTTAGATTGCTGGTGAATTAGGATTGAGTTTAGAAAATTCTAATCTTCTGAGGTTCTGATTATCGCAGGTAGTTTATATTGTGTAAACGGAAACAATATTTAAATTGAACTTTTTAACATACCTATACACATATTTATTTATAATTATATTTCTAAAATACACTTGAAGCCCACACTTGCCAAGCGAGCTTATCTCAAAACCCTTCTCTTTCCCAAGCCCTGCTTATGAGCAGAATATAAATTTTCTATAGTTTTGAAACAAACTTTAAGGAAGGTTGGTAAAGCTAATAAAAGTTTTGTTTCAATCAACATCATTGTTTCTTCAAATATTCCCATCCTCGCTGTTAGCGCCACATTCAATTCATACATAGTTTAAACTACTTAGTAGTGGGACTCAACGTTAAGTATTTTTAAAAAATTTTTCTTGCATCTTTTATCGGAAACATTTACTTTATGAATATCTTCATAAATCGAATCAATAAAATTATAAGGAGAAATGTCATGAAAAATTTAATCACTATTTTGGTAATTTTTCTATCATTGTCTGCGAGTTATCAGTTCACTTATGCCCAGTGGGTTCAGTGGGTTCAAAGATATAACGGGCCGGGAAATGGTAGTGATGCAGCAAATTCTATAATAATTGACGGGTCAGGAAATGTTTATGTAACCGGGAGTAGTGGAGGAATTGGAACAAGTTTAGATTATACAACATTAAAATATAATTCAAATGGAGCTACCTTATGGGCTCAAAGATATAACGGACCGGGAAATCATGATGATGTATCAACGTCAATTGCCGTGGACGGTTTAGGAAATGTTTATGTTACGGGTTCTAGTAAGGGTAGTGGAACAAGTGAGGATTATGCAACAATAAAATACAATTCAAATGGAGATATGTTATGGGTTAAAAGATATAACGCACCGAGTAATGGGGGTGATTACGCACGTTCAATTGCAGTTGACGGTTCAGGAAATGTTTATGTTACCGGTCTAAGCACTGGCAGTGGAATACGTACTGACTATGCAACAATAAAATACAATTCAAATGGAGATTCGTTATGGGTTCAAAGATATAACGGACCGGGTAATACTTGGAATATAGCATGGTCAATTGCAGTTGACGGTTCAGGGAATGTTTATGTTACGGGTTCTAGTAATGGTAATGGAACAAGTGAGGATTATGCAACAATAAAATACAATTCATCAGGAGTTCAGCAGTGGGTTCAAAGATATAATGG
>Ga0180121_10000424_pt1 | contig 17635 bp, 14 predicted proteins | sample AntDrymUQ5402106_2_FD_129676 | JGI IMG/M metagenome (GOLD analysis project Ga0180121, IMG submission 129676) | Polar desert sand microbial communities from Dry Valleys, Antarctica - metaG UQ540 (21.06) (version 2) (version 2) | ecosystem: Environmental > Terrestrial > Soil > Desert | place...
CCGCCGGGCGCCGTCACCGTGACCGGTCGGCTCTCGGAATAACCGACCCCACTGGTAGCATTTGCACCTGCAATAGCGTCGGTGGCAACGATGTCCGCGCATGGGTCGCATCCCGGGAGCACAGGTTGAGCGAGCTGGACGGCGTCTTCTACAAGGAGATCGTGGAGCAGGGGCTCCGCGAGTTCCCCAATGAGTGCTGCGGGGTGATCGCAGCAGCCGGTGGGGTGCCGGTCAAGGTCTTCCAGATGAAGAACGCGGACGCGAGCCCGGTCACCTACAGACTCGACGGCAAGGAGCAGCTGTCGGTCTTCGACGAGATCGACGAGCAGGGTTGGGACCTGTGGGGGATCTACCACTCGCACACGCATTCGGAGGCTTACCCGAGCGAGACCGACACGAAGCTCGCGTTCTACCCCGAGGCGCGGTACATCGTGATCTCGCTCGCCGACCGTGAGGAACCCGTGATCCGTTCGTTCTTCATCACCGACGGCGAGGTCACCGAAGAGGAGCTGACGATTTCGTGACGCAGCCGCAGCAGCCGATGTTCACCGAGGACCAGGTGCAGCGGTACGCGCGGCACATCATCTTGCCCAACATCGGCGGCGCCGGTCAGCGCAAGCTGCTCGACAGCTCGGTGCTCGTGATCGGCGCCGGCGGGCTCGGCTCGCCGATCGCCATGTACTTCGCGGCCGCCGGCATCGGCAAGCTCGGCGTGGTGGACTTCGACACGGTCGACGTGTCGAACCTGCAGCGCCAGATCCTGCACACGAGCGAGGACATCGGGCGCCCCAAGGTCGAGAGCGCGCTCGAGCATCTGCGCGCGATCAACCCGACGATCGAGATCGTGGGCCACGACACATTGCTGTTCTCGACCAACGTCTACGACGTGTTCGAGGGTTACGACATCATCGTCGACGGCACCGACAACTTCCCGGTGCGCTACCTCGTGAACGACGCGACGCAGTTCATGGGCAAGCCGCTCGTGTACGGCTCGATCTACCAGTTCGAGGGCCAGGCCACGGTGTTCATGCCGGGCCAGGAGACGCCGTGCTACCGGTGCCTGTTCCCGTCGCCGCCACCGCCGGGCACGGTGCCGAGCTGTGCCGAGGGCGGCGTCTTCGGAGTGCTGCCCGGCGTGATCGGCGGCATCCAGGCGACCGAGGCGATCAAGCTCATCACCGGCGAGGGAAACACGCTCGAGGGGCGGCTGCTGCTCTACGACGCCCTGCACATGGACTTCCAGGAAGTGAAGGTTCGCTGGGACGCCGACTGCCCGGTCTGCGGCAAGGAGCCATCGATCACCGAGCTGATCGATTACGAGGCGTTCTGCGGCGTGCCCGCGCGCTCCTGACACAACCCGAGACCCAACCCAGAGCCCGAGGAGACGAACGCCGATGGCCGTGACCGTGAAACTTCCGACGATCCTGCGCAAGCACGCCGGGGGAGAGGCGAAGGTCGGCGCCGATGGCGCCACGCTCCGCGACGTGCTCTCAGACCTCGAGGGCACCTACCCCGGCATCACGAAGAACGTGCTCTCCGACGACGGCGGGCTGCACCGGTTCATCAACGTCTACGTGAACGACGAGGACGTGCGCTACCTCGGCAGTCTCGAGACCGAAGTCTCAGACGGCGACACGGTGAGCATCCTGCCCGCCGTGGCCGGCGGCCGCTGAGGCACCATGCACCGGAACCGATCATCGGCCTATTGACCTGCAGGTCAACGTCGGTCTAGCGTCCCCCACTGAAGGGAGGCGCTTCCCCGTGCAGACCCCAACGAAAGGACCGCAGAACCTACCCGTGGAGCCGCGTGCCCCACAGCCGCCGCCCACCCTTCCGCAGGAGCCTATCGCCCGGCGACCACAGCGCTTCGAGCAAGACCTGCTCGTCATCCCCGAAGCGGTCGGCCCACGACGATGGGGTCTGATCGGTGCGGTCATCGCAGCCGTCGTCGCCCTCTCGCTCATCATCGCGCTCGTCGCCTATGCCGCCGATCAGCGTCAGCGTGCCGGCGAGCTCGACACCCAGCTCACCACCGCGCTCGACGACCAAAGCGCGTTGTTCGCCGCCGCCGCCGCGTCACGCGCGGAGATCTCCTCACTCGAGTCCCGCTTCGCCGTGCTCCAGGGTGACCTGCAGCGAGCGCGGCAGGGCAAGTCGGTGCTCGCAGCCAGCCGGCAGGAGATCAGGAAGGATCTCAGCGAGGTCCGAGCGGAGCTCGACGCCGAACGAGCGCGCTTGCGGTCGTTCATGGGGGCGCCGATCGGCGACGGCACCTACGCTGGGCGGCTCGTTGCCATCGGCGCCGATCAAGTGCCGGCTCGCATCACGACCGATCTCGGACGGTGGTTCACCGGCGTCTCGGCGACGCAGGCAGCGATCGAAGATGGCGTGATCACGACAGGAGAGACCAGGTCGCGGTACTTCCGCAACGACGACGCCGCGTGGCAAACGGTGCCCGTCGACATCTTCGCGACGGTCACGGTGCTCCGATGGAGCGGAGGGTCCTACGAGATCACGCTCGCCGAGCTCCAGCGCCTCTCCAGATCGGACTCTTCGCGCGCCAGGCGGATCAGGCACGACCCATTCTCGATGACCGTCGTCGACGGTCGCATCACCTCGCTGCGCGAGCTTCACCACCCTTGACCCTGACCTGCGGCCACGGGCCCAGGTCTTCAGCGGGCGTTCAGGAACCCTGTGGAAGACTCCCGTCAACAAGGACCAGGGCGCTTGGGAACGGCCCGCAGAGGCGTTCCGGAGAATAGGCCGAACGATGTAGTCCTAGGGGGTTGCGCACCCACCCCATCTGGGCGTAGGTTTCGCGCATGTGCTCGTCGGTCCAATCCTGGGGGTCAATCGACCTACGTAACGCGTTCCGCGATATCGGTCATTCGTACCGCCCTCAGCCCCGATCACACGGTAGCTCGATCGCCGCACATCCCACAGTTCCCAAGCAGCGTTGGAGCCTCGCGCTGCCCCAGTTCCTGTCTGGAATCGCGAGCGAGGCATCGCTCACGCACAACGTGGAGGTCACTCAGTCATGATGCGGTGGATAGTCGGCTCGAGCCTGAAGTTCCGGCGCCTGATCGTTGCCCTGGCCGTCGGGCTGATCGTCGTCGGGGTCGTGCAGGTGCGCAACACGAAGACCGACACGCTTCCTGAGTTCACCCCGACGCAGGTCGAGATCCAGACCGAATCGCTGGGCCTGTCGGCGACCGAGGTCGAGCAGCTCATCACGGTGCCGCTCGAGCAGGACCTGCTGAACGGCGTTGCCTTCCTCCAGGACATCGAGTCGTCATCGCTGCCGGGCCTGTCGTCGATCGTCATGACGTTCGAGCCGGGCACCGACCTGCTCGACGCCCGCCAGGTCGTGCAGGAACGCCTCACGCAGGCGCACGCGCTTCCCAACGTCTCCCAACCTCCGCAGATGCTGGCGCCCACCTCGTCGACGAGCCGTGTCGCCATGATCCAGCTCACATCCGGCACCGAGTCGTTGATCGACATGTCGGTCGACGCCCGGTGGACGATCCGTCCGCGCCTCATGGGCATCGACGGAGTCGCCAATGTCTCGATCTGGGGCAACCGCGACCGACAGCTCCAAGTGCGGGTCGACCCCGAGCGACTGCACGCCGAAGGTGTGTCGCTGCTGCAGATCATCCAGACCACGGCAAACTCGCTCTGGTTCTGTCCGCTGACGTTCGAAGAGTGCAGCACCCCCGGCGTGCCCGGTCAGTTCGACACGCCGACCCAGCGCATCCAGGTGACGCCGGTGAACCCGATCAAGACAGCCGCCGACCTTGGTGGCGTCGGGATCGGCGCCGAGGGCGACCGCGGCGGCAACGCTCCTCTCACCACGCTGGACGATGTGACCGACGTGGTCGAGAACCACCCGCCCCTGATCGGCGACGCGGTCTGCGACGGCCAGGAGTGCCTGGTGCTCGTGGTGGAGAAGTTCCCCGAGGCGAACACCGGCGACGTCGTCGCCGGTGTCGAGGAGGCGCTGACGGCGCTTCGCCCCGGATTCCAGGCGATCGACATGGACTCCTCGATCTTCCGCCCGTCGGCCTTCATCAACGAGTCGTTCGGCAACCTCGGCACGGCGCTGATGATCGGCGGCGTGCTGCTGCTCCTCGTGCTCGCGGTGTTCTCGTGGAGCTGGCGCTCAACCCTGATCATGGCGCTCGCGATCGCCGCGTCGCTCGCAGCGGCCGCATTGGTGCTGTCGCTGCGCGGCACCGCCATCGACCTCATGGTGCTCGCCGGCCTCGTCATGGCGCTGGGGGTCGTGGTCGACGACGCGGTCATCGACGTGGGCCGGTTGCGCCGGCGCCTGCAGGAGCACCGCGCGCAGGAGAGCGGAGCTCCCCTCTGGGGCGCGGTGCTGTCCGCCTCTTCGGAGATGCGCGGGGGCATCGTCTTCGCCACGCTGATCGTCGTGGCCGCACTGATGCCGGCCTTCTTCATGGAAGCCGAAGCGGGAGCGTTCCTGCCTCCGATCGCGCTCTCCTATCTGCTCGCGGTCGGCGCTTCGATGCTGGTGGCGCTCACGCTCACCCCTGCGCTCAGCCTGATGCTGATGCCGGGTGACTCGAGCGACCGTTCGAGCTCAGCCGTCGCTCGCTGGATCGAGCGGCGTTTCGACCGAGTCTCGTCGAGCACCGTCGGCCGGCCGGGCGTGGCCTTCGCCATCGTCGGCCTGCTGGCGATCGTGGCCGTCGTGGTGTTCCCCTTCCTCGATCGATCGATGCGTCCCTCGATCAGGGAGCGAGACCTGCTGGTCCGCGCCAACGCAGCGCCGGGCACGTCGCTTCCCCTCATGCGCGAGCTCACGACCCAGGCGGTCGGCGATCTCTCGGGTGTGCCCGGTGTGACCACGGTCGGCGCCCAGATCGGCAGGGCGGTCATGTCCGACCAGGTCACCGACGTCAACGCCGCGCAGATCTGGATCAACCTCGATCCGTCGGCCGACTACGACGCGACCGTGGAATCGGTCGAGACCATCATCGATCAGCACCCGGAGCTCGACAGCGATCTGACGACGTACTCCGAGGATCGCGTGACCGACACGCTGCTGCGCACCGAGGACGACGTGGTCGTCCGCGTCTACGGGGAGAGCACCGAGACCCTCGCCGAGTCGGCTTCCACGATCCGCGGCGCCCTGATCGACATCGAAGGGGTCGAGGGAGCCGAGGTCGAGCTCGATGCCGAGCAGCAGGTGCTCGAGGTGCAGGTCGATCTCGACCGCGCCCGCGACTACGGCCTCAAGCCCGGCGACGTTCGGCGAGCCGCCACGACGCTGATCTCCGGCCTCACCGTCGGCAGTCTGTTCGAGGAGCAGAAGGTGTTCGACGTCGTGGTGTGGGGAGTCCCCGAGATCAGGGAAGACGAGGCTGACCTCAGCGCCCTGCTCATCGACACCCCTTCGGGAGACCAGGTGGCCTTGAGTGAGGTCGCCGATGTGCAGGCCGTGAGCGCGCCGAGCGTGATCCGCCACGAGGCCGTCTCGAAGTACCTCGATGTGAGCGCCGACATCGAGGGCCGCGAGGTGGGCGCCGTGGTCACCGACATCCGCCGCGCACTCGAAGGCGTGGACTTCCAGTCGGAGTATCACGCCGAGGTGTTGGGCGGCTACGCCGAAGAGCAGGCCGCTCGCAGCCGCGTTCTTGCGGTCGCCGTGGCCGCTGCGCTCGCGATCTTCCTGCTGCTGCAAGCCGCGTTCGGAAGCTGGCGTCTGGCGGTGCTCGCATTCCTGATGTTGCCCGTGGCGCTGAGTGGAGGCGTGATGGCGGCGCTTGTCACCGACGGCACCGTCACACTGGGGGTCGCGGCAGGGCTCATCGCCGTGCTGGGGCTCGTGACGAGGTCGCTGGTGGTGCTGATCCGGCACTACCAGCAGATCCAGCGTCGCGACGGTCGTGCCTTCGACGATGAGCTGGTGATCGAAGGAACGCGGGACCGCCTCATTCCGATCCTCACGACGACCATCGGCACCATGATGCTGTTGCTTCCCTTCGCCGTGATGCGCGGGGGCGGCGGCTTCGAGATGGTGGGGCCGATGGCGATCGTCATCATCGGCGGGCTCGTCACGTCGGCGCTGGTCACCTTGGTGGCCGTGCCCGCCCTGTACCGGCGTTTCGGCCTGGTCGTCGAACGCGAGTCCTCGGATCTCGACGAGCTCGTGCGGGTTCCTGATGTCGACCCGGTGGCGGGATAGGAGCCGGTGATGAAGCGTCTCTCTCTCCGAGCTGGCATCGCTGCGTCGGTGCTGACCGTGCTGCTCCTGTCGGCCTGCGGGAAGACGATCTCCGATGAGCACACCATCGAAGACCCCGCGAGCTTCGAGGACGGCCGGGTCACGATGACCGAGCAAGCCGAACAGCGTCTCGACATACAGACGACCGCGATCACGTCGATCGACGGACGCCTCGTGGTGCCGTCGTCGGCGTTGATCGTGGACCCCGAGGGCGTCTTCTGGGTGTACACGAGCCCCGAGCCGTTGGTCTTCGTCCGTGAGCGCATCCGCGTTGCTCGTGACGAAGGGGAGCGGGCGTTCCTGACGAGCGGGCCGCCCGCCGGTACCGAGGTCGTCACGGTCGGCGTGCCGGAGCTGTATGGCATCGAGTACGAGGTCGGTCACTGACATGAGCGAGAAGGGAATCCGCCGGCCATGATGCGCTGGATCGTAGGTTCGAGCCTGAAGTTCCGGTTCATCGTCGTTGGCCTCGCCGCCGGGCTTGTGTTCTTCGGCGTCTCGGCGATGCGTGACATGCCCGTCGACGTCTTCCCCGAGTTCGCCCCACCGCGGGTCGAGGTGCAGACGCTGGCGGCAGGCATGTCGGCGACCGAGGTCGAGGGCCTGGTCACCGTGCCGATCGAGCAGGCGCTGAACGGCATCGAAGGCCTCGACACCATCCGGTCGAAGTCGGTCGAGCAGCTCTCGTCGATCGAGATGATCTTCGCGCCCGGCACGGATCTGCTCGATGCGCGCCAGCTCGTGCAGGAGCGGATCTCGACCGTGACCCCATCACTCCCCAGGTGGGCGGCGCCGCCATACATGATCCAGCCGCTGTCGGCGACGAGTCGCGTCATGAAGATCGGCCTGTCACCCACCGACGACGATGTCTCCTTGATGGACATGTCGATGACCGCGTACTGGAAGATCCGGGCTCGCCTGCTGCGGGTGCCGGGCGTCGCGAACGTCGCGATCTGGGGTGAGCGGCTGAAGATGCTACAGGTCCAGGTCGACCCCGATCGTCTGCGCCGGCTCGACGTGACGCTCGAAGACGTCATGGCGGGCACGGCGGACTCGCTCGACGCAGGGCTCCTGCAGTTCTCCGACGGGGCGGTCATCGGCACCGGCGGATGGATCGAGACGCAGGACCAACGACTCGTGGTGCGCCACGTGCTTCCCATCTACACGCCTGAGGACCTCGCCGACGTCGTGATCGACGAGCGCGAGGGTGAACCGCTTCGCCTGGGTGACGTCGCGACCGTGAAGTACGGACACCAGACGCTGCACGGAGACGCCGTCATCAACGACGGCCTCGGGCTGATGCTGATCGTCGAGAAGCTGCCGTGGGGCAACACGCTCGACGTGACGCAAGGGGTCGAGGCAGCCATCGAGGAGCTGCGCCCGGGCCTCGATGGCATCGAGATCGACTCGGAGATCTTCCGCCCCGCGACCTTCATCGAGAGCTCGGTCGACAACCTGAGCTCCGCGCTCGTCATCGGGGCGATCCTGATGATCCTCATGCTCTGCGCCTTCCTTTACGAGTGGCGTACGGCCCTGATCAGCGTTGTGTCGATCCCGCTCTCGCTCATCGCGGCCGGCCTCGTGCTGTACATGCGGGGAGCCACGATCAACACGATGATCCTCGCCGGCTTCGTGATCGCGCTTGGCGACATCGTCGACGACGCCATCATCGGTGTTGAGAACGTCGTGCGGCGATTGCGAGAAGCGCGGAAGCTCGGCAGCACCAAGTCAACAGGCCGCATCATCCTCGAGGCATCGCTCGAGGTGCGGAGCGCGATCGTGTACGCGACTCTGATCGAGGTGGCAGCGATCGTGCCGATCTTCCTGCTCGAAGGTCTGTCGGGCTCGTTCTTCCAGCCACTGGCGCTCTCCTACGCGCTGGCGCTGCTCGCCTCGATGGTGGTCGCGTTGACCGTGACGCCGGCGATGAGCATGATCTTCTTCCGCAAGCCGTCGTCGCTGATGCACCGGGAGTCGCCGCTGGTGGCCCCGATGCAACGGGCGTACGACCGGGTCCTGTCGCGCATCGTGGTGCGTCCGCGCCGCGCGTTCGCGGCGGTGGGCGTCACGGCGATGCTGGGTGTAGTCGCGCTCCCGCTCCTCGGACAGTCCCTGCTTCCGTCGTTCAAGGAGCGCGACTTCTTGATGCACTGGGTGACGAAGCCCGGCACCTCGCACCCGGAGATGGTCCGGCTCACGACCCGCGCCTGTGAAGAGCTCCGCACCATCCCCGGGGTCCGCAACTGCGGCGTGCACATCGGCCAGGCGTTCAACGCCGACGAGGTCGTGGGCATCGACTTCGCAGAGAACTGGATCAGCGTCGATCCTTCGGTCGACTACGACGAGACGGTCGCGAACATCCAGGAGGTCGTTGATGGCTACCCGGGCATCTACCGCGATGTGCTGACCTACCTCAAGGAACGCATCCGAGAGGTCTTGACCGGCACGAGCGAAGCGGTCGTGGTCCGCATCTACGGCCCGGACCTCGAGGGTCTGCGCACGACGGCGGAAGACATCGAGACGATGCTCACCGAGATCCCCGGCACCACCGAGGTGCACGTGGACCTCCAGGAGAACATCCCGCAGGTGCAGGTCGAGGTCGATCTCGCCAAGGCTCGGGCCTACGGGCTCACGCCGGGTGACGTGCGCCGGACGGCCGCGACGCTGGTCGCCGGCGAGGAAGTGGGCGACGTCTTCCTCGGGGGCAAGGCATACGACGTGCAGGTCTGGAGCACGCCCGATACGCGCGAGAACCTGACCGACATCCAGAACTTGCTGCTCGACACGCCCGACGGCGGTCATGTGCGCCTCGAGCAGGTCGCCAAGGTCGAGATCGCGCCAGCGCCGAACGTGATCCATCACGAAGCGACGACGCGCAACATCGATGTCGGTGCGAACCTCGACGGCACCCGCGACCTCGGTTCGGTGGTGGCCGACCTCGAGGCTCGCATGGCCGAGTACGAGTTCCCGAACGAGTTCCGAGCGGAGATGCTGGGCGAGTTCTCGGAGCGCCAAGGCGCCCAGCAGCGGCTGATGCTGTTCGCGATCGCCGCCGCCGTGCTCATCTTCCTGCTGCTCCAGGCATCGTTCAGCAGCTGGCGACTGGCCACGCTGTCGTTCCTCACGCTGCCGATCGCACTGGTCGGAGGTGTGCTCGCCGCGTACCTGGGCGGTGGGGTGATCTCGCTCGGATCGCTGGTCGGCTTCCTCACGGTCCTCGGCATCGTGGCGCGCAACGGCATCATGCTGATCAGTCACTACCAGCACCTCGAGCAGTTCGAGGGCATGGCCTTCGGGCCGGAGCTCGTGCTCCGAGGCGCTCGGGAACGGCTGGTGCCGATCATGATGACCGTGCTCACGACGGGGCTCGCACTGATCCCACTGATCGCGGCCGGACAGATCCCGGGCCACGAGATCGAGCACCCGATGGCGGTGGTGATCCTCGGCGGATTGATCACGGCGACGCTGCTGAACCTGTTCGTCGTGCCCTCGCTCTACCTGCGGTTCGCCAAGCGGGGCGAGCGTGGCCCGGGCATGGCGATCCCGATCCCCGCGGCGCCGTGACCGGCTGAGAGCGTCGCGAAGGAGCGTACGCCCGGGACTGCGATAATCCCGGGCGTGCGCTTCGACGACATCCTGCAGGCCATCGGCAACACGCCGCTCGTCGGAATGCCGCGCATGTCGCCGAAGCCCGGTGTGAGGTTGTGGGCCAAGCTCGAGGGTACGAACCCGACCGGTTCCACGAAGGACCGCATCGCCCTGAAGATGGTCGAGACGGCCGAGGCGTCGGGCGAGCTCACCGCCGACAAGACGATCCTCGAGCCGACCTCGGGCAACACCGGCATCGCGCTCGCCATGGTGGCGGCGCGCAAGGGTTACCGCCTCACGGTCGTGATCCCCGACAACGCGAGCGAGGAGCGCATCGGCTTGCTTCGGCTCTTCGGAGCCGAGATCGTCTTCAGCGACGGCGACAAGGGCACGAACGGCTCGATCGAGGTCGCACGCGCGCTCGCCCAGGACGACAAGTACTACATGCCGTTCCAGTACGGGAACCCCGCCAACCCGCTCGCACACCAAGAGGGAACCGCGCAGGAGATCATCCGCGACCTGCCCGAGCTCACGCACTTCGTGGCAGGCATGGGCACCGGTGGCACGCTCACCGGCGCCGGACGGGGCCTGCACGACCACAACTCCGCCGTGAAGGTCGTGGCGGCCGAGCCTGAGCTCGGCGACCTGGTGTACGGGCTCCGCTCGCTCGACGCCGGGTTCGTGCCGCCGATCTTCGATCCGAGCGAGATCGACCGGAAGTTCCTGGTCGACTCGTCGTCGTCGCTTCGCACCAACCGTGAGCTCACGTCGTCCGAGGGCATCTTCGCGGGCATCTCGAGTGGCGCGGTGGTGTACGTGGCCCAGCGCATCGCGAGTGAGATCGACGAGGGCGACATCGTGTGCCTGCTGCCCGATGGCGGCTGGAAGTACCTCTCCACCGAGGCCTGGGCCGAGGATCTCGCCACCGCCGAGAAGGGCGTGGCGGAGTCGCTGTGGTGGTGAGCGCGCCTCTGCCGGCCATCGCGGTGGTCTCGCGGTGAGCGACCCGCGCCCGATCGGGGTCTTCGATTCGGGGGTGGGCGGGCTCACGGTCGTGCGGGCGATCATGGACCAGCTTCCTCAGGAACCCATCGTGTACGTGGGCGACACAGCGAGGTTCCCTTACGGACCCAAGCCGGTCGAGGAGATCCGTCGGTACGCGCTCGAGATCGCCGACTACCTCGTGCATCGCGACGTGAAGATGCTCGTGGTCGCGTGCAACTCGATCGAGGTGAGCGCGATCGACCACATCGCGATGCAGGCAGGCATCCCGGTGGTCGGGGTGATCGACCCCGGCACACGAACGGCGGTGCACGTCACGCGCAACGAGCGGGTCGGCTTGATCGGCACCGAGGCCACGGTCGCGAGCGGCGCCTACGAGCGCGCAGTCGTCGCGACGCGGGCGCCGGTCACGCTCCGTTCGAGGGCTTGCCCGGTCTTCGTCGAGCACGTCGAGCGCGGCGACACGACGAGTGACGAGCTACGACGGGCCGCGCGAGGGTATCTTTCTCCGCTGATGGCCGACGGCATCGACACGCTGATCTTGGGCTGCACCCACTACCCGCTCCTCTCGGGTCTGCTGCAGCTCGAGCTAGGCCCCGACGTAGCGCTCGTCTCCTCGGCCGAGGAGACCGCCAAGGACGTGTACGCCGGGCTGGTCGCCGGGCAGCTTCTGCGTGAAGACCAGGAAGGCCCCGCTCGTCACGAGTTCCTGGCGACCGGCGACCCGGCAGCGTTCGAGCGAGTCGCCGGCGTCTTCCTGGGACCGGAGTTGACCGACGTCGGCGCCGCGCAGGCGCAACCGGTCGGAGGTGGCTCGTGGAGCTGACGGTGTTGGGCTCGGCCGGCACGTGGCCGGGTCCGGGAGGCGCCACCTGCGGCCATCTGCTCAGTCACGACGGCACCCACATCTGGCTCGATGCCGGCACCGGCACGTTCGCACGCCTGCAGGAGTTCGTCGGAGTCGATGACATCGCGGCGATCGTGATCACGCACGGTCACACCGATCACTTCATCGATGTGGTGCCGGCATTCTATGCGCGACACTACGGGGGCATGGGCGCGCCGAACCTTCCCTTCTACTCGCCCGATGGGTTCGTCGAGGGCATGCGCATGCTCACGAGCGAGAACGGGCGCAACGTCATGGCCGAGGCGTACGACTTCCGCACGGTCGCCGGCGGCGACACCTTCGAGGTCGGGCCGTTCCGCGTCTCGACGTTCGAGATGACCCACATCGGCGTGAGCTCGGTCGGCTATCGCATCGAAGCGGGCGGCGTCGTGCTGGCCTACACCGGCGACTCCGGACCGTGCAGTGAGGTGATCGAGATGGCGCGCGACGCAGACATGCTCGTCGCGGAAGCGACCTATCAGGATGCGTCGAGCCAGGCGTTCTTCCACATGAGCGCGACGCAGGCCGCCCAGCACGCCGCAGCGGCCGGGGCGAAGCGGCTCGTGCTCACCCACATCCTGCCGACCCTCGACCGTGCGGTCTCGCTCGTCGAGGCGACGGCCGCGTTCGACGGCCCCGTCGAGCTCGCCGAGGACGGCACGACCCTGAGGGTCGGACCATGATCCGTCCCGACGGCAGGGCTGCAGACGAGCTGCGTCCGGTGACCTGGGAGCTCGACTACCAGGAGTGGGCCGCGGGGTCGGTGCTGTTCTCCATGGGGAAGACGCGCGTGCTCATCGCGGCGAGCGTCTCCGAGGACGCCCCGAGGTGGCTCAAGGGCACCGGCTCGGGCTGGGTCACGGGGGAATACTCGATGCTGCCGGCATCGACGAACGAGCGCTCCAACCGCGAGGTGAACCGCGGGCGTCCGGGCGGACGTACCCAGGAGATCCAGCGACTGATCGGGCGGTCGCTGCGGAGCATCATCGACCTGTCGCGTCTCGGCGAGCGCACGATCACGATCGACTGCGATGTGCTGCAGGCCGACGCCGGCACCCGCACAGCCTCGATCACCGGCGGCTACATCGCGCTGGCGCTCGCGCTGCGCGGGTTGGTCGAGCGCGGCAAGGTGCCCGACGACCTGCTCGCCGGCAGCGTCGCGGCCGTGAGCGTCGGCATCGTCGACGGCGAGCCCCGGCTCGACATCTGTTACGAGGAAGACGCGGGCGCCGAGGTCGACTTCAACGTGGTCATGACCGGCGCCGGCGACCTCGTCGAGGTGCAGGGCACCGCCGAGGGATCGCCGTTCTCGCGATCGAGCCTCGACGACATGTTGGACCTCGCAGCCGCTGGTGTGGCGCGGCTCACCGAGCTGCAACGCGAGGCCCTCGGCGCCAGAGGCTGAGGCGCCCGAATGACTTTCCCTGAGCGCATCGCGGTCGCTTCGCGGAACGAACACAAGCTTCGAGAGCTCGCGCGAATCTGCGCGGGCTGGCCGGTCGAGTGGGTGACGATCGAGAACCACGATCCTTCGAGGTTCCCCGAGGTCGAGGAGACGGGCGACACCTACCTCGACAACGCCCATCTGAAGGCAACCCGGGTGGCCGCCGCGCTCGCCGTGCCCGCGATCGCCGACGACTCCGGCATCGAGGTCGACGCCCTCGGGGGAGCGCCCGGGCCTCGATCCGCGCGCTACGCCGGCGAGGGGGCGACCGACGAGCAGAACCTCGACGCATTGCTGGGAGCGTTGCGGGGCATCCCCTCCGGGGGGCGCACTACCCGATATCGATGCATCGCGGCCATCGCGTGGCCCGACGGTCGCACCATGCATGCCGATGGTGTGTGTGAGGGCTCGCTCGTCTCGAAGCGCCGGGGGGTGCGCGGGTTCGGATACGACCCCGTCTTCGTGCCCGCGGGCTGGGACGAGACGATGGCCGAGCTCACCGACGAGCAGAAGGACCGCATCAGCCACCGTGGGCGGGCCTTCCGCGCGCTTGCGGAGATGCTCGGCGAGGCTTGACCACTGGTCGGTAGCCGCTGACCCTCGGACCGGCTACCCGACTCAAGGTAGCAACCCCGTTTGTCGAGGCATGACAGGTGGAACCGACGATCGATCAGAGGCCGGTCCTGGACCGGCGCGTGCTCCGCAGCACGAAGGGCTTCTTCGAAGGCAAGTCCACGCTGTCGGTGGCCGTGCTCGGCTTGGCGTTCATCGCCGTGGCGAGCGTGCTCGACTATCTGACCGGCTTGCAGCTCTCGCTGTCGCTCCTCTACCTGATGCCGATCGGTCTGGTCACTTGGAACCTCGGCCGGCGCTGGGGCGCCGTCGCCGTCGTGGTGTCGACAGTCGCGGGGCTCGTGAGCGACGTGCTGTCGGCGCCTGCGACCGCGGTGACCGACCCGGTGCCGTACTGGAACGGCATCGTGCGGTTCGCGGTCTTCCTCGCCGCGGCGATGCTGCTCGACACCTTGCGCTCGATCATCGACGCACAGTGGGATCTGGTCGAGCAGGAAGCCGGCCGCTCCAGCGACCTGCGCGAGCTGAACGACGTGAAGGACACGCTGCTGCACGCCGTCTCGCACGACCTCAAGGGGCCGTTGGCCGGCATCCTCGGTGCGATGCAGACGATCCGCCGTGACGACGAGTTGCACCTCACCGACGAGGAACGGGAGGCCTTGCATCAGGTGATCGAGCACAGCGGCAGGAAGATGAACCGCCTCATCGACGACCTGCTCGACCTCGATCGCATCGACCGCGGCAAGCTGCAACCGCGGCGCAAGCCCACCGACGTCGGGGCGCTCGCCCGCCGGGTCGCCGCCGACACCGAGCAGCTCGTCGATCATCCCGTGCGGGTGCGAGCCGACGCCGTGCTCGCCGATGTCGACCCCGGAAAGGTCGAGCGCGTGATCGAGAACCTGCTGGTCAACGCCGGCCGGCACACACCGGCGGGCACGGCTGTGCTCGTGGATATCACCGCGCGTCCCAACGGCATCGGGCTCATCGTCGAAGACGACGGCCCGGGTGTGCCCGATGAGCTGAAGCTCGTGCTGTTCGAGCCGTTCCGACAGGCTGAGACCTCGAGCGGGGGCGGCATGGGCATCGGGCTCTCGCTCGTGCAGCGGTTCGCCGAGCTCCATGGCGGCTCCGCACATGTGGAAGACGGAACGACCGGCGGTGCCCGCTTCGTGGTCTCGCTTCCCGGCGAGGTCACGCCGATCGCCGTGCCCGTCGACGAAGCGGAGCCCGCCGAGCCGCAGCTCCACGCCGTCTGAATCGTGCGAGAGGGGGGAGTTGAACCCCCACGCCCTTTCGGGCACCGGGACCTAAACCCGGCGCGTCTGCCAGTTCCGCCACTCCCGCGCAGGGGCAAGGCTACCCCCGGAAACTCGGTCTGCGCCCGCCCCGATGCTGTGGAATGATGGGCGCCCGTGCCCCCCCGGTTCCCCTCGGCCGCGTGCTTCCTCGTCTTCGCGCTTCTCGTCGCGTCGTGCCGCGAGCTTCCCCAAGAGACCGCATCGGCCGACGCTGTCGCCCAGCCCGTGTCCTCGTCGCCTGCGCCTCGCGCCTTCCTCGAGATCGGGTCTGGAAAAACGTCGGCGACCCGGCCGCAGGCTTCCCGAACCGACATGCCTGCGGCGAGGTCGCTCGATCGGTGGTCATGGGTGCTGCGGGCCGTGGGAGGCCGCCTGACCGTGTACACCGATCCCCGTGAGGGGGCCGCCACGCGCATGCGCATCGACGGTTCGAACCCGTGGGGTCAGCCGATCGCGTTCCCGGTGCGAGCAGTGCACGTCGAGCGCGGCACAGCCTGGTACCGAGTGATGCTCGGCGCCGAGCCCAACGGCTCGAACGGGTGGGTGCGCGGCGACGACGTCACGTTCGACCGCATCCGCCACCGGGTCGTCATCGATCGCTCGACGCGCACACTGCGCCACTACCGAGACGACGAGCTCAGGCATCGGTACCGGGTGGGCATCGGCGCCCCGGAGAATCCGACCACCGTCGGGAGGTTCTTCGTCTGGGCGCACCTCGAGCCGCGCGACCCGTCGGGGCCCTATGGCTCGTATCTGCTCGGTCTTTCGGGATTCTCGGAGGTGCTCACGGACTGGCCGGGTGGAGGGCGCATGGCGATCCACGGCACGGCCGATCCGAGCGACCCCGGCAAGCGCGTCTCCTACGGGTGCGCGAGGGTGTTCAACCCGCAGATGAACGAGCTGCAAGGCATCCCGATGGGCACCATGGTGCTCATCCGCCACTGACGGCTCTTCCCGCAGCTTCCGCCGGTACGATGCGTGACGTGACACGAGCCGACGGCGCCGAGGGAACCACGCTCGCGGGTTCGTTCACGGTGAGCGCAGTCGGCGACTGCATCGTCACCCGTCCCCTCCTCTCGCTCGCATCCGGTGATCGCGCCTTCGCCGACGTCGTCACGCTGCTGCGGAGCGCCGACTCCGCATTCGGGAACCTCGAGACGAGCATCGTCGACCTGACCGACACCTCTGCGACGCCGTCAGCCCTTCCCGATGACTGGGCGACGCGCGCGCAGCCCGAGAGCGCCCTCGACCTTCGCGCCCTCGGCTTCGACGTGTTCGGGCGGGCCAACAATCACTCGACCGACTGGGGCGTGGGCGGGTTGCTCGAGTCGAGCCTCTGGCTCGACGAGGCCGCGCTCGTGCACGCGGGGGCAGGAGCGACGCTCGCCGCCGCCCGCGCGCCGAGGTATCTCGAGACCGATGCGGGCCGACTCGGCCTCGTGTCGATGACCACCAGCCCGGCCAGCGGCATCGCGCCCGCGCTCGACGCGTTCGGCGAGGTTCCGGCTCGCGCCGGGGTGCACTCGGTCACGGTGCGAACGACGGTCGTGGTGACGCCAGAGGTGATGCGGGCGCTCGTCACGATCCGCGAGGCACACCCAGAGGCAGACGTTGCCTGGATTGTGCAGCACATCGACCCCGCGGGTGAGCTTCCCCGCGTGCTCGAGCTGTACGGGCGGCGGTTCGAGCTGGGCGACGCGATGGCCGTGCGGCACGAGGTGGACGACGAGGCGCTGGCGGGCAACCTGCGAGCGATCCGGCAGGCGTCCCAGCACGCCGACGTGGTCATCGCGGCAGCCCATTCGCACCAGAGTGATAGCTCGCCGGCCGAGCCTCCCGAGTTCCTGCGGAGCTGGGCGCATCAGGCGGTGGATCACGGCGCCGACGTCGTGGCGGTCAGCGGCCCGCACAAGCTCGCTCCGGTCGAGCTGTACCGCGGGCGGCCGATCTTCTACGGGCTGGGTAACTTCGTGTGGAGCGAGGTCGAGGAACCGGTCCAGCGGTACTTCTACGACGAGAGCCGGGCCATGCTCCGGGAACGCTTCGAAGATCCGTCGGCCGTGACCGACAGTGATCTCACCGCAGTGCTGAACGAAGACTCCTTCGGCAACGACGACACGTTCCGAGCGGTGCTCGCCCGGGTGCGCCTGGGACCCGATGGCCTCGAGGAGCTGCGGCTGCACCCCGTCGACCTCGGCCGGCACGAGCCGGCCACGCGCCGAGGCGTGCCGCGCACGCCTGCGCCGGAGGTCGCCGAGGAGATCCTCGAACAGGTGCGAGTCATGTCGGAACCCCTCGGCACCACCGTGAAGCTCGATGGCGGCACCGGCGTCGTCATGCCTGCGTGAGCCGGCCCATCATCCCGTGAGCGATCTCCGTGAAGGGTGCCCGTGTCGTTCCGCGACCCCATCGACGAGCCGTAGGGCTCAGCGCTCCAATCGTTTGCGCAGCCGCCGAGTCTTGCGCCGCTGCCGGCGAAGCTTGCGGCGGAGTTCGCGCACCTGATCGCGTCGTGTCGCGAGCTTCTCGCGGGTCACCTCACAGGTGTCCGTGCCACCGCCACCGCCACCGCCGCCGCCGCTGCCTTCGCCTCC
>Ga0180121_10000425_pt1 | contig 17602 bp, 15 predicted proteins | sample AntDrymUQ5402106_2_FD_129676 | JGI IMG/M metagenome (GOLD analysis project Ga0180121, IMG submission 129676) | Polar desert sand microbial communities from Dry Valleys, Antarctica - metaG UQ540 (21.06) (version 2) (version 2) | ecosystem: Environmental > Terrestrial > Soil > Desert | place...
GAATGACCGCATCCTCGCGGGCAACGCCGGCGGCCCGCACCAGCAGCGAAGGCGCCACCCAGAGTGGCAGGCCCCGGGCGTGCACCAGAGCCTTGGCCAGCGAGGCACCCACCCGAAGCCCGGTGAAGCTTCCGGGGCCATCGCTGAGAACGATGCCGCTCACATCCGCGAGCGAGGCGCCGGCCCGCCGAAGGAGAGACTGGATCATTGGGAGCAGCGAAGCGGCATGCCGGCGAGCGCCGGCGATGCACTCCTCCAGTGGGTCGGCCCCAGGCAGACCGAGTGCGACAGAGGCGCTGTCGGTTGCGGTTTCGACAGCCAGCAGCATCAGGTCGACTCCAGGCCGCGGCGAGCGGGATCTTCCACGTGGACAAGCTTGAACCGCCGAGTGGGTGTCGGAATCCACGCCCCCGCGCGCTCGGGCCATTCGATCAGGATGGCGTCTCCCTCGGCGACAAGTCCCTCCCAGTCGAGGTCGGCCGCTTCGTCCGGGGATCGCAGCCGGTAACAATCGAGATGGAACACCGGTCCCCGGGCCCCCTGATAGCGGTGCACGAGAGCGTAGGTCGGGCTGCTGGCCGGCCCGGTAACGCCGAGACCGCGAGCTACTGCCTTGATCAACGTCGTCTTCCCTGCTCCGAGCTCGCCCTCGAAGGTGACTAGCTCCCCGGGACCCAGCTCCCGGCCGAGGGCCTCTCCCTGAGCATCGAGCTCGGCCAGCGTCAGTGAGTGAGTCACGCCTGCCGGCGAACCTTGCCCGTGGGACCTCGCCGGACGTCCTGAGCACCCATCGCCTTGAGCTCGTTCAACTGATCGCGCAGCAGCGCGGCCACCTCGAACTCCAGGTTGGCCGCGGCCTCCCGCATCTGCCGTTCGATGGAGATGATCATCGACGCGCGCTTGGCCGGATCCTTCAGATCCAGCCGGTCCTGCAACGGCGCCATGGGCTCGACCCGCTCGGTTCGAGCATCCGCCACGTGGGTGGAGAGCCGGACCTGCTCCATCGATTTGACGATGGAGGTAGGCGTGATGTTGTGTTCCTCATTGTACGCCTTCTGGATGGCGCGCCGGCGATCCATCTCGTCGAGCGCCCGCTGCATCGAGCCGGTGATCCGGTCGGCATACAGGATGGCCCTGCCATTGATGTGGCGAGCAGCCCGGCCGATTGTCTGTACCAGGGAGCGGTCCGACCGGAGGAAGCCCTCCTGGTCGGCGTCCAGGATGGCCACCAGCGACACCTCCGGGAGGTCGAGGCCCTCACGCAGGAGGTTGATGCCGACCAGTACGTCGAAGTCACCCAGCCGCAGGCCTCGCAGGATCTCCATTCGCTCGATGGCGTCGATATCCGAGTGGAGGTACCGAACCCGCACACCAGCCTGCTGGAGGTAGTCGGTCAGATCCTCGGACATACGCTTGGTCAAGGTGGTGACCAGAACGCGCTCGCTCAGGGTTTCGCGCAGCCGGATCTCGGCCAGCAGGTCGTCCACCTGGCCCCGCACCGGCCGGACATCCACCACCGGGTCGATCAAGCCGGTGGGACGGATGATCTGCTCCACGACCGCGCCTTCCGAGAGTCTGAGCTCGAGGTCGCCCGGGGTGGCGGAGAGATTGACCAGCTGGGGTGCCAGCGCCATGAACTCGTCGAACTGGAGCGGACGATTATCCAGCGCCGACGGCAACCGGAAGCCGTAATCCACCAGGGTCAGCTTGCGGGCCCGATCGCCGTTGAACATGCCGCCGATCTGCGGCAGGCTCACATGCGACTCGTCCACCACGACCAGGAAGTCGGGAGGGAAATAGTCGATCAGGCAGGCGGGCCGCTCCCCCGGCAGGCGATTGCTCAGGTGGCGGGAGTAATTCTCGATGCCGGCGCAGGTCCCAACCTCCAGCAGCATCTCGACGTCGAACGACGTGCGCGATTCGAGCCGTTGCGCCTCCAGCAGCTTGCCCGCGCCTTTCAGCTCCGCCAGCCGGACGGCGAGCTCCTCGCGAATGGCCTTGACGGCGCGCTCGACGGTGGGACGCTGGGTCACGAAGTGCTTGGCCGGGTAAATGGCGCACTGGCCCAGCTGGGCGATTGTGTCTCCAGTAAGCGGGTTGATCTTGCTGATGCGCTCGACCTGGTCGCCCCAGAGCTCGATCCGGATGGCCTGTTCCGCATAGGCGGGAAAGATCTCGATCGAATCGCCCCGGACGCGGAAGGTGCCCTGGTCGAAGGCGACATCGTTCCGCGAGTAGTGGATCCGCACCAACTCGGAGAGAATCTCGTCCCGGCCGCGCTGCTCTCCCTGGCGAACCGTCACCATGAGCTTGCGGTACTCCACCGGGTCTCCCAAACCGTAGATGGCACTGACGGTGGCGACGATGACCACATCTTCCCGCTCCATCAGGCTCGACGTGGCCCTCAGCCGGAGGCTCTCGATGTCCTGATTGATCGACGCGTCCTTCTCGATGTATACGTCGGTCGAGGGTACGTAGGCCTCAGGCTGGTAGTAGTCGTAGTAGGATACGAAGTACTCCACCGCATTCTTCGGCAGGAACTGCCGGAGCTCTCCATACAGCTGAGCGGCCAGGGTCTTGTTGTGGGACAAAACCAGTGTCGGCTTGCCATAGTTGGCGATGACATGGGCGAGCGTCATTGTCTTGCCCGAGCCGGTTACGCCCAGCAAGGTCTGGTACTTGTCACCCCGGACGAGTCCGGCGGTCAACTCCTGTATGGCCTTGGGCTGATCACCTGCGGGCTGGAACGGGGCGACAACTTCGAAGCGAGGGCTACTCATAGGCTGGAATATACACTGCCGGGATTTCTTCGGGAACGGGGCCTGCGGACTATCCGAGACCAGCCATGCTCAGAAGCTTTCTCCACTGCTCTGCGGGAACCGGGATAACCGACAACCGGGCCATGCGGACCAGGCCAAGGTCGGAGAACGCGGGATCGGCTTTGACGGCAGCCAGGGACACCGGCTTCGGCAGCCGCCGGTCGGCCTCGAGGTCCACGACCACCAGCTTCGGGTCCTGGCGCTTCGGATCGGGATAGGGCTCGCTGGTAATGCGGGCAAGGCCGACCAGGTCCTTGCCCACATTGGAGTGATAGATCAGAGCCGTATCGCCCGGAGCCATGCTCCGGATGTGCTTCAAGGCGAGCGCGTTCGTGACGCCATCCCAGACTGCACGCCGCTCACGCTCGAGCTGATCAAAGGGATAGCTGTCGGCATCAGTCTTGAGAATCCAATACGCCACTATTGCGGCTTCCGCACCGCAAACGTCTTCGAGTCTACCGAGTCGCCATCGGCGTAGATCGTGATTCTATAGGCGCCCGGCGTCCAGCCCTTGGCCCGGAAAGCATGGATCTCGGTATTCTCGCGACCTTTGGGCTTGATCGTCCTGGTCGATGAGTCGATGACCTGGCCCTTCTGGTTGGTCCAGTGAGCCGAGAACGCGGCGCTGTCGGGTGATCCGACGGTGCCGATCGAGACATACACCGTGTCGACCGGCTCGAACTGGAATGTCGGCTCGGTAACTCGGCCGCCCTCACCGATCCGCTTCCCGATCATCACGTTGGTGACCTTCAGGGTCTTGGAGGTCTCCTCCGCCCGGGCCGAATCGGCCTTGGCGACGCTGTCCCTCGCAGCGGCCGCGGCCACACCCGCCTTCGACGTGTCGCCGCCACCGCACCCGACAACTGCGGCAACCAGTACAGCCAGGCCCATCCGCACGACATGCCCCATGCTCTCTCCTTGGCAACCGTTAGTTTGCTGGCGCTTCGCGTCGCTCGATCTCGGTGACACCTTTTACCCGCCGCACTGCCTTCATCACCTTGCCGAGATGGGGCAGGTTGTCCACCTCGACGAAGATGGTGCCGAACACCGATCCGTCCTTGGTATGCAGATCGGCACCGCGGATGTTGGTACCGGTCTGGCTGATCGCCTCCATGATGTCGGCATAGAGACCACGCCGATCCTCACCGGTTACCGCCAGGCGCACGGCGAAGGCCTCTCCGGCGGTCTCCTGCCAGTCAATGTCCACCCGCCGCCCGTCGGCCGCCAGCGTCAGCAGGTTGGGGCAGTCGGCGCGGTGGATGGAGATTCCCCGGCCCTGAGTGACGTATCCCACCACCGAGTCGCCCGGCACCGGCTGGCAGCACTGGGCGTAACGCACCATCAGCCCATCGACGCCCTGAATCTTGATCCCGCGGCCCAACCTGATGCGGTCGATCACCCGACCGAAGACCGTGGGCTTCGGCTCCTGGAGCTCGTCGCCCGGGAGATCGGGATAGAGCGCCCGCATCACCTGGCCGATGGGCACGTCTCCCCTTCCGACGGCGATCTCGAGCCCCGGCCCGTCGGCGAGGGAGAGAGAAACCGCAGCCTTGTCCAGGCGGGCGTCGTCGGGCGGATCGAGACGGCGGCGGCGGACCTCGCGGGCAAGAATATCCTTGCCCAGGCTCCGGCTGACCGTCTCCTCCTCGTGATTGACCCACTGCTTGATCTTCTGCCGGGCGCGCGCGGTCCGGACGTGACTCAGCCAGTCGCGGCTCGGCTTGGCGGCGGCGCTGGTGAGAATTTCTATCGTGTCGCCGCTCTTGAGCTCCCGATGCAACGGCGCGATCCGGCCATTCACCTTGGCGCCCTGGCATTTGAGCCCCACTTCGGTGTGCACGTGGAAAGCGAAATCGATTGCGGTGGAGCCCTTGGGCAGCCGCTTCACGTCACCCTGAGGTGTGAAGATGAAGATCTCGTCCTGGTAGAGGTCGATCTTCAGAAATTCAAGGAACTCCTCGGGGCTGTGCGTATCCTGCTGCAGCTCCAGCAGCTGGCGGAACCAACCCAGATGCTGGTCCAGCTCATCCGGCGTCCCATCGCGCTTGTAAACCCAGTGGGCCGCGATGCCGTACTCCGCGGTGCGATGCATATCCTGGGTGCGGATCTGCACCTCGAACAGCTGTCCGCCCGGACCGAAGATCGTGGTGTGGAGCGACTGATACGCATTGGACTTGGGGCTGGCGATATAGTCCTTGATGCGCTCCTGAATAGGGGTCCAGTTGTGATGGATGATGCCCAGGACATGATAGCAGTCAGGCACCGACCGCACGATGACTCGGACAGCCATGAGGTCGTAGATCTCGTCGAACGCCTTGCCCCGCTTCTTCATCTTCTGAAAGATCGACCACAGGTGCTTGGGCCGTCCGGTGACCTCGAACCAGTCGATGCCGGCTTCCTGCAGCTCGATGTCTAGGGGGGTCTTGAGCTTGAGGATGGTCTGCTCGCGGGCCGCCCGCTTGGCTGCCACCTGCCCGGCCAGGTCCCGGTACTCCTCCGGCTCCAGGAACTTGAACGCCAGGTCTTCCAGCTCCGCCTTGATGCCCGCCATGCCGAAGCGGTGGGCCAGAGGCGCGTAGATCTCCCGTGTCTCCAGTGCTATCCGCGTCCGGCGTTCCGGTTGCAGGTGCTCCAGCGTCCGCATGTTGTGGAGCCGATCGCCCAGCTTGATGATGATGACCCGGGCGTCCTTGGCGATGGAGAGCAGGAGCTTCCGATAATTCTCGACCTGCTCCTCCGCCGAGGAGTGGAAAGTGAGGCTGGAGATCTTGGTGAGGCCGTCCACGATCCCCGCCACCTCCGGACCGAACTCGCGGGCGATGTCCTCCATCCGCACGTCCGAGTCCTCGACTACGTCATGCAGCAGTGCCGCCACGATGGTGGTGCTGTCCAGCAGCTGCTCGGCCAGGATCAGTGCTACGGCGATGGTGTGCGAAACGAAGTCCTCGCCCGACATGCGCTTCTGCCCCCGGTGGGCTCGCGCGCTGAAGCGGAGCGCCCGGTCGACCAGCTCCAGGTCGAGGCGGTCGGCGTGGCGCTCGAGCACGGCCCTCAGGTCAGGGGCGAGAGCGGGCAAGGTGCCGGTCACAGAAGTCCTGCAGCTGCAAAGCTCACGAATCGGTCTCCAGCAATGATCACATGGTCGTACACCGGCAGATCGAGCAGCTGGCCAGCCGATACCAGCTGCCTGGTGGCCGCCCGGTCTTCGGCCGACGGGGTCGGATCGCCACTGGGATGGTTGTGCACTACGATGATGCCGGCCGCCGCCTCGGCGATAGCAGCCCGGAACACCTCGCGCGGATGCACCAGCGAGCTGTTCAACAACCCACGGGTGATGAGCACGTCACGCAGCACCTGACTCTGGCTGTCCAGCGCGAGCAGGTGAAACTCCTCGACCTGCAGGTCGCGCAGCCGATCCCCGAACAGCCGGCTGACGTCCTCCGGTTCCCGGATCCGCTGCACCGCCGGACGCTCCTCCCGGGCCGCGCGAGCACCCAGTTCAAAGGCGGCCAGGAGACGTCCGGCCTTCGTTGGACCGATGCCCCGCGCCCGGAGCAGCTCGGCGCGGGGCCTCTGGGCCAGGCGGCGGAGGGAGCCTTCGCTGACTTCCAGCAGCCGGGAGGCCAGCGCCAGGACGTCCTGACCGCCTCCTCCCGTACCTAACAGGATGGCGAGAAGTTCGGCAGTCGTCAACGCGGGGGGGCCAAGGGCCCAGAGCCGCTCACGGGGTCGGTCGGCCTGAGCGAGCACAGAAACGGGTAGGGACATGGATGAGGATACGCTGATCCAAGCCTACCCGATAACCATTACCATCACACGGAAGCGCCGAAAGTTACGTGCAGGCTAGCGGCCCACTCCGTGACACTTTTTGTACTTCTTCCCCGAGCCACAGGGACAGGGATCGTTCCGGCCAACCTCGGGAACTGCCGCCGTCGCGCGTCCGACCGGACCCAGCGAGCTGTTGACCGCGGGTCCAACCGGCGGGGGCGAGGCTACCCGGCGCGAAGGCGCGGCGAAGAGGTCGTCGGCTCCCACTGGCTCCGGAGCCGGCGGTGCTGGAAGGGGAGCCCGGCGGGCCCGAGGCTCCGGCGGCGGAGGATCGGCGCTGACCTGAATCTTGAAGAAGCGCTCGGTAAATGTGGACTGGATGTCGTGCATCAGGTCCTCGAACATCTCGAAGGCCTCGCGTTTGTACTCCACCAGGGGATCCTTCTGGCCCCAGGCGCGGTACTGAATGGCGTTGCGCAGCTGATCGAGGTCGTAGAGGTGGTCCTTCCAGCGTTCGTCGAGGACCGACAGCATCACCTGTGACAGCACCTGGCTGTCTACCTCGGGGATGCCGATCTTCTTTCCGAAGTCTCCCAGGTACTCGATCTTGCGACGGAACGTTTCCTCCCCTTCAGCCCGGGCCGCTTCGGCCATGCGATCGATAGACGGCGTGGCGTCGCTATCGACAATGGCATCCACGGTGACGAGGTACTGGAGCGTGAGCGCCTCGCGCAGGCCGCCCCGGTCGTATTCCTCAGGGCTGGTGGCGGTGGCCAGGAACTGATTCACCGCCCGCTCCAGGGCCAGCTCGATCATCCGCCGGGCCTCAGCCTTCAGCTCCTCACCCCGCTCCAGCGCGAACAGCCGCAGCGAATAGATGACCTCGCGCTGCTGATTCATCACGTCATCGTACTCGAGCAGCCGCTTTCTCTGCTGGAAGTTCTGCAGCTCGACCCGTTTCTGTGCCTGCTCGATGGCCCGGGTCACCAGACCGCCGGTGATGACCTCTCCCTCCTCCGCCCCGCTCTTGTCCATCCACCGGGCAATCCGGTCGGAACCAAAGAGCCGCATCAGGTCGTCTTCCAGGGAGAGGAAGAAGATGGTCTGCCCCGGATCTCCCTGGCGGCCCGACCGCCCCCGGAGCTGCCGGTCGATGCGGCGCGATTCGTGGCGTTCGGTTCCGATGATCTGAAGCCCGGCCTCCGGCTCCGCCAGATCGAGGTCCTTGCCCAGTTTGATGTCGGTGCCCCGGCCAGCCATGTTGGTGGCGATCACGATCGCCGCCTTCTGGCCCGCCCCTGCTACGATCTCCGCCTCGCGCTGGTGGTACTTCGCGTTGAGCACTTCGTGCTTCAGCCCCCGGCGCTTGAGTTGGCGCGAGAGGGTCTCGGAGACATCCACATTTACCGTGCCGATCAGGACCGGCCAGCCGAGCCCGTGGAGCCGCTCGACCTCGTTCATGATCGCGTCGTGCTTCTCCTTCCGGGTCTTGTAGATCCGGTCGGCCTGGTCGAGTCTCCGAATGGGCCGGTGAGTCGGGATCACATTCACGTCGAGACCGTAGATCTGGAAGAACTCGGTCTCCTCGGTCTCCGCCGTTCCGGTCATGCCCGCCAGCTTGTCGTACATCCGGAAGTAGTTCTGAATAGTGATGGTGGCAAAGGTTTGGGTCTCTCCCTTGACCTGCACCCCTTCTTTGGCCTCGACCGCCTGATGCAGTCCGTCCGCCCAGCGCCGCCCGGTCATCACCCGTCCGGTGAACTCGTCCACGATCATCACCTGGCCCTCTTGCACCAGGTAGTCCACTTCCTTGTCGTAGAGGACGTGGGCCTGCAACAGCTTGTGAATGATGTGGAGCTTTTCGCTCTTGATGGCGTAGTCGGATTCAACTTGCCGGCGCCGCTCGATCCGCTCCACGGCAGACAGTGCCGGGTCACGGTCGATGGCGTGGATCTCCTCCGAGATGTCCGGCACCAGGAACAGTTCCGGCTCGTTTGGCGACATGGCCTCTGAGCCGCGGTCGGTCAGATGAACAGAATGCCCCTTCTCGTCCAGCACGAAGTAGAGCGTGTCTTCGAGATCCCTCATGCGCTGCTGCTTCATGGGGAGCTTGCGATCGGCGATGGCGTCGAGCTCCATCCGCTGAACCAGCTGCTTGGTTCCCGTCTCGTTCAGCATCTTGAGCAGCCGCTTGTTCTTCGGCATGCCCAGCCGGGCCTGGTACAGCTTCAAAGCCGCATCGTTCCGGGTCTTGGGGTCCTCCAGGAGCTTCTCGGCTTCGGCCAGCAGCGTGTTGACCACTCCGGTCTGCTTCCGGACGAGCTCGGCCACCTGGCGGCTGAACTGGGCATACTTCTCGTCGGTCTCGTTCCCCACCGGCCCCGAGATGATGAGCGGGGTCCGGGCCTCGTCGATGAGGATGGAGTCCACCTCGTCGATAATGGCGTACGCGTGCTCCCGCTGGACCCGCTGGTCGACCGAGAAGACCATGTTGTCGCGCAGGTAATCGAAGCCGAACTCGTTATTGGTGCCATAGGTGATGTCGGCGAGGTAGGCCGCGTGGCGCTCCGGCGAGGAAGGCTCGGTGTCGTCGAGGCAGGCAACGCCGAGTCCCAGATACCTGAAGACATGGCCCATCCACTGCGAGTCCCGCCGGGCCAGGTAGTTGTTGACCGTGACCAGGTGAGCGCCCCGGCCGGCCAGGGCGTTGAGGTAAAGCGGCAAGGTGGCCACCAGGGTCTTCCCCTCGCCGGTGGCCATCTCCGCAATCTTGCCCTGGTGCAGAACGACGCCGCCAATGAGCTGGACGTCGTAGGGCACCATGTCCCAGACCAGTTCTCGGCCGGTTACCTGGACGGTGGTGCCGAGCAGGCGCCGGCAGGCCTCGCGCACGGTGGCGAAGGCCTCGGGAAGCAGCTCATCCAGACTGGCGGCGAGCTCTTTCTTGTAGCGCCTTTCCAGATCCTGGAATCGACCCTCGAGCTCGTCCCGCTCGACCGGGTCGGCACAGGCGTGCTTGGCCTCCCGAACCTCCTCCAGCTCGGCCTTCAGGGCGCCGATACGCTCAGCCAGACGTTCCCGGAAGCGAGGCGTCTGGGCCTTGAGCTCGGACTCGTCCAGCTGCTTCAGTCGTTCCTCGTGGGCGTGAATCTGGTCCACGATCGGCTGAATGCGCTTGCGCTCCCGGTCGAACCGCGTGCCGAAGACCGAGGTCATCAGTGTCTTGATCATTCTGGGTCTAAATATAACCGGTGTGTGGTGATGTACTCCGCGACGAGATCGGGGACCCAGTAGCGGATTGATAGCCCCTGGTACGCTCTTCGGCGGACCTCGGTAGCCGAAATATCAATGGCCGGCACCTCGATCACGGCCGAGATCCAGGGCGAATCCGCTACCGGCGTCCCCGGCCTGGCGAAAACCGCGATTCGGGCCAGGTCCCGTAGTTGGCCGGCCTCCCTCCAGGCGGGAAGGTCGGCCGCCGCGTCGGCACCGAGGAGCAGCACGAATTCCGCACCGGGCTCGCGCTCACGCAGATGTCTCAGAGTGTCGACAGTGTAGGAGGGCCCGGGCCGCTGCAGCTCGCTGGGCTCGAGGCTGAAACCCGGCATGTCAGCCATCGCCAGCGATAGCATAGCCGCACGGTGTTCAGCTGAGGTGCGGTGGCGGCCGACCTTGAAGGGCTGTTCCCGCGCCGGGACGAAGCGCAGGGCGTCGAGTCCCAGCTTCTCGGCCGCGACCTTTGCCACGATCAGGTGGCCGTGATGTACGGGATCGAACGACCCCCCGAAGAGGCCGATCATCCGGCTCAAGCCCCGGTGGAGTCCGTCGGGCAGACCTCGCGCGCGCCGGGCGCCTTGGGATGGAACCGACGGATGTAGTCGCAGGTCTCCTGGACGTCCTCCCGATATCCCAGGGTCCTGTAGGCCCGGACCAGCCTCACCAGGGCCTCGGGTGCCACCGTCGACTTGGGATAGTTGGCGATCAGATCCTTCAGATAGAGGATAGCCGAGTCGTACGCCTTCAGCCGGTAATAGAAGATTGCGGCCCGGTACGTCTTATAGGCGAAACGCTCATTCAGCTCCGCAATCCGGAGCTGGGCCCGCTTGGCCGCGCTGCTTCCCGGATATCGGTTGAGCAGTTCCTGGTACGTGGCCAGGGAAGTTTGGCCGTACGTTGGATCGAGCTCGGGACGGCGCCAGAGGTCCGCATACACGTCGCCTACCCGCAGCAGCGCCTCGGGGGCCAGGGGGTGGTTCGGTGTTTCGTCCGACGCCTTCCGAAACTCGCGGGCCGCTTCCAGGTGCCGGCCGCGGGCGAAATACGCCTCTCCCAGCCAGTAGTGCGCCTGTGGAATGCGCGGATCCCCGGGGGAGACCTCGAGGAGCACCCGCTCGATCAGCTTTTCCGCGTCACCCCACTTCCCCTGCCGCGCGGCTGCTTCCGCGCGGCTCCAGAGCGAGTCGATTGTCGCGGGTAAGGCGCTCTCACTCGGCGCGGCCGACGACGGCGAGATCGTGGGGTTGGCCGCCGCGCGTCCGCCCCCGCACGCCGCGGCCAGCGCGACGAGGCAAAAACACCAGCGGTATGTCATCGCAGGATTATTCGGGCGGAATCGAACGGCGCCGAGCCGCGGAGGCCTTCGAGCCGGTCCTCGGCCATTTGATGGATCGAATCGGACTGCACCGCATCGGACACCACCGCCCTATAGGCCAGAACCCCTGCGACACTGTCGCCCAGCCGGAGCCGGGCGTCGCCGTACCCCACCAGCGCGCGGCGGCCCACAGTGGTGCCCGAATCGATCCGGATCGCGGCGGCAAACCACAGAGCTGCATCCTCCGGCATTCCGGTGGCCTCCGAGCGAAGTCCCAGCGCCAGCGAGCAGCCGGCGACACCTTCCTCGGCACGGGAACGAAGGGCGGGCAGCCTGGTGCGCCGAAGGCTCGCCTGAAATGCGGGGAGAGCCTCGCCACAGCCGCTGGTCTCCCGAAGAGCGGTCCCGTAGACCACGAGGAGCGAGTCCACCGTTTCCGGATCGGGCGCCACCGCGATGGCTCCAGGGAGCACGGCCACGAGGTCGGTCGCCTCCGCACCGGACCGGCGGATCAGATCCAGGGCATAGCGGCCCGTGGATCGGTCGGGAGCGATAGCGCCCATCCCCACGACTGCAGCCTGGAGTCGCGGCGCATCGCCGGCGCGTTCGGCCGCGCGGGCTACCGACTCGAGCCCTTCCGCCGCTTCCTCTGCGCGGGTGGGGTCTTCGGCGGCAAGCCGCAGGTAGGCATCGGAGGCAACGTCCAGGTTGCCGGTGCGGAGCGCCGCGGCCCCGGCCTTGGCCCACAGCCGGGCGTCAGGATCTTTCTCCAACCCGAGCCGATACTGAGCGAGGGCTTGGGCGTAGCGTCCTCCACCGTAGAACTTGTCCCCCTCGCGCTCGTGATCGCCGGCCCGGCCACAGCCCGCCAGCAGAACCAGCGTCATGAGCCCCGGAAGACATTCCGGCCTCACTGACCCGCCCGAGAGAGCATCGCGATGTAAGCCTCGACCCGGGCATTTTCCGGACGGCGAGCCAGACAGCTCTCCCACACCGAGCGGGCCCCTCCGGCGTCACCCGAGAGGTAGTGAGCGAGGCCCAGCGCGGCCTCCGCATCCACAAAATTCGGCCGCGCACCGACGACCGATTCGAGGGCTTCCCGTGCTTCGAGGGGTCGGCCAGCCTCGAGCAGCAGTCGGGCCATGCGGTACCGCAGGTCGTGGAACTCGGGACCCAGCTCGAGTGCAGCCTCATACTGCCCGATCGCGCGGTCGAGAGCCCCGGCGCTGGCATACGTCTCGCCCAGCTCGGCGTGCCGGTTGGCCAGTTGGGCCGCAACCGGCGCGGGGAGGCCAGCCGTTGGCTTGGCGAGGTGCCGGGCCGCGTCGCCGAACGCGTCCTGCGCCTCGTCGGTCCGGCCCAGCTCGTTGAGCACCAGCCCCTGGTGAATCAAAGCTTCGACGTAGTGAGGGTTGAGCTCCAGCGCGCGTCCCAGCTCAGCCAGTGCCCGCTCGGCTTGACCGAGCAGGGAGAGCGAAACGCCGAGAAGATGATGGACGTCGGCGAATGCACGTCCGGAGTCCACCACCGACTCGAGCAGGTGCACCGCGCCGTAATAGTCCTGCACCACGAATCGCTCCCGGGCGCGCGCCAGCAGGAGCTCAGTCTGCCCGGCCATAGGCCTCCCGAAACCATCGAATGAACCGGCGAATTCCTTCGGGGAACGGTGTTTTCGGCGCATAACCAAGTACGGCGCCGGATTTGGTCAGGTCGGCAGCGGTTTGCTGCACGTCTCCGGGCTGCATCGGAGCCCATTCGATCCTGGGTTTGATGCCCAGGGCATCAGCGATCTGGGCGACCATGGCCTCGGTTGGAATGGACCGGCTACCACCGAGATTAAACGTCTCGACCCCGATGGGTGCGCTGTCGGTCCAGTCTGCGGCGGCAAGAATCCCGGCCACAATGTCGTCGCAGTAGGTATAGTCCCGCGCCTGGGTACCGTCGCCGAACAGAGTCAGTGTACGGCCTTCGACCATTTTCCGGGTAAAGGCGTGAATGGCGAGGTCGGGTCTCTGCCGGGGGCCGTACACGGTAAAGAAGCGGAGTGAGGCGGCCCTCAACTTATAGATGGGAGCAACCGAGCCCAGAAACAGCTCCCCGGCGCGCTTGGTCGCCGCGTAGGGCGACACGGGGACGGTGGCCACGGCATCCTCTCTGAACGGCACCGGCGTACTGTCGCCGTACACCGACGAGGACGAGCCGAAGACGATCCGGCTGACACCGGCCTGGCGTGCGGCTTCGAGCACCGCCGCGGTGCCGGTTACGTTGGCGGTGGCGTATCCCACCGGATCAGCCAGCGAGGGGCGCACTCCTGCCTTGGCGGCCAGATGAACGATCAGGGTCTCTGGCGTGAGAAGGGCGCGCAGAGCGGGCACGTCGAGCATGTCCTGCTCCCGGAACGAGAACCCTTTCGGTTTACCGACCTCCGCCAGATTCTGTTCCTTCATTGCCCGAGGGTAGAAGGGATCGAAATTGTCGATCCCCACGACCTCGTCTCCCCGCGCGGAAAGAGCCTCGACGAGATGGGAGCCGATGAAGCCCGCAGCCCCCGTCACCAGGACTCGAGTCACCGCCGCGCCCGGCCGATCCCGTGATACTCGAAGCCAAGGGTGGCCATCTTCTCCGGCTCGTAGAGATTGCGCCCATCGATGAGCAGGGGACGCCGAAGCAGCTTCCGGACTCGCTCGAAGTCGGGGTTCCGGTACACCAGCCACTCGGTCATGACGATCAGCGCGTCGGCGCCGTGAGCGGCACTGTAGGGATCGGCGGCGTACATCACGCGATCACCGAAGATCACCCGGGCCGAGTCGGTTGCCTTGGGATCATGCGTCTGCACCCGGGCACCGGCCGCGAGGAGACCCTCGATGAGCGGGATCGTCGGGCTCTCCCGCATGTCGTCGGTCTCGGCCTTGAACGCCAGTCCCCAGAGGCCGATGATCTTGCCCTTGAGGTCCTGGCCCAAATAGCGGAGCGTCTTCTGCAGCACTACCAGCTTCTGGCATTCGTTGACTTCCTCGACCGCCTTGAGGACGTCGAGTGAGAGACCCAGCTCGTCTGAAGTACGGATCAGCGCCTTCACATCCTTGGGAAAGCAGGAGCCACCGTACCCCGGCCCGGGATACAGGAAGGCCCGGCCGATTCGCTGGTCGGATCCGATCCCCAGCCGAACACTGTTGACGTCGGCCCCGACCAGCTCGCAGAACAGGGCGATCTGGTTCATGAACGAGATGCGGGTTGCCAGCATGGCATTGGCCGCATATTTCGTGACCTCGGCGGACGCGATATCCATGAAGAGGACCCGGTTCCCGCCTTGGCGGGTAAAGGGCGCATACAGCTCCCCCATCACGTCGCGTGCCTCATCGTTGTCCACCCCGACCACGACGCGATCCGGCTTCATGAAATCCTCAATCGCGGCTCCCTCCTTGAGGAACTCCGGATTGGAGCACACCGCAAAGGGAATGTCGGTTTCCGCCTTGACCGCAGCACGCACCTTCTCGGCGGTGCCCACCGGGACGGTGGACTTGGTGACCACGATCTTGGGCTCGTTCATGTGGCGACCCACATCGCGGGCCACCGCCAGGACGTGCTTCAGGTCGGCGGAGCCGTCCTCGCCGGGCGGGGTTCCCACCGCGATGAAGATGACCCGGGAGCTCCGAATGGCCGCGCCGATGTCGGTGGTGAACGTCAGCCGCTTTTCTTCCTGGTTGCGCTTCACCATCGGCTCGAGGCCGGGCTCGTAGATCGGCACCTCGTTCCGCTGCAACCGCGCGATCTTGTCCGCATCGACATCCACACAGGTAACGTCGTTACCCGTCTCAGCCAGGCAGGCCCCGGCCACCAACCCGACGTAACCGCTTCCGATCACCGCCACGTGCATGTCAAGCCTCTTTCGGTAGTGCGTTGCGCGTGTCGACCACGAGCCTCGCGTGGCGCTTGATCATCCGATAGTCCACCGCGGAATGATCGGTGACCACCATGACGCAGTCGGCCGCGGCCACCAGCTCCGGTGTCAGCTCCACTGAACGGAACTCCTGCCCGTCCTCGCGAAAGCGGGGCACGTGGGGGTCAAAGTAGCTCACCCGGGCACCCTGCCCTTCGAGCAGCCGGATGATGTCGAGGGCGGGACTCTCCCGGATGTCCTCGATGTTCCGCTTGTAGGCTACGCCCAGCACCAGGACCGAGGCCCCCTGCACCGCCTTTCCCTGCCCGTTGAGCGCCTCGGACAGCTTCCGGACCCAGAACATAGGCATTTCGGTATTCAGCTCGCCCGCCAGGTCGATGAACCGGGTCTTGTAGTTGAGCCCCCGCATCTTCCAGGCGAGGTAGTGGGGATCGATCGGAATGCAGTGGCCGCCCAAACCGGGGCCGGGAAGAAACTTCATGAAGCCGAACGGCTTCGTCGCCGCCGCTTCGATGACCTCCCAGACGTTGACCCCGAGCTTGTCGCACACGATGGCCATCTCGTTCACCAGCCCGATATTCACGCTTCGGAACGTGTTCTCCAGGAGCTTGACCAACTCCGCCGCCTCCGTCGTGGACACCGGCACGAGGGTGTCGATCGCCGGCTGGTAGAGTGCAACCGCCACCGCCTGGCAGTCGGCAGTGATCCCCCCCACGACCTTGGGTGTGTTGCGAGTTCCGTAGGTCTTGTTTCCGGGATCCACCCGTTCGGGACTGAATGCCAGAAAGAAATCCTGCCCCACCTTCAGCCCGGTGCTGGCGAGGGCCGGGAGCATGATCTCCCGCGTGGTGCCGGGATACGTGGTGCTCTCCAGAATGATCGCCTGGCCCCGCCGCAGCCGCTTCTTCACCGCATCCGTGGCCGCAACGATGAAGCTGACGTCCGGGTCCTTGAACTTGGACAGCGGCGTGGGCACGCAGATCGAGATCGCGTCCGGTTCCGACAAGCGGGACATGTCGGTGGTCGAGCTGAAGCGCCCGCCTTCCAGGGCCTGCTTCAGCTGAGCGCCGGTGACATCCTTGACGTGCGAGCGCCCCTGATTGAGCCCCTCCACCACCTCGGCGATGACGTCGAACCCCAGCACCCGATAACCGGCGCGGGCCAGCTCGACCGCCAGTGGCAGCCCCACGTAGCCCAGCCCCACGATCCCGAAGAGGATCTCGCGACGCTCGGCCTTGGCGATCAGGTCCTGGGTAACGCTCATCCGACTGGGCTCAATGGTAGAAGGATTGCACAGCGTGGATAACTGTGTCTTGCTGTGCCCGGGTCAGCTCGGGATAGATGGGCAGCGACAGCACCGAGCCCATCGCGGCCTCGGTGACCGGAAGACTTCCGCGGCCGTAATCCAAATGGGCGAAGCAGGGCTGGAGGTGGAGGGCGAGCGGGTAGTATACCGCATGCCCAATTCCCTTGGCCTTCAGGTGCGACTGGAGCTCATCCCGGCGCGGTACCTGAAGGGTGTACTGATGGAAGATGTGGTCGTTGGGCGGATCGACATGCGGAGGACAGATATCAGAGTGCCCGGTGAACGCTGATGTATACCGCGCCGCATTGCGCTTCCGCGCCTCGTTCCACGCAGGCAGGTGCGGCAATTTGGCCAGCAGCACCGCGGCCTGCAGCGAATCCAGCCGGCTGTTGGTACCCACCTCTTCATGCAGGTACTGCCGGGATCCTCCGTGCAGCCGGAGACGGCCTAACCGCTCGGCCAAGGCGTCGTCCTGTGTTACCATCAGGCCGGCATCGCCCCATGCGCCAAGATTCTTAGTCGGGAAAAAGGAAAGCGTCCCCACCGTGCCCAGCTCTCCGGACATGCGCCAGGTACCATCGATCTTCCGGCGAGCCCCGATGGACTGAGCCCCGTCCTCGATCACCGGAAGCCCGTGCCGGGCGGCGATGGCGCCGATCTCCTCAATGGCCGCAAGCTGGCCAAAGAGGTGAACTACGATGATCGCCCGGGTGCGAGGGGTTATTGCCGCCTCGATAGCCCGGGGCGAGATGTTGAAGGTGGCCGGGTCGATGTCCACGAACACCGGCGTGCCCCCGGCATTGTGGACGGCACCGGCCGTAGCGAAGAAGGTGAAGGCGGTGGTGATCACCTCATCGCCAGGGCTCAGCTCCATGGCCTTGAGCGGCAGCAGCAGCGCATCGGTGCCGCTGGCGCAGGCAATCCCGTGCTTGGCATGGGACAGCCCGGCGATCTCGGTCTCGAGTCAGCCGACCTCGGGGCCCATGATGAATCCCTGGCGCTCGATGACCGACATCATGGCCGCGAGCACGTCATCCTTGATCGTCTGGTACTGGGCGACCAGGTCAAGCAGCGGTACGTTCACCGGGGACCCTGTGGAGGGGAGAGGACGGAACCTTCGGCAGCCAGAGAAGTTAGCCGAGTGGACGGGGTGGGTCAATCTGACGGAGAAGCCCGTCCGCTTCGCGATAGGAGGCGCAACACGCGGCACAGGCTGC
>Ga0180121_10000426_pt1 | contig 17601 bp, 17 predicted proteins | sample AntDrymUQ5402106_2_FD_129676 | JGI IMG/M metagenome (GOLD analysis project Ga0180121, IMG submission 129676) | Polar desert sand microbial communities from Dry Valleys, Antarctica - metaG UQ540 (21.06) (version 2) (version 2) | ecosystem: Environmental > Terrestrial > Soil > Desert | place...
AGAAGCTCCTCTGGGAAGAGATCGAACTGCTCCTTGCCGGACGGCCCGCCTAACCGAGCGTCAACTCTCGCCGAGCCGTTCCGGCTCGCTGGTGCCGCGCCTCCACCTGAACGACTGACCCCGCCGGCGCTTCTACCACCCACTCCACCTTCGTCCGGTCGCTCGTCGCGTCGTTCGACGCCCACCACAGGAGCGATCGGCGGTGGGCTCGGCCTTCGAGCTGGCCGAGCTCGACCTTCTTCTCGCCGCCCACGACCCGGCTGCCCTCGGGCAGCGTGATCTCCGCCTCCAGCGGCCGTACCGCCTTCCGGTCGACCGCCTTCTGCGAGACGTTCGTCGGCAGCCAGCCCGTGTTCTCGACCACCAAACGGACGAGCCAGCTGGAATCGCCCAGCGACTCGGCCTCGAGGGACCGGATCTCCAGCCGGGGCGAGATCAACAGATGCCAGATCGCGAGCTCGGAGTGCGGCGCGATCTCCCGCTCGAGGAACTTCGGCGGGACGTTGCCCCATGCGTACATGAGGTCCCAGCCGCCGAGCTCGACCTCGCCGAGCTGGTCGTGCTCAAACGGGTACCAGTCGATGTAGCCCTTTCCGTCGAGCTCCTTGTCGCTCCAGTTGAGGAGCTTGACGTCGTCCTCGGGCGGATGGTCTCGGAGCCAGTCGATGTACTTGAAGTCCTCGATCCCGGCCTCGCGCTGCGGGCTCCAGAACTCGGTCGTCCACGAGAAGAGGCCGAGGTGGTCGTAGAGCCAGTCGTTCGCGCCGCCCTTAACCGTCTGCTTCGGGTCGTACTTAAAGTCGTGGAAGATCGAGATCGCGGGGTAGCCGGTGATCTCCGTCGCCTTCTCGCCCAGCAGCTCGTAGACGCGGAGGTCGGGCGTCGGGTACTGCTCGTCGGCGTAGCTCGAATACGGACGCAGATGGACGCCGCTGAACGTGTGGTAGGCGATGTGGCCCGTGATGTTCGGCCGGTCGACGATCGCCTGGACCATCGCGCGGATCTCCGGCTCCGAGGTCGGATACGGCCCGGCGCCGTACTGCTCAGCCTCCACCGCCCACTCCATCGGGAAGTTCCGGTTGAGGTCGAGCCCTTCGAGCGGCGGCGCGATCTTGATCGAGACGCCGTCGTAGTTTCGGATCCGGCCCTCCCAGAGGACTCGGTAGTACTCCCCGCCGTCATCGTCCGGCTCGCGCCGCACCAGCAGCCGGGGCTCGTCGGGGTGAGCCTTCCAGGAGCCGTTCGGATCTCGCATGCGCATCATCAGGATCCGCCCGTCGCCGTCGAGATCCTCCTCGTAGAGACCGTCCACATCCTCGGCCAGCGGCCAGGGGCGGGTGCTCGAGCGGATGAATCGCGGCTTGTCGGCGAGCGCCAGCTCCGGGCCATCCGGGTTCAGCCGCGGGACGACGTAGAAGACGCGGGTGTTGAGGACACGCGTAACCCGCTCGTCGCTGCCGTAGTCGGTCAGGAGCCGGTCGATCAGATGGAGCGCGGCCGTCGCGCCCGTCACCTCGAGCGCGTGGATGTTCGCTTCGATCATGAAGCCCGGCTTCTCGAGCGCAGGCCCGGTGGCGCCGTTGGTGATCGTGGCGAGCCAGATGTCCCGCCCCTCGTAGCTCTTGCCGATCGATTCCAGCGAGTAGAGCTCGGGCCGCTCGTCGGCCCACCCTTGAAGGATCTCGGTCAGCTCGTCGTACCGGTAGAACCGGTCGAACCGAAGGTCAGGCACCTGACGTACCTGGGGCGCCGCTCGGGGTGCGCAGCCGGAGGGCACAGTGCGTCAGCACGGGCCTGGAGAGCTGCGTGCCGCGAGTGGCGTCAGGTGGCGGCGGAGCCGGGCTCCGCCCGGCGTTAGTCGACACCGCCCAGGGGCGTCAGGCGCCGAGCTCGTGGAGCAGCGGTCGCGTGTCGTGAGGGTCGAACCCCAGCCGGCCGGCGATGTCCTCGCTCAGCGGCCTCGTGCCCTCGGCGAAGAGCGAGCGGAGATGGTCGCCAGTTGCCTTGTTGCGCCACCAGTCCTCGCCGACCTCCTTCGTCAGCCATTGGCGGAGCTGCGCCGAGCGGATCCAGGCACGGAGATAGTCGGCGGAGTAGAACCCGGCGTCCATGTCCGCGAGGTACGCGTCCGGCCGGTAAGAGATCCCCGTCGCGGCGGTGAGAAGCTGGTGGTACTCGTCCTGACCCGCTGCGCCGTCGTCGAAGTTGCCCCAGAACGAGATCTCGAACTCGAGCTTCGCCGTATAGCGCCGGTAGAGGAGCGCCTCGAGGAAGACCGTTGCCTCCGCGTTTTCCTTCGCCTGCTCGTCGGTCAGGTCGAAGTGCTCCGCGTGCCACGCGGGCTCCCGCGAGATCGCCTCGAAGATGTACGAGTAGATCTCGGTCAGCGCGTGGTCGCGCGAGAGGTTTCGAAAGGTGTACGGCAGGTTCGCGTCGCAGTTCCCGTAGTGGAGGGCGTGGCCGGCCTCGTGCAGGAACGCCTGGTAGTCGTGCAGCCCGCCCTGCGCGCGCGTGATCAGGTGGACCACCTTCGGCGGGTCGGCGGCGATCACGCACGCTCGGGGTGACTTCTGCGGCCGGTCGTCGAGGTCCATGCGGATGTTCGGCTCCTGATCCATGTTGAACCCGAGGTGGCGAAGCGTCTCGAGGCACACCTCGGTCGCTCGATCCTTGGTGTAGGTGGACTCGAGCGGGGAGAGGCGGCGGAGCCAGGCGACGTGGTACGACGTCGGAACCTCGGGCCGGCCCTCGCCCATCAACTTGTCGAACCACTTCGTGGAGAGGCGGCCGTACACGTCGTCTGCTGCGCGACTGGCTTCCGTCAAGACGCCCGACAACTCCCGCAGGGAGATGCCTTTTTCCTCTTCGTTCCGCTTGACCGCGTCGGGCTCGCCGGAGAGCTCAGCGTCGAGCTCTTCCCGCGCGCGCAGCATCTCCATGCGCTGATCGTTGAAGGCGGCTGACGCGTCCCCCTGCAGCACTCCGAGCTCCTCGCGCTCCTCATAGGTCGGGAGCACCGCGAGCTGCGCCTGGGCGGAACGGAGGGGCAGCTCCTCGCCCCGGTACGTCACCCGCGCGGCGAGAATCGCGTTCTCGATCTCATCCTCGCGTGCGCTCAGCTCGACCTCGACGAGCCCCGACTCGCAGGTCTTGCGCAGGCGGTAGAGGCGCTCCCGGTCGTCGGGGCCGGCGGCCTGCTCGGCCTCGTTCAGAGCGTCGAGTTGCTCACGCGTGAAGAGCTCGCGGTAACGGCCGACGATCGCCGCACGCTCCGAGATCTCCTTCTCGCCGACACGGACGGCCCGTCCCTCCTCCGCGCGTTCGAAGAGATAGCGCTGGAGCTCGGCCTCGAATTCGGCAGGCGTTCTGACTGCGGTCACGCTCATGCGAGTGGGGAATCTACCCGAGCGTCCGAATCTAAAGACCGGCGAGGCGTCGGACGGTGTCGCTCAGCTCGTCGATCGAAAACGGCTTGCCGATAATTGTGGCGTTCTCCGGCAGCAGGATCCCCGGACTCCCGGTCAGGAGCGCCACCGCCCGTCCCTGATCTTCGATTGTGGGGAGAAGCGTGAGGCCGTCCTGATTTCCGAGATGGACGTCGAGGAGGATCACGTCGATCTCGTCTTCAGCGAGGGCGACCTGCGCCGATTCGATGCTGTGGGCCTCGACGACCCTGTATCCCTCGAGCTCCAGGTTGACCCGGCAGAGCAGCCTCAGGGAAGGATCGTCGTCGACGACGAGCACCGTCGCTCGCTCTCCTCCCACGATTTCGAGTGTATCTGCGAGGCCAGCCGTACCCAGATCGGGGGCTGGATCGTTTACGCCTTAGAAATGGGAAACCTATTGCGATCAAGGACTGAGGGCAAGACTGTGCCCCTGCAAGTGCTTCCGAAGCCGACGGCGAGCTTCCGGCGGAGGGCCTGGCTGGAGTTCCAGCGGGCGCTCGACCCGCTCGCTTCGCCTAGGCCGATGAGGCGCGGGCGGCCGCGAGGCGCCTGAGGGTCTCTTCGCGGCCGAGCAGCTCGATGCTCTCGAACAGACCGGGCGAGACCTTCGACCCAGTGACGGCGATCCGGATCGGCTGAAACGCCTCGCGGGGCTTCAATTCGAGGCGCTCGGCGAGTGAACGCAGCTCCCGCTCGATCGGCTGCGCAGTGAAGGGCTCGAGCTCGGCAAGCGCCGACCCCGCCTGTTCCAGTACCGGCCCCTCGCCATCGACCGGCGCCGCCGGCGTTACCTCCTCGAAGAGGAACCGCACGTAGTCCGGAAACTGGTCGAGCGTCTCGATCTTCTCCTGGACGAGCGGCGCCGCTTTCCGTACGAGCTCGTCGTTCCACTCGATCCCCTGCTCACGGAGATAGGCCACAGTCCGGTCGGCGTAGACCTCGGGCGGCAAGTTGCGCAGGTGGACGCCGTTGAGCCACGAGAGCTTCTGGAAGTCGAAGACCGCAGGGCTCGCCGACACCCGCTCGAGCGTGAAGTGCTCGAGTAGCTCCTCGCGTGAGAAGACTTCGGTCTTGTCGTCGTAGGCCCAGCCGAGGCGCGCGAGGAAGTTGATCAGCGCCTCGGGGAGGTAACCCTGCTCGCGGAAATCCTCGACCGACTGCGCACCGTGCCGTTTGGAGAACTTCTTCCCGTCAGAGCCGAGCACGTCGGGCGCGTGGGCGTAGACCGGCGGCTCGTGGCCGAGCGCCTGGAGGATCTGAATCTGCTTCGGCGTGTTCGAGATGTGATCCTGGCCGCGCACGACGTGCGTGATCTCGTCGAACATGTCGTCAACCGGTGAAGCGAAGTTATAGGTGGGTCGGCCGTCGGCCCGGAGGATGACGAGGTCGTCGAGGTTCTCGTTCTCGACCTCGATTCGGCCTCGAATCGCGTCGTCCCACCCCGTCGTGCCCTCGCCGGGCATGCGGAACCGAATTGCACCCTCGTCCTCGTACGCCTTCTCATCGTCGACGAGCTGACGGGCGAGCCGCTGCGCGTCCTCCATCCGGTCGAGCTGGAAGCGCACGTCGCCGTCCCAGTCGATACCGAGCCAGAGGAGTGAGCGCTGGATCTGCTCGGTGGCCTCGGCGACCTCGCGGCCGGTGTCGGTGTTCTCGATCCGCAGGAGCGACTCGCCGCCCTGGCCGCGGGCGAAGAGCCAGTTGAAGAGAAACGTTCGGACGCTCCCGATGTGGAGGAAGCCGGTCGGGCTCGGAGCCATGCGGACGCGGACGGACATTGCCGCTCTATCGTAGGGCCATGCTCTTCGGCGGCCATGTCTCCGGCGGCGTCAAGGCCGCGCCGGAGCGCGCGCAGGAGATCGGCGCCGACGCACTCCAGCTTTTCGTCCAGAGCCCGAGAGCCTGGCGGTTCCCCGACCACGACCCCGCCGTGCTGGCCTCGTTCGGCGACCGGGCGCGCGACGCCGGGATCAAAGCGACGCTCGTCCACGCGATCTACCTCTGCAATTTCGCGAGCCCCGACGACGAGATCTACGGCAAGTCGGTCGAGACGCTGCGCAAGACCGTCGACACCGCCTGCGCGATCGGGGCTGACGGCGTCGTCTTCCACATCGGCTCACATGTCGGCTCCGGGTTCGACGCCGGGCTCGAGCGGGTCCTTCCCGCCCTTGAGCTCGTGCTGAAGCGCTGCTCCGACACCACGTGGCTCCTCGTCGAGAACTCCGCCGGCACCGGAGACACGATCGGCCGGTCACTCGAAGAGCTCGCGGTCCTGATCGACCGGGCGGGGAGTCATCCGCGCCTCGGCGTCTGCCTCGACTCCTGCCACCTGTGGGCGTCGGGCTACGACGTGACGGACGCGAAGGCGCTCGACGCGCTCCTCGACGACCTGGACGGCTCGATCGGGCTCGACCGGCTCCGTGCGCTCCACGTCAACGACTCCCAGACGCCGCTCGGCTCGAACCGGGACCGCCACGCGAACATGCTCGAAGGGGAGATGGGCGAGGGTCTGGGTGTCTTCCTCGGGAACAAACGGCTGCAGGGACTTCCGGCGGTGCTCGAGGTCGCGGGAAGCGAAGGCCGGGGGCCCGACGCCGCGGAAGTCCAGAAGCTGCGGAAACTCTGGGAGTCCGCTAAGCCGGCTCGGCGCTCGGCCGGACCTGCGCGAAAACGCGGAAGCTCGGCTCGCCGACCGGCAGCTCACTGAACTCGGGGTTCACGCACCCGAGCTCGTCGACCCGCGCTGCGTAGGTGCTCTCGACCTCGGCGCGGCACATCGGCAACGGCTTACGGCTGGCCCGAACAGCGCCGAAGCCCGGGACTCGCGCCTCGGCTTCCTGCAGGAGACCGAGATCGATCTCCACCGAGAAGACCCGTTGCATACAACCGACGTAGGTGCGCCCTACCTCCTCGAACGCGTACAGGAACGGACACGACCTCGCGACACAGGCCGCCGGGTAGACGACCTTCTCGCAGTGGATCCCGCACCGACGGCACTCGACCTCGTCCTGTGGACGGAGCGGGAGGCTCCGTGGACGGGTCGTGGGCTGTGACGCCATACACGGAGTTTGGGGCACGATCTCTCCCCTGCGCAAGACTTGACAGGGTGATCGGATCGCGCTAGGTCGGCGTCGCGATTAACCGGTCGACAACATTCAGCACGTCCATCTGGGTGAACGCCTGGAAGTCCGGCTCGACATCGACCTGGACCTCGTCGGCGCGAAACCAGACAGCCTGGACGGTGTGCAGCCCGACCCTCGACGCGCCGAGGACGTCGGCGTCGAGACGGTCTCCGACGTGGAGCGATTCCGCCGGGCCGGCGTCCACCTCCGCCAGAGCTCGTTCGAACATCGCCGGATGCGGCTTACGCTTGCCGACCTCCGACGAGAGGACGATCGCGTCCACCCGCTCGACGAGGCCCTGCTGCTCCAGAACCGGTCGCAGGAGCCAGTCCGGGCTCGCCGTGTTGGAGACGAGCGCCAGACGGAGCCCGCGCGACCGGAGCGCCTCGAGCAGCGCGTGCGTCGATGAGGCGAGCGAGTAGTACGACGCCCAGACATCGTGGGACGCCGTCAGGAAGAGCCGGAGGTCGTCGTCCTCGAGCTCGACCCCGTGATGCTCGAACGAGCGGCGCATGACGGCTGCGATGTCGATCTCGTCCTCGGCGGCGATCGCGAAGAGCTCCTCGTGCTCGGAGAGGAAATGGGTGAGCGCCTCGGCGGTCGGCAGGCCCTCTCGGGCGAGCGCGGCGAGGCCGGCGGCGTGGCCCTCGAGCGCGATCTCGTCGCTCCACTCGTCCTGCATCAGGGTGCCGCCCCAGTCGAAGAGGACTGCTTTCAGCATGGGTCAGTAGGCTAGGCGCTCCATGGCGCGACGCATCCTCTGGGCCTCCCTGGCCCTTGCGCCGGTGACGATCCTCCTCCACTACGCCGCGAACATCGGCGACACGGCGGAGTTCGCACTGGCGTCTACAGCTCTCATCCCCCTCGCCTGGCTGATCGGAGAGGCGACCGAGCATGCAGCGCACCACACAGGGCCAGGCGTCGGGGGCTTCCTGAACGCGACCTTCGGCAACGCACCGGAGCTGATCATCGCGCTCCTTGCGGTGAACGAGGGGCTCACCGAGGTCGTCCGGGGCTCGCTGACCGGAAGCGTCGTCGGCAACCTGCTGCTCGTCCTCGGCTTCTCGCTCCTGTTCGGTGGACGCGGGGCAATCGACCGGGGTTCGAGCATGCTCTCGATCGGGCTCGTCGCGCTCGCCGTCCTCCTGCTCCTCATTCCGTCGGTGCCGGGCTGGGACGGCGATCCCGAACGGGATTCGATCGTGAACCTGTCGATTCCCGTCTCGATCGCCCTGCTTCTGATCTACCTCGCGGCGACCTGGGTCTCGCTACGACGCCACCGCCTGATGCACGTCTCCGACGAGGCCCCGGAGATGGTCGGCTGGACTTTCAGGACGGCTCTTCTGATTCTCGCCGTCACCACTGTCGTGACGGCGCTGATCGCGGAGATCGTCGTCGGCTCGATCGAGACCTTCGCCCACAAGGCGAACCTGTCCGAGTTCTTCGTCGCCGCCGTGATCGTGGCGATCGTCGGCAATGCGGCAGAGCACGGCGGAGCAGTCGTCGTCGCGGCGCGCGGCCAGATCAAGCTTGCGACCGAAATCGCCCTCGCCTCGAGCGCTCAGGTCGCTGTCTTCCTGATTCCCGCAGTGACGCTCCTCGCGCTCCTCATCGACCCGCTGGCCCTCGCGCTGCGACCGGTCGAGATCGGCGCGCTCGCGTTCGGCACGCTGATCAGCTTCGTCCTGCTCGTGCAGGGACAATCGAGCCGAGCGCGGGGAATCGCGCTGATCGTCGCCTACGTCGGTGTCGCTGTTGCGTTCTTCCTGAGCGGCGAGCGCTAGTCGCCCATCGTCAGCGGCTCTCGTGTGACGGGGTACGTCGCGAAGTAGAGCTTGGTCGGGGAGCCGTCCTCGTCTCGAACGATCCGGAGCAGCTCGCCCCGCTCGTAGCCCTTCACGACCCGGAAGAGGTCTTTGCCTTCCTGCTCGTAGACGGAACGTCCGAGGTCGAGACGCGCTTCCGGGAACACCGACTCGAGCTTTCCGCCGCGGAATGAGAACACCACTGGGTGCCCCTCTGCCCACCACGGGCCGAGGATGCCTTCGAGCTCGGGGGACGGCGCCTCTCCCGGCCGCCAGGCCTCGGTGACCGCCGGATAGGCGTCCGCGACGGCGCGCGAGAGCTGGACGCCGAGTGTCGAGATCGCGACGCCCGCGCCTTCGTTCGTCAGCACGGCGGCACCGGTGCGCTTCGCGGGCAGCGTCGAGACATGCCCCAGGTAGCCGGCGTGGGCGCCGTCATGCCCGACAAAGACATCGTCGTCGACCCGGTAGAGCGCGAATCCGAGCCCGTACCCGAGCCGCCACTTCGTGAGGTCGACCATCGACTGGAAGACGCGCATCTCCTCCACCGTGTCCCTCGCGAGGACGGCGGGATCCGGATCGGCGATGAACGCCGCCCACCGGCAGAGGTCGGACGGCGTGCTCCAGAGCTCGGCGGCAGGGCCAACCGCGCGGCCCTCGATCACGGGCTCGCGCCGTGGGACGTCGCTGTAGGGATGAACGAGGTACCCGACCGCGGCCGGGGGTTGTGCCGTCCACGTCGTGCGGGTCATGCCGACCGGCCCGAGCACGTGCTCGTCCAGATAGCGCTCCGCCGGCTGGCCGCTCACCTGCGCCACGACCTCGCCGAGGAGGGCGAACGCGAGGTTGGAGTAGTGCCAGTACGAGCCAGGCGCGAGGATTCGCTCCGCATCCGCTAGCCGCGGGAGCAGCTCCTCGCGCGTCGGCATGTCGAGCGTCTCCCACACATCGCCCGGAACCTCGCGCTGCAGGCCGGAGAGGTGGGTCAGGAGACCGCGGATCGTCGGCCCGTGAGCGGCTCCCGAGAGATGCTCGTCGAGCGGATCGTCGAGGGCGAGCTTTCCCTCGTCCCTCAGGCGCATGACACCGACAGCGGTGACCGTCTTCGTGATCGACGCGATCCGGTACTGGTGGTCGGGCGTCGCCTCCTCCCCGCTCTCGGTGTCCGCGAGCCCCACCGTCTCGCTCCAGAAGATCTCGCCGTCTCGGATTGCGGCGGCACTGACGCTCGTCAGCCGCTTCTCCGACTGAGCCTCGCGAATGATCCGCGAGAGCTCGCCGGTCAGAGCTTCAGGCGCGGGCAAGCGTGCCTAGCGCTCTGGGCAGCAGCTCGATCGCCTGCTCGATGCCGTCGTCGTCGACGTCCATGTGGGTGACCGCACGAAGGCGCGACTTGTGCACGGTGCCGGAGATCCCGACGCCTGCCTGGTGCGCTCGCTCGAGGGCCTCGGCTTTGTCGAGGCCGAGCAGCCCGACGTCGATCTGGACGAAGTTCGTCTCGACGTGGTCGGGCTCGACCGGCAGGCCGGCTGCGGCAAGCCCCTCTCCGAGCCTCTTCGCCCGTGCGTGGTCGTCGGCAAGGCGATCGATGTTGTGCTGGAGCGCGTAGACGCCGGCGGCCGCGACGATTCCCGCCTGCCGCATCGCGCCGCCGAACATGTGCTTCAGGCGTCGAGCTTTGTGCATGACCTCCTCAGGGCCGGCGATCAGCGCACCGAGCGGGCACCCGAGACCCTTTGACAGGCAGATCGTGACGGTGTCGGCTCGCCCGGAGATCCGGGCAGGCGGCACGCCGAGTGCCACGGCCGCATTGAAGAGGCGTGCGCCGTCGAGGTGGAGCTTCAGCCCGAGCTCCCGGCAGCAGTCCACGACCGCGTCCAGCTCCTCCAAGGGCCAGACGCGGCCCCCGGAGCTGTTGTGCGAGTTCTCGATCGAGACCACCCGCGTGCGCGGCGTGTGGACATCGTCGATCGGGTTTGCCACGGCGCGGATCTGCTCGACGCTGATTCGTCCGTCCTCGCCGGCGAGGGGCCGGGAGAGCAGGCCTGCAAAGACCGCGGGCCCACCGAGCTCGGAGATCAGGACGTGGGAATGCTCCTCGGCGAGCAGCTCGTCGCCGGGCTCGCTGTGAAGCTTGAGCGCGATCTCGTTGGCCATCGTCGCCGTCGGGAGATAGACGGCGGCGTCCTGGCCGAGTAGCTCAGCCGTGCGCTGCTCGAGCAGATTGACGGTCGGGTCCTCCCGCTTCTGCTCGTCCCCGACCTCGGCCGAGGCGATTGCCTCCCGCATCGCCGGAGATGGTCTGGTCGTGGTATCCGACCGAAGATCGATCACGTCGGGATTCTGCCTGCCGGAACCCGAGGCGGTCGCCGCGTTAAGTCTCGGCTCGGAAGTCGGCGGCGGTGCGTCCGTCGTCGGTCGCCCCCTCCGGGTCCGCGCCTTGCGCGATGAGCACGTCGTAGAGCTCGGCGTTCCCGTTCTGCGCGGCCGCATGGAGCGGCGCGAAGCCACCCTCCTGTTTCGCGTTCGGATCTCCGCCGTGCTCGAGGAGGACGCGAACGACGTCGGTGTGGTTCCCCGCCGCGGCACTGTGGATCGCCTGGACGCGGAGCGGGTTCCTCGCAACGGCGCCGATGTCGGCTCCGCGATCGAGCAGCTCGGCTGCGACGGCAGCGTGACCGAAGAAGGCGGCGAGGTGCAGGGCGGTGAAGCCGTCGGGCGACCAAAGGTCGACAAACCCGGCCTCCAGCAGGAGCAGCTCGTGGACACGCTTCGCGTCGCCGACTGCGGCGGCCTCGAAGATCGTCAGGTGATGGCCCTCGCCGATCCTCCTCTCAAACGCTTCGCGATCTCCCCGGTACAGGGCGTCGAGCAACTCCGATCCCGGGCTCGGCATCTCACTCATGCGCGGATTCTCACCGGATGAGGGATACGCGGGACGACAACGCCGCCGATCTCAGAGAGGAGCAACGAAAGGAGAAGCGGCATGAACACCGCAGCGGCTTCTCTGTGGCAGCTGGTCAGGGACGATTACCTCGTCCGACGTGGAGCGTGGATCGCGCTCGGCATCGTGTGGCTCGCAGCCGCGTGGGCCGAGCTCCGGATGCTCGTATTCATCCCCGTCGTCGGCGGCGTCGTCTGGCTCCTCATGCAGAGGCGAGGCGAACTCGAGGACGACACAGATCTTCTGTAGCGCAGCGGCCTAGACGCCCTTTGGCGCTTCGACCTCGACTACCGGCGCCGGCTCGGCGCTCAGGTCGGGGTGGTCCTCGAAGCGGTAGCGGACGATTGCCCGCTTCGCCGCCTTGACCTCGTCAAGGCGCCGAACCGGGCGGTGGTGCGGCGCGTCCTTCAGCGTCTGCGGCTCCTCCGCCGCCTCGCGAGCGATGGCCACCATCGCGTCGACGAACGCGTCGAGCGTCTCCTTCGTCTCCGTCTCGGTCGGCTCGACCATCAGCGCCTCCGGGACGATCAGGGGGAAATAGATCGTCGGGGGGTGGAAGTCGTAGTCCATGAGGCGTTTGGCCACGTCCAGGGCGGTAATGCCGTGCTCCTTCTTGAGCGTGCGCGCCGAGAGGACGAACTCGTGCATGCACAGGCGGTCGAACGGCAGGTCGTAGGCGTCCTTGAGGCGCGCGAGAAGGTAGTTCGCGTTCAGAACCGCGTCCTCGGACATCGCGCGCAGCTCTCTGCCCCAGGCGAGCATGAACGCATAGGAGCGGACGAAGACGCCGAACGGCCCGGTGAAGGCGCGGACCTTCCCGATCGATTTCGGGCGGTCGTAGTCGAGCGAGAACCGGTTCCCGTCCCGCACGACCGCCGGCACCGGCAGGAACGGCTCGAGGCGGGCTCGCACTGCGATCGGGCCGCCTCCCGGCCCACCGCCTCCGTGCGGCTGGGAGAAGGTCTTGTGCAGGTTGATGTGGACGATGTCGAAGCCCATGTCTCCCGGCCGGGAGATCCCACAGACGGCGTTCAGGTTGGCGCCGTCGTAGTACAGGAGCGCGCCGACTTCGTGAAAGATCTTCGACACTTCTTCGATGTGCTCGTCGAAGAGGCCGAGCGTCGAGGGGTTCGTGAGCATCAGCCCAGCGGTCGACTCGTCGACCCGCGCACGGAGATCGTCGAGGTCGATGTTTCCTCGCGCGTCCGTAGCAACCTTCTGGAGCTCGAACCCGGCCATCGTCACGCTCGCCGGGTTCGTCCCGTGCGCAGTGTCCGCGACGACGATCGTGCGCCGCTGCTCCCCCTCGCCGCGATCGGCGAAGTAGGCGCGCATCAACATCAGGCCGGTCAGCTCGCCCTGAGAGCCGGCCGCGGGCTGGAGCGAGACGGCGTCGAGGCCGGTGATCTCGACGAGCATCTCCTGGAGGTCGTGCATCAGCTCGAGCGCGCCCTGGGCGCCGTCTTCGTCCTGGTGCGGATGAAGATCCCGGAAGCCCGGCAGCGCGGCCACCCGCTCGTTGATGCGCGGGTTGTATTTCATCGTGCAGGAACCGAGTGGATAGAAGCCCGTGTCGATCCCGAAGTTCCTGGTAGTCAGCTTCGTGAAGTGGCGGACGAGCTCGACTTCCGGGATCTCGGGCAGACGGGCAGCGCGCTCCCGGCCCAGCCCGTCGGGCACCGGCGGCGGAGTGAGGCCCTCGGGACGCGGGACTCGGCCGGCGCGTTGGCCACGGTGCGAATGCTCGAAGACGAGCTTCATCCCGCGAGCGCCTCGGCCAGCCGGTCGATGTCTTCGAGGCTCCGGCGCTCGGTCAGGGCGACGAGCACGGCGTCGTCCATTCCGGAGTAGTCGCGGCCGAGCGGGTAGCCAGGATTGACGCCGTGCGTTCGGGCTTCGCGAATCGCAGCCTGCGCGGGTCGTCCGAGGTGTACGGCAAACTCCTTGAATGTTGTCTGCTCCGGAAACACGAGCGGAAGATCGAGGCGCTCCTTCGCGTGCTCGGCAAGGGCCATGCAGGTCTCCCCCACCTCACGAAGCCCTTCGGGACCCAGCCAACACAGAGTGACGAGGCCGCCCAGAGCCAGAAGGGTCTGGTTGGTCGTGATGTTCGACGTCGCCTTCTCGCGGCGGATGTGCTGCTCCCTCGTCTGCAACGTGAGCACGTAGCCGCGCTTCCCGTCGACGTCGGTCGTCTCGCCCACGATCCGGCCGGGCATGCGCCGCGTGAACTCCTCGCGCGCGGCGATGAACCCGTAGTGCGGTCCGCCAAAGGAGAGCGGGTTGCCCGCCCCCTGCCCCTCGCCGATGGCGATCGCGCACCCGTATTTGGCGGGCGCCTCGAGCACCCCGAGCGACATGGGATCGACGTGCGCGACCGGCAAGGCGCCGGCGTCGTTCGCGGCTGCCGCGAGATCGGGAGCCGGCTCGAGGCAGCCGAAGAAGTTCGGCTGCTGGAAGATCACGCAGGCGGCGTCCTCGGCAGCGGCTCGAAGGTCTTCGGGATCGATCACGCCGTCGCGGTGCGGGACGTCTACGACCTCCATCCCGAACCCAGGCGCGTAGGTCCTCACGACCTGCCTCACCTGCGGGTTGACGGTCTCCGCGAGGACGATCTTGGCGCGGCCCGTGGCGTGCTTCGCGACATAACAGGCGTCGGCGGCGACCGTCGTTCCGTCGTAGCCCGAGGCGTTGGAGACATCCATCCCGGTCAACTCGCAGATGACCGTCTGGTACTCGAAGATCGCCTGGAGTACCCCCTGGCTCATCTCCGGTTGGTACGGCGTGTAAGCCGTCAGGAACTCGCCACGCCCGAGGATGTAGTCCGCCACAGCAGGCACGTAATGGTCGTAGACCCCGGCGCCGACGAACGAGACCTCCTCACCCGCGTGAACGTTTCTCGAAGCGAGCTCCTCGAGGCGCTCGAGGATCTCCTGCTCGGTCAGCGGGTCGCCGAAGTCGAGTGGCCTGTCGAGGCGGACGCCGGCCGGGATGTCACGGAAGAGATCCGCGATGCTCGAGACGCCGATCGTCTCGAGCATCGCCTCGCGATCGGCGTCGGTCAGCGTCGAGTACGTCACTGACCGGCCAGCAGCGCCTTGTAGGCCCCGGCGTCGAGGAGGCTCTCCGCCTCGGACTGATCGGACATCCGAATCCGGACGAGCCAGCCCTCGCCGTACGGATCCTCGTTGACGGTCTCAGGCGCATCGACGATCTTCTGGTTCACCTCGACGACCTCTCCGGACAGAGGCGACACCAGATCGGACACGGCTTTCACGGACTCGACCTCGCCGTAGATCCCGTCCTTCGCGATCGACGCACCCGCCTCGGGCGGCTCGTAGTGAACGAGCTCCCCGAGCGCGTCCTGGGCGTACCAGGTGACGCCCAGCACGGCCTCGTCGCCCTCGACCCGGGCCCAGTCGTGCTCGGCGTGGTAGCGCAGCTCTTCGGGGTAGCTCTCGGCGGCGGCCATCAATCCTCCTGAGGTTTGTAGATCGGTTTCTTCACGACCCGGGCTCGGCGGGAGCGGCCTCGGAGGTCGATCGTCACGTCGGTGCCGGGCTCCGCCTGCTCGGTCGGCACGTAGCCCATCCCGATGCCCTTGTCGAGCATCGGCGAGTGCGTGCCCGAGGTGACCTCGCCACCGCCCTCGATGGACATGCCCTGCCGGGGAACCCCTGCTTCCTCCATGACGAACGCCGCCAGCTTGCGGTCGGGCCCTTCCTCCTTGACGCGTCTCAGCTCCGAGACTCCGGTGAATTCCTTCTCGAGCGCGCAGACCCAGCCGAGGCCGGCCGAGATCGGATCCAGCTCGGGGCCGATGTCGTTCCCGTGCAGCGGGTAGCAAACCTCGAGGCGCAGGGTGTCACGCGCACCGAGGCCGGCGGGCGTTACTCCCCGGCCGACGACGGCGTCCCAGAGTGCCGGGCCGTCTTCCGCGGGCACCATCAGCTCGACGCCGCGCTCGCCTGTGTACCCGGTGCGGTTGACCATGCACTCCATCCCTTCCACCTCGCCCTCGGCGAAGGTGAACGCCGGCGCTTCGTCAAGACCCAGCCGCTCGAGCGACCGAGGCCCCTGGACGGCGAGGAGCGCGTAGTCGTCGGAAAGATCACGCACGTCGGAGCCGGAAAGCTCGCGCTCCTTGAGCCATTCGAAGTCGGCCTCGCGATTCGAGGCGTTCACGATCAGGAGATAGCGGCCGACCTCGAGCCGGTACGCGATCAGGTCGTCGACGATTCCGCCGCGCTCGTTCGTGAGCAGCGTGTACTGGGCTTGCCCCGGCTCGATCCGGTCGAGATCGTTCGAGAGGACCGACTGGAGGAAGGCGTGGGCCTTCGGGCCCTCGACTTCGAGCTCGCCCATGTGAGAGACGTCGAAGACGCCAGAGTCTCCTCTGACGGCGCGGTGCTCGGGAATCACTCCCTCGTACTGCACCGGCATCTCCCAGCCGGCGAAGGGAACCATGCGCGCGCCGAGCGCCGTGTGCTGCTCGAAGAGCGGGGTTCGATTGAGCGTCTGCACGACGCCGGATGCTACCGCCGGGTGTCCGCCTCGCCCTCCTAGTCGCGAAGGAAAGATGGCACTTCGAGCGCGTCGTCTTCGACCTCGAAGCGCTCGCGCTCAGCCGGCTCCGTGACGGGAGCCTCCTCAGTGACTGTCGTCCGCCGCCGGCGCCGGTGGGCCGAGGGGCCGAATCCGGTTGCGATGACGGTGACCCGGACCTCGTCCTTGAGGGCGTCGTCGATCACCGCGCCGAAGATGACGTTCGCGTTCTGATCCGCCGCTCCGGTGACAACCTCGGCCGCCTCGTTCACCTCGAAGAGACCCATGTCCGGCGGGCCGCTGATGTTCAGCAGGATTCCCGTTGCGCCTTCGATCGAGGACTCGAGCAGCGGCGAGGACACGGCGGTGTGAGCCGCCTCGGCGGCCCGGTTCTCCCCGGACGCGATTCCGATGCCCATGAGCGCCGATCCGGCGTCCGCCATGATCGCCCTGACGTCGGCGAAATCGAGGTTGACGATCCCGGGCACCGTGATCAGATCGGTGATTCCCTGAACGCCCTGGCGGAGAATGTCGTCGGCCATCTTGAACGCGTCGACGATCGACGTCCGCTTCTCGACGACCTGGAGCAGACGGTCGTTCTCGATCACGATCAGCGTGTCCACGCGGTCCCTCAACTCTTCGATGCCTGCGGTCGCCTGATCGGATCGCTTGCGTCCCTCGAACGCGAACGGCCGAGTGACGACGCCGACCGTGAGCGCGCCGAGCTCGCGGGCGATCTCGGCGACGACTGGGGCTCCGCCGGTGCCGGTGCCACCTCCCTCGCCCGCGGTTACGAACACCATGTCCGCTCCCTTGAGAACGTCCTTCAGCTCGTCGCGGCTCTCGTGCGCGGCGTTCTGCCCGACCTCCGGGTCTGCGCCTGCACCCAGGCCACGCGTCGACTCGGCACCGATGTGAACCTTCATGTCCGCATCGACGACGAGGAGCGCCTGGGCGTCCGTGTTGGCCGCGATGAACTCGACGCCGCTCAGGCCTGCGTCAACCATGCGGTTGACAGCGTTGGAGCCGCCGCCTCCGACACCGACGACCTTGATGACTGCAAGGTAGTTCCCTGTTTGATCGCGTACGCTCAACGTTCCTCCACCTCAAGCTCGACTGTAGCTCTTGCGTTCATGAGCCAGTGAACGCCCCAGGGTAGGGACGATTTATTCGGCTGTCAACGCCGAATCAGAGTCAGAAGTCTCAGGCTCAACCTGAGACTCGAGAGTTTCGCCTACAACTGGTCGCTCGGGAACGCTGACATCGAGGTAGGTGCCGGCCGCGCCTTCGCGCCGCATGGTCGAGAGCACCAGGGTGGTCACAGCGAGCTTGAGCTGGAGTTCATTCCCCCGGCCGAGCCGGACTTCGAAGCTGTCATCCAGGACGGCGGTCATCGTGCCGGCCTCCCCCGTCTTGACGTACCAGACCCGCCGGGCCATGTTCGGAGCAGCCGCCCGGATCGCCGCGACGGCGTGGATCGCGCGGGCCGGCTCCGCTGCCCGGAGGATCGAGCCGATCTCCGGTTCGATCGACCGCTCGAGCCACACCACGGGGAGAGGGCGACGGAGACGACGTTCGAGCTTCCGAAGGACACGCCCCTCCGCTGACACGAGCCAACGCTCACCGCCACGACGGAGCACCGCAGCCGGGCGCTCGACGCTCACCTCGACCCGCAAGCCGTTCGGGAACGCGCGGTCGTAGCCCAGCAGGTGAACGTGCGGGAGCTTGTCGAGGTGGCG
>Ga0180121_10000427_pt1 | contig 17589 bp, 14 predicted proteins | sample AntDrymUQ5402106_2_FD_129676 | JGI IMG/M metagenome (GOLD analysis project Ga0180121, IMG submission 129676) | Polar desert sand microbial communities from Dry Valleys, Antarctica - metaG UQ540 (21.06) (version 2) (version 2) | ecosystem: Environmental > Terrestrial > Soil > Desert | place...
CCGTCCCGGACAACGGCAAGTACATCGTGGTGTGGCGCCGGCAGGCCGATGGCTCGTGGAAGATCCACCGCGACATCTGGAACACCGACATCGCGCTCAAATAGGCGGCCACGGCGCGCACGCGACCTGCGTGCGCGCTCGGCTTCTCCCGCACGGACGCGCCACGCGGGTGGCGCTCAATCGCCGTCCTTCCGGCAGGTGGCGAGGATCTCTTTCTTCACCGCGCCGGGGTTCTCGATCGTGCGGTAGAAGTCGGCGATGTACCGCCGCGCCCACTCGACGTACTTCGCGTCGAGGCCCTCGCGCGGCGCGTACAGCGCCTCGATGGCCGCGCGGCGTTCCCTGAATCGCTCGATCGCCGGCGCGAGCACCGACGGGGCGACGCAGGGGCCGGTGTAGTGGCGCTCCTGCACCGTCTTGATGGGAAGGCGATAGTCGGGCTTCGCGTAGCGGGTCGACACCAGCCCTGCGTGGTCGAAGTCGTACGCCATCGGCAGGTAGGTCATCTGCGGCGTCTGGATCATCCGGATGTTGTGCAGCGCGTACAGCGACCAGTCACTGTTGCCGATCGCATACTCGAACAGGGCGACGAGCGCCAGCTGCGCCGCATCGACGTCGGAAAAGACGGCGCGGCGCAGAGGCGAGATCCGCCCGCCGACGCGCTCCGCGGCATCATCCTCGTCTTCCGTCAGCAGTCCCCACGTGGTGAACGCACGGCCGGGAGCCGTTGCGTCCACGTAGGTGACACGCGCGAGACGCGCATGCAGGCTCACGTCGGTGAGGAGACTGTAGATGCGGTAGATCAGGTACTCCCGGACGACGTATTCCTCGTACTCGCGCTCGCCGCCGCGGCAGTGAGTTCCGAGTTTGAGCCCGCCCTGCCCCTGCAGTGGTGTTCCGCGCGGGACCCCATCGGCGAAGTTGAGCTTGATCGGCGGGAAGTCGCAGACGGTCTTCTTCAGCCGGAAATTGCCGCGCGGGTTGACCTCGAGCGCCAGTATCCTGGGTGTGCCCGCCGAATCCGCGACGGTGAGCTTCGCCGGGAATCGCTCGGTGCTCAGCGTGTCGCGGTTGCGGAAGACGCGCTTGAAGTCGGCCGTGAGCGTGAAGGCCAGCGGGGTCGAGTCGCCGAACAGGCGCGTCGCGCGTCGCGACGCCACCTCGGCGGCACGCTTTGCGGCAGCAACGACGCTGTCCGGCGGAACGTAGCCGCCCGTGGGTGGCTCCTGGGCGCGAGCCGCGAGGAGGGGAAACACGACGAGCAGCAGAATGGCACGCAGCATGGCAACCAGCCTGGCTAGGGTTCTCGCGAGGGCCTACGCTACCGGGGGCGTCACTGTCTCGGACTTCGCATACAACGTGTACGGCGCTCCATCGCGCTCGATGGCCGCAAGGAGCTCGGTGAGGGATCGTGACTTCCGCACGGCGACGAGATACTCGAGGACCACCCCATCATCGCCATTCTCATTGGCACCCTCGAAGCTCCACCGGCGGCAATGCGATTCAATGATCGGCTCGATGACTTCCCGCGCGGCTGCATCATCGGACACTGCGATCGACAGCTTGTCGCTGAACCGCCCGCGCGCGGGGGCGACATCCGGGCCGGCCTCCGATCGCCGGCGCTGCACGCGCGACTCGAGCGCATCGAGCTGCGCGGGCGCCATCGCCTGCAGGACCTCGCGATCGATGCGCGCCACGAACTGGCTCGTGCGATTCGCGATCGCCATGGCGCGGTCGAGCTGCCGACGGGCGCGTTCGTCCTCCAGCCCCGGGGGCATGCTCGCGAAGTCGGTGTACCAGAGCAGGAGGACGCTGACGACGAACAGCATCGAGAGCATGGCCGCCGCGTCGACCTGCACGCCGGCTGCGAGCCCGAGGCCTGTCGCGAAGAAGATGAAGACCGCGTCCTTGCTGTCGTCGAGCGACGTGCGGAAGCGCACTGCCGCGACGATGCCGGCAAGGCTGAACGCGAGCGCAACGTTGCTCTTGACGAGGACGACGACGCCGGCGACGACGACGGGAAGCAAGACGAGGCTCTGCACGACACTCTGCCGGTAGCCCTTCTTCTGCCGCGTCCACATGTACGTCCAGGCGACGGGCAGCGCGAGCACGAATGCGGCGATGACCGCGACCGCGACGACCCACGCCGCGGACAGTCCGGGAACGGTGACGGGAAGCCCGGCCCTCAGAAAGTCGCCACCGGCCGCGCCCGGGTTGCCGATCGTCAGCGCCCGGAAAGCCTGCCGGCCGACATCCAGTGCAGCCGCGGGCAGCACGCGAACGGCGAGCACTCCGGCCGCGGCGATCGCGCCGTAGTACAGCACGATGCGGGCGATCACGTTGTGCGCCACCATCTCCCGCACATCCCAACGGTGGCTCATGGGAACGGGTCTCGAGTCGCCAGCGGTAGTCGAGCCCTGGAGCATCCAACTGTGCGCTCCAGGCGGGACGATGGTAACACCAACGGGTCGAGATGGCGACCGTTGGTGTCGCGTATCAGCGCAATCGGCCGAGCACTCGTTCGATCTCCGTGCACGCCACGCCGACGCCATCTTCCGCCTGCACCCGCCCGGCGACGTCCGCCGCACGGGTCGCCACCAGGGGATCGTCGAGCAACGCCCGCAACGTCTGCGAAATGCGCGGGCCCTTGTATTGTCGCGGATACAGCGTGCGCGACACGCCGAGCTGCTCCACGCGGTACGCGTTGTCTGGCTGGTCGTGCGAGTACGGAACGACGAGCGTCGGCCGCCCGGCACGCAGCGCCTGCGCCGTCGTTCCCGCACCGCCCTGATGCACCACCGCCGCCGCTCGCGGGAAGAGCGCCGAGTACGGCGCGTACGAACAGACGCACACGTCATCGGACGGGGGACCTTGCGGGCGGTTGCGCGGGTCGTGACCGATCAGCAGCACGGCGCGCATGCCGAGCCCGCGCGCAGCAGCCGCGCTTTCCTCGTAGAAGGGACCTGCCGCCCCGACGGCCGACGTCCCGAGCGTGAACACGATCGGCGCGGGTCCACGCGCCAGGAAGTGCGCGAGCTCGGGAGTCGCGCCCTCGCCGTCTCCCGCACCGTCGTAGAAGATGTTGCCCGTGATACAGCTGTTCGCCGGCCAGTCGGGTTGCGGAGCGGCCAGCACGCGCGAGAACAGCGCGAGCACGAGATGTGGCGAATGCTGCCCCTCGAAAACCGGATCCTCGGTCTCCGGGAGCCCGAGCTCCGATCGGAGCGCCCGGACAGGATCGGCCCAATGGCGAGCGATGACCTTTGCCATGTGAATGAGCGACCGGGTCGCCGCGAGACCGAGGTGCCGTGCGGCATGTGCCCGAGGCGCGGGGGCAAGCACGGGCAGGTCGTGCGCGGAGAAGAACGACATCGGCGCGAGCACCGACGAGATCCACGGAAGGCCTCGTTCCTCCGCCACGAGGCGCCCGGCAAACGTCAGCGGATGCGTCACGAGCGCGTCCGCACCATCGGTCGCTGCACGAAGGTCCGCATGCGTTTGCCGCAGGTTCCCCAGCGCGACCTCTCGAACGACGAACTCACTGCCGCGCACGGGGTCCATGATGCGCGCGACCGTGGCGGCATCGGTCGGGTCGATGTCGGGCCGGACCGCCCGGAACGCGACGCCCGCAGCCTCGACCTTCGTTCGGTAGTAGGGGCTCGTCGCGATGAGCGGTTCATGGCCGCGCGCCGCGAGTCCCCGGGCGAGGCCGATGTACGGGTGAACGTCTCCGAAGGAACCGAGTGTGGTGAGGACGATGCGGTAGGGCATGCGAAGTCGCCGGGACGCTGCGGGAAGGGTCGAGCAGGTACTATCACCGGGCGTCCCGCTGGCAGGAAGCCGCCAGTCTATATTGCGCCCGGTCATGACGTCAATCGACCGGGTCGGCTCCGAAATGAACGCGCACGAGGAGATGCTCCACGACCTCGCGGCGGACATGACGCGAGAGGCAGGCGTGCTGTTCGTGGAAGCCACCGCGGCGTATCTCGCGCGCGCCCTCTCCGGCGACGATGCGGTGTCTACGCGACTCGACGCCCACGACATCGCCGATCGGTTCGATGGACCGATGCCCGAGACAGGGCGCCCGCTCACCGACGTGCTCGCGCACATCGTCAGCGACGTCATCCCCGAGTCGAACTGGCTCCACCACCCGATGGCAATGGGGCATCAGGTCGCTCCGCCGCTTCCGGTGGCGATCTGGTCGGAGGCCCTCGTCGCCGCACTCAACCAATCGCTCGCCGTCTGGGAGATGTCGCCGGTGGCGTCGATCCTCGAGACGAGGGTCATCCAGTGGATGTGCGACCTCGCCGGGCTCGGCCCGCGCGCCGGGGGGACGTTCACGAGCGGCGGAACCGAAGCGACCCTGACGGCGTTGCTCGCGGCACGCAACGCCCTGTTTCCGGAGGCGTGGGAGCGCGGCGTCGAGCGACGCCCCGTAATCGTCTGCGGCGCCGACGCGCACTACGCCGTCGCGCGCGCTGCCGGAGTGCTCGGCGTAGGCACCTCGAATCTCATCACGGTCCCGTCGCGGGATCACCGAATGGATCCTGCCGCGCTGCGCGACATCGTCGATGGACTCCGGGCGCGAGACATCCCGATCATCGCGGTCGTCGCCACGGCCGGGTCCACGCCGACGGGGTCCTTCGACGATCTCGAGGCCATCGCCGACATCTGCGACGCGCTCGGCCTCTGGATGCACGTCGATGGTGCACACGGCGCGTCGGCGCTGCTCTCGGCTGCCCACCGCGGCCGGCTCCGCGGGATCGAGCGTGCCCGATCCATCGCCTGGGACCCGCACAAGATGATGCTCATGCCCCTGTCGGCGGGGATGCTGCTCGTTCGCGACACGGCCGACCTCGACGCCGCTTTCGCCCAGCGCGCGCCCTATCTCTTCGGCGACGGAGCGGAGCAGCGCGTGCGTGACCACGGGCGGCGGAGCTTCATGTGCTCACGCCGTGCGGATGTGCTGAAGGTCTGGATCGCGCTCCAGCGCCATGGCCGCGCGGGGCTGGCCGCGATCCACGACGACCTGTGCGCGACGGCCCACGCGCTCTGGTGGGCGATTCGCGAGCGCAGCGACTTCGAGGCGCTGCACGAGCCGGAGTCGAACATTCTCTGCTTCCGCTACATCGGAAGTGGTGGCGCCGACGAGGCAGCGCTCGACGCGCTGAACGCGGAGCTCCGCGAGCGGTACAATCGCTCGGGCTACGGCTGGATCACGACGACGGTTCTCGACGGCCGGCGCGTCCTGCGGGTCACCGTCATGAACCCGCGAACCAATGGCTCGCACGTGCGAGCCATGCTCCAGCGCGTTGCCGCGCTGGCCGCCGGCTGAGCGATTTCCCTACGCTGCCCCGATCCAGCGCTCGACTTCGGCCCGCACGTCCTTCGGCATCACCGGCTTCGAGATATATCCGTCGCATCCCGCGTCCCGAGCCATCGCTTCATCGGACGCCATCGCGTGTGCCGTCAGCGCGATGACGGGGATCGAGCTCAGCTCGCCGTCCGCCTTGATGTGTCGCGTCGCGGTGAGGCCATCCATCACCGGCATCGAGATGTCCATGAGCACGATGTCCGGACGCTCGCGACGCGTGACTTCGACCCCCTCGAGGCCGTTCGTGGCCTCGAGAACCCGAAAACCGGCGTGCGTGAGATACTGACTGTAGATCAGGCGGTTGTCCTCATTGTCCTCGACGATGAGGATGGTCTTCATGCGGTGGTCACGTGAGATGTGAACAGGTGCTGCCCGGTCTGAACGTTAGTGGTTTGCGAAGGCTATCCATGATCGCTTTCCTGCGAAATGGGCGACGGACGAGAGATCAGACTGGGGGGGGACGCCGGAGCCCGCCGACGCCCCCGGGCTGTCGCGCGATCCCGGCTCCGGTGGCGCCCGGGCGACCCGACCTCGTTGCACTCCCCGAACCCAGCCATTAGAATAGCGGGCCTTAACCAGCGGCTGGCATGGACTTGCGTCGCGGGTCGTCACGCGGCGCCGTCTCGCGCGAGTGCTTCTCCTGTGGCGCGGTGGCCTGCCGCTCACAGACATTCATAGGCCCCGCAGGGGGATCCGAATCGTTCGCCGCGCTCCCGCCGGTCCCTCCCCTTGGGCTCCGGCGTCGAGCGCTTACAACCATCGACAACCGAGATTTCCCCCGTGGCCACCCCTGCCCGTCGTTCCACGCACACGTCGTCCGGACCCGGCACGCCGCCGCGCCTGCGCGACACCCTTCCCGTCAGGAGACGCACGTGAGCCTATTCTCCCGCAAGTCCATCGACGCCCTGCGCTCCGACGCGTTCACCGAGGGAGAGCACTCCCTCAAGCGCGCACTCGGGCCGCTGAATCTCGTCTCGCTCGGCATCGGAGCGATCATCGGAACGGGAATCTTCGTCCTGACCGGAAGCGCCGCCGCCCAGTATGCGGGCAACGCAATCGTGATCTCGTTCATCATCGCCGGTATAGGATGCGCCTTCGCGGGCCTCTGTTACGCCGAATTCGCCTCGATGATCCCGATCGCCGGGAGCGCATATACCTACGGCTACGCGACGCTCGGTGAACTCGTCGCCTGGATCATCGGCTGGGATCTCATTCTCGAGTACCTGTTCGGTGCGGCGACGGTGGCTGTCGGCTGGTCGGGCTACGCCGTGTCGTTCCTGCGCGATCTCGGGGTGCACGTCCCGCCCCAGTGGTCCAATGCCCCGGGGATAGACCTCGTGCAGCTGCCGGACCAGTCGTGGCGCCAGGTGACGGAACAGCTCCGCGAATCGCTGACGACGCAGGGCGTGGACTTCGCCTCGCTCCCTCAGGCGACCGGCATGTTCAACCTCGTCGCCGCGATCGCCATCGCGCTCGTGAGCATCCTGCTCGTAATCGGGGTGAAGGAGTCGGCCCGGTTCAACAACGCGGCCGTCGCGATCAAGTTGTTCGTCGTCATGGCCTTCATTCTCGCCGGCGGCTACTACCTCCTCCGGAATCCCGCTGTCGCGGCCGAGAACTGGACGCCCTTCATTGCCCCGAACGAGGGCGGTGGGAAGTACGGATGGGCCGGCATCATGCGCGCCTCCGGCGTGATCTTCTTCGCGTACATCGGATTCGACGCCGTATCGACGGCAGCGCAGGAAGCGAAGAACCCACAGCGCGACATGCCGATCGGTATTCTCGGATCGCTGGTGATCTGCACGATCCTCTACATTCTCGTGTCTGGCATTCTGACGATGATCGTGCCGTACAGCCAGCTCAACGTGGCAGAGCCGATCGCGGTTGGAATCGAGGCGACCGGCTACACCGCACTGCGCGACCTGATCAAGATCGGAGCGATCGCCGGATTGAGCTCGGTGATGCTCGTCATGCTGATGGCGCAGCCGCGCATCTTCTACACGATGTCGCGCGACGGCCTCCTGCCGCCGGTGTTCGGCAAGCTGCACCCGCGCTTCCGCACGCCGTACGTCGGTACCATCCTCACCGGCGTCATCTGCGCACTCGTCGCCGGCGCGCTGCCGATCTCCCTGCTCGGTGAGCTCGTATCGATCGGAACGCTGCTCGCCTTCGTGATCGTCTGCGGCGGCGTCTGGTACCTCCGCGTGAAGGAGCCGAACCGCGAGCGTCCATTCAAGACGCCGATGGTGCCTCTCGTGCCGCTCCTCGGCATCCTCGTCTGCTTCGCGATGATGGTGGCGCTCCCCCTCGATACGTGGCTTCGGCTCATCATCTGGATGGCGGTCGGTATCGCGATCTACTTCCTGTATGGCCGTCATCACAGCGTGCTCAACCGGGCCGAGATCGCCGCGGGCGGTCGTGGCACCGGGAGCACGGGCGGTTCCGCTGGCGGGACCGGCCCCACGTCGAACCCGGCGCCGCGCCGGCCAGCCCGCTAAGGACAACTCGTGACCACGCCAGCCGTAAAGCCGACCCGTTCGCCAGCCAGCAGGCTTCCGAACGGGCCGGCGCAGGAAGCTCCGCCGGTGCCCGGCGGATCGTCAGTCGCCCCGCTCGTCCTCGTCGGCATCCTCGTTGCCGTGCTCGGGGGCGGCCTTGCTGCGCTGCTCACGGGCGACCTCCCCGCCTCGGAGCGCAATCCGCTCGCGTTCGTGCTCGCCGCGGCGGCACTCTGTGCGATCGTCGCCGGGCTCTTCGCGCGTCAGGTCATGGCGCGCGACACCGGCACGCCGGCGATGCGCGTCATCGCCGCTGCCATCCAGGAGGGCGCCGAGGCGTTCGTGCGGCGCCAGTATCGAACGATCGCGATCATCGCCGCGGTCACTGCGGCCGCGGTCTACCTGTTGTATGCCGTATTCCGCGGCGACTCGGGCGGCGACGGTCCAGGCGCATCCGCGCTCGCCCTGTACACCACCGTTGCATTTCTCTTCGGCGCGGCGTGCTCCGGCGTGTCGGGCATCATCGGCATGTGGGTCGCCGTCCGAAGCAACATTCGTGTCGCCTCAGCGGCGCGCCAATCCACTGGCGCCGCGCTCGAGACGGCCCTGCGCGGAGGAGCGGTCGCCGGTCTTCTCGTCGCGGCCCTCTCGGTCGCCGGCGTTGCATCGCTCTTCGCCGTGCTTCGGGCGATCGGCACGACCAACGAAGTCGCGCCGCTGCTCATGGTGGGCTACGGGTTCGGCGCCTCCTTCGTGGCGCTGTTCGCGCAGCTCGGCGGTGGCATCTACACCAAGGCCGCCGATGTCGGTGCTGATCTCGTCGGCAAGGTCGAAGCGGGCATCCCCGAGGATGATCCGCGTAATCCCGCGGTGATCGCCGATCTCGTCGGCGACAACGTGGGTGACTGCGCCGGCCGTGGCGCCGACCTGTTCGAGTCCATTGCAGCCGAGAACATCGGTGCGATGATCCTGGGCATCGCGCTGTACGGAACCTTCGGCGCGAATGGGATTCTGTTCCCGCTCGTCGCCGCGGGGCTCGGGCTTCTCGCGTCGATCATCGGCGTGCTCGTCGTCCGGATGAAGGAAGACGAAGACCCCATGGCGGCCCTCAATCGGGGCTTCTATACCGCTGCCGCCCTCTCACTGGGCGGCATGTTCGGCGCGTGCTACTGGCTGCTGCGCACGCCCGAGACCGGCGATGCGTGGCTCACGCTCTTCTGGTGCGCGACGATCGGACTGTTGACCGCGGTCGGGTTCGTGCTCATCACGCAGTACTACACCGAGCATCGATATGCGCCGGTGCGGCACATCGCGCAGCAGTCGCTGACCGGATCGGCGACGAACATCATCGCCGGGCTGTCCGTGGGTCTCGAGTCGACCGCCCTTCCCGTGCTGATGATCTCCGGCGCCGTGCTGGGCTCGTATGCGCTCGGCGAATCGACGGGACTCGAGCACGCCGGATTGTTCGGCACCGCGGTGGCGACGATCGGCATGCTGTCCCCGGCCGGCTACGTCCTGGCCATGGACAACTTCGGCCCGATTACCGACAACGCCGGCGGCATCGTCGAGATGAGCGGCGAGGCGAAAGAGGTCAGGCTTCGCACCGATCGCCTCGATGCGGCGGGCAACACCACCAAGGCACTGACGAAAGGCTACGCGCTCGGCAGCGCGGGACTCGCGGCCTTCCTGCTCTTCTCCGCGTACATCGACACGGCTCGCGAGTACGGCGCGACGTTCACTAGCGTCGACATCTCGAAGCCCGCGGTGTTCATCGGTGGGCTGCTCGGCGCGGCGCTGGTGTTTCTCTTTGCGTCGACGGCCATTCGCGCCGTTGGCAACGCCGCGAGCTACGTCATCGACGAAGTGCGTCGCCAGTTCCGTGAGCACCCGGGGATCCTCACCGGGACGGAGCGGCCCGACTATGCCCGCTGCGTGGACATCGTGACGCGCGGGGCCCTGCGCCAGATGATCCTCCCGGCCGCGATTGCCGTCGGCGTCCCGATTGCCGTCGGGCTGATCTTCCGCATGCTCGGCGTCGGCGCCGAGGCGGTGGCCGCGTTCCTCATGATCGGGACGGTCGCCGGGATTCTCCTCGCGACGCTGCTGAACAACGGCGGTGGCGCGTGGGATAATGCCAAGAAGTACATCGAAGTCGGCGCCCACGGCGGGAAGGGCTCCGATGCGCACAAGGCGGCAGTCATCGGCGACACGGTCGGCGATCCGTTCAAGGATACGGCCGGTCCTTCCATTCACGTCCTGATCAAGCTGCTCGCGACGATCATGCTGGTGCTGGCGCCGTTCTTCGTGTGATGGCCTGACGGCGGGGCGCGGGTTCGGCCCCTGATCGCACGGAGCGGACGCCCAGCGGGTGTCCGCTCCTTGCGTATCCGCGATCGGAGTAAACGGTCGGCGGGTTCGTACCATCTTCAGGTCGAGCCAATGATGCAGGCAATCTCATCGGAGTCGCCGAGCCCGGACCGCGCCGGAACAGGGGCGCTGGTCATCAGGGCGAGCGGGGGGGACGCGGAAGCCTTTCGGCTGCTCGTTCGCCGCTTTCACGACACGATTTATCGATGGGCGCTCGGGAGCACTGGAGATCGTGATGATGCGGACGATGTCACCCAGCAGGTTCTGCTCAAGGTCCACGGCAGTCTCGCCACGTTGCGCGACGGTGGGAATCTGCGTACCTGGCTCTTTCGCGTGACGCACAACGCCGCACTCGAGCTGCACCGCGTGCGTGGCCGTCGTGCGGCGGCGCTCGACCGGGAGCTGCTGCTCACCCCGGGTGAGCGCGTTGGACTCGAGCCGGTCGATCGCATCGACCTCGAGCACACCCTGACGCTCGTTCAGCACTACTTCGAGGAGTTGCCCGACCGCCAGCGCCTGATCTTCGATCTCGCTGACTTCCAGGGCTTCACGCCCGCGGAGATCGCCGGGATGCTCGACATGGAGCAGGTCACCGTGCGCGCGAACCTGTGCAAGGCGCGTCGCGCCATTCGCACCCGCATTCTCCGGGATCACCCCGAGCTGATGGAGTCGCTCCAGTGACCGAATGCACGACCTACCGTGACGATCTCCTCGAGGCCGCGCCGGACGAGCTCGCGGGGGTGGCGCCCACGGAGCTCGCCGATCATGTACGCGACTGCCGCCGGTGCGGCGAAACGGCTCGGCTCCTGCTCGCCGAGCACGCACGGCTCGGCAACGCGCTGTCGCTCGTGCAGCCACGGGTGTCCGCCGACGCCGCGGCCGACGGGGTGCTGGCGACCGCCGGCGACCTGTTCTCCGTGCGTCATCCCCGGCTCGAGCGGCTGCAGCGGTTCGCGGCTGCGCTCTTCCCGATGGCGGCTGCGGCTGCGCTCGCGATCTACATCGTCTACGGGCGCGACAGCGCTCGACCCGTCACCCTCGGCGAGAACGAGCGGCCAGTGACCCACGTCCGCATTACGGCGACTCCTGGAACCGGCACGATCGTGCTCACGACGAGCGACCCCACCATCACCTTTGCCTGGATAGGGCGGGAGTTCATTCCATGACGTTCACGAGATGTCTTTTCGCGCTGGCCGCGGCCAGCCTCGGCTCTGCCTGCATCGGCCGGCACGCCAATGAGGTCGCGACGATCAGCCTCGACTATCTCACGAGCGCGCAGGCCCTGGCGCTCGCGGAGCCCTATCTCTCGAGCGAGGGTCGCCTTTTCCAGTCGGGCGATGCGCTGAACACGATCACGGTCCGCGATCGGCGCGACAATGTTCGCCAGGTGCGGAGCCTGCTCGCGGAGCGCGATGCCTCCCCGCAGAACGTGTCACTGCAGTTCCAGGTCGTCCGCGCGACGGCGAAGGGCTCCATCGACCCGGCACTCGAAACGGTCGGGAACGCGCTGCGCGAGCTGCTGCGATTCGAGGGGTATCAGCTCGTCGCGCATACGGTCGTAACCGCCTCGGAACGGCGGGTCGTCGAGCAGAGCATTCAGTCGGAAGCCGGCGACCTGGGGCTGCAGCTCGGCGTCCGCATCAACGATGTCGTGGATGGCGGCGTGGATCTCGAAGTGGAGCTCCGGCGCCCGGGGCAGGCGTCGCTGCTCAAGACGAACGTGGTCCTTCCAATGGAGCAGACCGTCGTCCTGGGCAGCGCGTATCCGGGCTCCGGCGGCGACGCACTCATCCTCACGGTGCGGGGCGAGATGGGATCGACGGAGCTCAGGACGTCGCGGCGCCGTTCCCACGAGGACAGGCATGCTGAAACGGCAGCGCGCGCTGAGGCCGCGTCGGCTGACCTCGCGCACGAGCTCGAAGCCCGTCAGGCCGACCTCGAGGCGCTGAGCAAGGAACTGGAACAGCTCGCCCCGTCGCTCGCGGCGACTACCGTCATCCGGACTCCGCCAGCGGTGACGATCGAGATTCCAGCACGGACGCGCGCGACGGTCGTTCCGGCCCGGAAAACGCCTGCAAGCGGTGCGTCGCGCCCGCCAGGCGGCGAGCGGTAGCGCGCGTCACTGCATTCGGGCACGCGGTCAGGGGCACTGGCGTTGCGCGGTTTCTCCGGCGCGGTGTCGGCGCTGCTGCTTTCCGGCGCGGTGACGCTTCCCGCGTCGCGTGAGCATCCCGCTCACGATGTCGCGCGCGGTGCCGTGGGGCGGAGCGCCATCGCACGGCGCACCGTTGTACGCGGCGCCGTTGTCCTGCCCGACGACGGATCGCCCATCGGATTGTACGCGTACCTGACGTCCGAAGCGGGCAGCGATTCGGTAGCCGTCGATGCTGCGGGCACCTTCGCCCTCCCGATGGCGGACATGGACTGCCGCGCCGTCACCCTCGGCATCGACACTCCCGACGGAACCGAGCGTCGCTACCACCGTGCGGTGATTCGTCTCGATGCCGCGCGCCCACCTGCCAGCCGCTTCACCAGTCTCGGCAGAGCCGACACCTTGCCGGAGTTTCGCATCCTGCTCATTCCGACACACGTCACCATCGATGGGGGCAGCTACTCGGGCCTGCGTGTTCCAATCCATGTCGACGCTGCGCTCGCCGGGCGATGGGAACGGACGCGGTTCTGGCGAGTCGCTCGCTCGGCGCCCGATGGATTCGGAACCCCCGTCGCCTGGCCGGAGGCACTCTTCCCCGTTCCGGTGTCGCTGCGGGCGCGCGGCGGTGTGAGCAGCGCTGACAGCGCGGCGTTCTGGCGCGCTGCCCGGCAGCTCGAGGCGGACTTCGGCCGCTCGCTCTTCGAGCCGGCGCCCGATGCGCCAGCCGTCGAGGAGATCTGGAGGATCATCGTGATGGTCGAACCCGCGGCAGCCGCTGCCGGGATCACGTACGTCACCTACGACAGCCATGGTGCCATCTACGAAGCCACGGTCGCCCTCCGTTCGGCGACCTACCTCGGCGACGCGCCCCTGGTCAGCCATGAGCTTCTGCACGCACTCGGGCTCGGGCATTCCAGCGGTTGGCGCTCAGCCTCGAGCCCCACATACGGCAGCGTCTCGCGCGTGACGGCGGCGGACGTCGCGCACGCTCAGCTGCTCTATCGGCTCCGGCGGGCCCATACTGCGCAGCGCGCCACTCACGGGCTGCTCGCAAGCGCAGCGGAGCCGCGACGCCCGATCAGCGCAGTCGCCAGCCGATGCGCGCGGTGAGCGTGCTGTGCTGCTCCAGCCGCCGCGCGCTGCCGGCGGCCGGGAAGTCGTAGCGCTCGAGCGAGTACGCGAGGTTGGCGACGAGGCGGCCGTCGGTGAATTCGAGCCCGCTGCCCGCTCCGATCGCGAGGTCCGGGGAGGGCTGGCCACTGACCGACACCCATGGGGCGATGGACAGCCGGACCGTCCCGCGAAGGACTCCCTCGATCAGGTCCAGCCCCACCTCGCTCCCGGCGCGAAGCTCCACCCACCGCTGGCGGACCAGCGGCGTGGCCATCGTCCGCATGACGGTGCCGGCATCCAGGGAGATCCACCGGTCGGGGGTCAGCGTGACGACGACATCGGCCTCCGAGAGAGAACGACCTTCGCCATCGACCGAGCGCGCGCTCAGGCTGCCGCCGGCGATCCGCCCGCGCACAGCGAGCCAGTCCGACATCACCATCGATGCGCCCGCGCCCCACACCGCACCGACGACCCGCTCCACTTCGCCGGTGGTGGTCACGCGGTGCTCGACGATCGCACCGGTTGCGAATGGCGTGATCGGACGCTGCGCGTCCGCTCGCTCACCGGCGAATGCCACAGCCGCAGCGACGCCGATCCATCGCATGGTCATCACCGTGGGGCGCCTGGAACGAGAACGAGCTTCGTGAGCGCGAGGCGTTCCTGGTTCCGACGCGCAATCGCGGCGTTGACGCCGGCTCGCGTGGAACGTCGCTCGTTGTTGCGTGCGACGTTGGCCGGAATGGCGGGCGATCGCTTGGTGATCACGAGGCCCGCCACTCCGGCGCCGACCGCCGCCGTCGCCGCCATGGTCGCCATCCCCCGGCCACCGTCGCGCAGCTGCGAGTTGCCGGCGAGGGTTGGCAGCAGCAGGGTCGCGCCGGCGACGGCCATCCCCTTGAGCAGCGATGTCCGACCCGCCGAGGAAGGGCGTCGCTCGGGGAGAAGCTCCTGCGGCAGGAAATCGGGAAGGGTGTCCTCGAGTGCCGGAAAATCATGACGCATCGTGAAGGGCAGGGAGGTCGAATCGGTGCGCCCCGTGGACAGGCTCCTTCCGATCACGCGGAGCTCGTAGAGCCCGGGTGCGGCGAGTCGCGTTCCGAGCACACCGTTCCAGGCGACCTCACGCACGCCATCGCCCTCGCGATCGTGGATCGCGATTGCGGGGCTTCCATCAGCAGGTTGGATCTCGACGCGAAGCGCGGCCTCGTGCGTGGTGACGACGGAGAACGTGATCTCCTCGCGCGCCGGATCCCAGCGGGACTCGACGAGCGGCCGCAACGCCGCCGCGAAGCTGCGCTTCCGCGCCTCGGCGAGCGCTGCCTGCTCCTGCTGGGTGAAGCGATCGGGGTCGAGGTCGAGGAAGGGATCCCGCTCGAGCGCGGCACGGAAGTACACGATCGATGAATCCCGCTGGCCGAGAATGGCCAGCGCCGCACCGAGGTACTTGTACGCCGTGACGCGCTGCTCGCGCGACACCTCGAAGGGCGAGCTGGGCGAGATCACCCGGCGCAGCAGCACGAGCGCGCGTTCCACTTCGAGACTCTCGTAGAGGGTGATGCCCTGGGAGAGCGCCTCATCGGTGTTTCCCTGTGCACCGGCGCGCGATGACGCCGTCGCGGCCGTGATGGTCGCGATACACGCCGCGCCGAGCCAACGCTGAAAGTTCATCAAGTGCCACCGTCCCGCGGCTTGAGCGTGATCGAGCCGAGCGAGGTCGTCTGCCCGCCGGTGATCTCGAATGTCGTCTCGTGCGAATCGAAGCCCTGTGCCTGGACGCGCAGGCGGCGGGAACCGATCGGCAGGATCGAATCCATTACGACGCCGCTGCCCAGCAGCCGGTCGTCGACGTAGATCTGGGCCGCCGGGGGATACACGCGGAGCCTGACCTTTCCCGCCTGCGCCATGTTCAGCGCTGACTGCGAGCGCGGGGTGGGCTCGGTCGAGCCGGGTGTGCCGACGAGCGTCGCGAGGGCGGAGCCGGTACGTCCAAACGTGCGCTCGCGATTGGCGACCGCGATGCTCTCGACGCGGGCGACGGTTCGTGCGAGCGAGTCGGCGATCCGGATGCTGTCGCGCGCGCGGGTCCGGCGGTAGCGCCCGAACTCGATCGCGATTGCGCTGCGCCCGCCGTCGGTGAGCCCATCGGGCGTTGCGGCGCGCCCGAGCATCCAGACGCCGCCAAGCCCAGCGATGGCCAGCACTGCTCCGGTGGCGAGGGCGAGAAGCGGACGCGTCATGCGGACCTGCAGCCGCTTGATGATGGGAATCACCACGGGCGTCAGGCGGACGGAGCTGAGGAGCGGGGGAAGCTGGTCCACGGAGACGCGCGGCGCGCTGGCGCCACCCGCGAGGTCGCGCAGGATCGTTTCCGCCTCGCGCCGTCCTGAGTCGCCCAGCGGGATGTCGAGGATTGCGCTCGCCAGCGCAGCCGTGCTCGCGAAACGGTCCTCCGACTTCTTCGCGAGCATGCGCATCACGACGGTGTTAAGCGCCTCCGGAATCTCCGGCCGCACGAGGCGGAGATTCGGCACGGGCGTGTAGAAATGGTGGTGCATGATCCCCGGCAGCGTGTCGGCATTGAAGGGGACCGCGCCCATCAGCATCTGGAATGCGACGACCCCCAGCGAATACTGGTCGCTCTGGGGACCGATGCGCCGCGCCGCGCACTGCTCCGGGCTCATGAAGTACGGTGTCCCGACCACGGTGCCGGTCGCCGTGATCGTCGGGTCCTCGACGGCCCGCGCGATACCGAAATCGGAGACGACGGCGCGGCCATCGGTGTCGATCATGATGTTCGCGCTCTTCACGTCGCGATGGACGATCCCGCGCTCGTGCGCGTAGGCGAGCGCGCTCGCTGCCGCGCGCAGGATCGTCAGGACGACCGCGATCTGGAGCGGGCCCTGGGTCTGGAGGATCGAGTCGAGCGGCCGGCCCCTGATGAACTTCATCGCGATGTACAGGAGCCCGCCGGTCTGCCCGACCCGGTAGACCGGCACGATGTTCGGATGATCCAGCGCGGCGGCCATCTTCGCTTCGCGCTTGAACCGCTCCGCCATCGACCGGCGCATCGCCATCTCGGGAGGCAGAACCTTGAGCGCCACCCGGCGCCCGAGGTGCACATCGACTGCCTCGTAGACGATCGCCATTCCTCCACGCCCGAGCTCGCGCTCGACCTGGTAGTCGCCGTCCAGCTCCCGTCTCAGGTTGCGCAGCAGCAGGTCGCTCTCGTCTTCCTCGACGAGGATGGTGCGCGCGTGCGGATCCGAGATCTGTGCGCCGCAGTGGACGCAGAAACGCGCACCCTCGGCGATCTCCTTTCCGCACTTCCCGCAGTTGACCATCATCAGCTTCCGGTCGCCGTGAAGGTGACGGATGTGGGAGTGCCTGCGCCGGTAATCGAGGCACGAACGGCATTGGCGCCGGCGCTCGGGCCCAGCGTCAGCGTCGTCTCGGCGAGGCCGCTCGCATCGGTGGTCACCGAGGCACTGGAGAGGGAACCGTTACCATCGGTCACCGTGAAGGTGACCACCGCACCGGCGACGGGGCGTCCCTGGTCATCGATGACGCGAACGGTGAAGGCCGTCGGCAGGATTGTCTTGCGGACAGCGGTCTGACCGCTCCCGCGGATGCTGCGGATCGCCCACGCCGTGCTTCCCGCGTTCAGCGGAACGGTGTTCACGGTGCCGAAGTTCACCAGCGGCCCGGCGCTGTCCCCCGTGGCGGCCGGAGCGACAGTGCGCCGCGGGCCGCGCGAATCGCCCCACCAGTTGCCGCCGAAAGCGAGTGACAGGTTTCGCCCATTGCGAACACCCACGACCTCGTTGTCGTACAGGTCGTTGTCATTGGAGACGACGGTCTGCCAGCCGAGAAAGTCGATTCCCGTCGCGTTCCTCGCGAACGTATTGCTGTCGACCGCAACGGTTGTGACGTTGAGGGATGCGCCGGCAAGGCCGGGGTAGTCGGCGATCGTGTTGCCGCTGATGGCGGTGATGCCCGTGGTCGTCGCATCGATCACGCCGGCGGCGATGAAGCCAGTCACCGTGCGCGTACCGCGCCCGCTCATCACGTTGCCGCGGAGCGTGAGG
>Ga0180121_10000428_pt1 | contig 17584 bp, 15 predicted proteins | sample AntDrymUQ5402106_2_FD_129676 | JGI IMG/M metagenome (GOLD analysis project Ga0180121, IMG submission 129676) | Polar desert sand microbial communities from Dry Valleys, Antarctica - metaG UQ540 (21.06) (version 2) (version 2) | ecosystem: Environmental > Terrestrial > Soil > Desert | place...
ACTGGCTATCAGCCAGTGAATGCAATTGAATTCACCAGTGAAATATAATTTTAAACAATGTAGCACTGCTATCAGCCAGTGCTGCAATTGAATTCACCTGTGAAATAAAATTTAACGATGTAGCACTGGCTATCAGCCAGTGAATGCAATTGAATTCACCAGTGAAATATAATTTTAAACAATGTAGCACTGCTATCAGCCAGTGAAATATAATTTAAACAATGTAGCACTGCTATCAGCCAGTGTATGCAATTGAATTCACCAGTGAAATATAATTTAAACAATGTAGCACTGCTATCAGCCAGTGTATGCAATTGAATTCACCAGTGAAATATAATTTAAACAATGTAGCACTGGCTATCAGCCAGTGAAAGATAATTTAAACAATGTAGCACTGGCTATCAGCCAGTGAAAAAATAAATTTAAACAATGTAGCACTGGCTATCAGCCAGTTATATGCAATTGAATACACCTGTGAAATAAAATTTAAACAATGTATTTCGGGCTATCTACTTGTGAATAAAATTCCTTATACAGACTGATAGTCTGTGCTACAATCTAACACTTTCACATATTTCAACATAAAAATCCCGGATCATCGTATTATGAATCCGGGATTAAATATTATTTAGTTTTTCCGAATAGGTTAAGTTCTTACTTAACCACCATCATCTTCTTTTCTGCAGAAAAATTCTTCCCGTCTGCATCAGCCGATAATCTATAAACATATACGCCGCTAGGGAGACTTGATGCATTGAAATTTATTGTATAGTGATGCTGATTTATATTCGTTGATAATCTTTTTGATTTCTCTTCCTGTCATGTCGTATAATTTCAGACTAACAATTCCTTCCAATCGCAAATCGAAGTTTATTGTCGTTGTTGGGTTAAATGGATTCGATAGTTCTGTGCTAAATTGAACTTTTCCGGAACTCCAACAATTACATCACTGCTTAGATAATAATAATTGAAATTTCCGTTGAAGTCAATTTGCTTTAATCTATAATTATACTTACCCACATTTAAACCTATGTCAGTAAACGTATAATTATTTTGAGTTGTAGTAGTTCCATTTCCGTTGACAAACCCAATCTTAGTCCATTCATTATTTATCCGGCCCTTTGAAGTTGATCTTTCGATTTCAAATTTGGCGTTATTTGTTTCTGTTATAGTGGACCAGTTTAATTTAACATCTCTTTCTGTTACTACTGAAGTGAAAGAAGAAAGTTCTACCGGTAATGGAACATCAAATTCATATCTTGATATACCACCATTACTCCTTACAGCCCTTTTTTTATTTTACTTCATAAGTTTGTTCTAGTCTAGTTTTCTAAAACCTAATTTTCATTTCAATATGTTGTCCACTATTGTCGAAGAAAAATAGAAAATGCATTTATCAAATATTAATCTAAAAAGATAAACTCAAAATTCATAACGTTTTTTTGTAATTGTTTATTATCTCAAATAATTTTGAAAGATCATCTTTAGTTATATAATCAATTGCTCCAGCAGTAATTGCTGCTTTTATATTTTATGATAATTGTATTGAGATACCATCACAATTTTGCTTCGGGATAAATTATATAGTATTTTCTTAGTAATGCTTATTTTATCAAGCTTTTCTATTTTGATATCCATAAAAACTAAATCCGGAAGATGGGTTTTATACTTTTCAATTGCTTCTGTTCCGCTCGAGCTTTCGTAAACATGTGAAAACTCAATAAAAATGTCAGTAATATAACTCGATAGAAATGTCAGTAAAATGTTAAATTGAGGAGACCCCAAGAAAGGAGTCTTCAATTTGAATGGGATATTGACAATGAGTCAAAGAAGTTGAAAGACTGAATATAATAAATCAGGTTCTAAGCAAGAAAATAACGACAATGGAATCATCGTTATTATTGAACTTGAGCGAACGTCAGGTATTCAGGATAATGTCACGATTACGGCAGGAAGGCAGCAGACGAATAATCCATAAGCTTCGTGGTAAGAAATTCAATCATGGTCATTCGGAAAATATAAAGAGGAAAGTGATAGAGATATATAACAAACAGTATGGGGATTACTGACCAACGTTATTTAGCAAACTTCTTTTGATGTTTTTCTCATTATTGAAAATTGTGTATATTTCATTTTCGAAATCAATACATGATAGACGGTTTTTGGAAGTGCTTATCAATATTAACCCTTTATCGTCTTCACAAATAGAACTTGTATTGTTTTCAGAAAGACTATTTTTGGAATTTACATTATTAGAATATCTGATGAATTTTCCTTTTAACTCTTCGAAAATGTTTAATCCGACATTTGTACCAATCCATAATATTTTCCTACTATCTTGAAAAATGAAATTAATGTTATTATTGCTAATAGAATCCTGATTGCTATCATCAAATAAAAAATATGAAAATTTCTTAGTTTTAAAATCATAAATATTTAATCCACTACCAAATGTACCTATGTAGAGTTTATTAGTATAAGAATTCAGAAGCATGCATCTTATGGCATCGCTATTTACCGAATTCTCGAATTTGAATGTATTTTTTGTGAAGTGTTGTAAGATATTTTTTTTAATATCTAACTTAAATATGCCAAGATTTATAGTCCCAATCCATGTATTTCCTGAATTATCTCTTGAATGCTGGTAACCGAAGGTCTCTCTTCATTTACAATCAAATTCAAATGATGAAACACTTCTTTCCTTGGGTCAAACTCAATTAGACCGTATGAGTTAGTTCCAATGAGGATATTTCCATCACTAGTTAAAAATAATGCATTTACTTGATGGTCTTTTATGCTATTAAAATCATTTGGATCACGGTTAAACATTTTTATTTCATATCTATTGTATCTTGCCAAACCCAAATCCGTACCAAACCAAATGAATCCCTGAGAATCCTGAATTATTGTAAGTGTTCTTGCATATGCCAATCTGTCCCGTCAGTGATTTTCTCAAATTTTATATTCTCAAGCATAAGATAAGAAGTATATGTTTGTTTCTTGAAAGCAGTTAGTAATGAAGAAAGATTCGTTTCATATCATTTTCCTAAAATTATTTTTCAAAGATAGATTTATTTATGGAAAATTTCAAAACAATAGTTATTTTTAAAACGGTATTTATAAAAGACTGCTTTATATGGAATGACGCGGCGATTGAATGGTGGGAATCTAAAAAACTTCATAAGGATATTTCAATATCTCGGAAGATTGACAAATTTCATTGGTCAAAAGCCCGAATCTATCGGCGTATCTTCATACCCCGACCTGAAGGTCGGGGCAATTGAGCATCGGAACAATTGAACATCGAACAATTGAAGATCGGACAATTAAATTGTCGAAACTTATTATACTCAACTCATTTAACTTACTCCACAAACTCTATAAACTCGACGTTTAATTCTTCTTCTTATAAGTAATAGTCACTTTTTCCTGCGGCATACCTTTTATATCGAATGTTACATTATGCGTCATTGTATTTCCGTCAATAATTATCTCACGTACTTCGCTCATCATATCATTGCGGCCCGACATTGTAACCTTATTTCCGTCAGAGGTTCCTGTATAATTTGTTATTCCGTTCTTCCCAAATATATCATACGCTGTTCCTGACCATGAACCGTCGCTGTTCGGAGAAATTAATATCTTCCCCAGATAGGTAAACCCGTTGTCGGCTTTACTGACTACATCAATCTCCATAAACTGTCCGTTCAGAATCATAGAGTGCGTTGCTTCATCCGTCATATTAGATCCCATCATTTGATATGGATCTGAAACCCATGTGCCCATCATTGATTCTAATAAGGGGGACTTTATAGGTTCAGGCGGGATCATCTGTGAATAAGATTTTCCGGTAACAAATAAGAAAGTAATTAAAACTAAGATCAATTTCAGATTTTTCATTTTTTCTCCTTTGGTTTATTTTATTTAAAAAATTTGAATCAACTTAATAAAAATAATATTTTAATTCTAAGCAATTTGAAGAACGTGAAATGTCAAACGTAAGGCTCTAGATGCGAGACCTGCCTGCGGCAGGCAGGTCTCGCATCAAGCGTCTAACGTTTCACACTTCAGAGATCTTTTCGAGCAGCCATCTTCCTTTTGCAATGAACTTTAACAAAATTATTTCTTTTTCCAAAAAGCCAAGGTCATTTGTCGTAGCTTTCGATTTATTATTAATTAACTTCTGATAAATCTTAATAAAATTTGTATTGGGCACTTTATGAATTATTAGCATATCACGTCGGTTTCTCAGATAATGCTTAAGCTTATCAATTTCATAAAAAGAATCTTCAGTTCTGTCAAGCTCATAATAACAGCACATTTTCAAAACCGAGGCATCGGCATAATGAAGATAATTCAATCCTCCGACTTTGTTAAGGTGCTCAATCGCTTTTACATAATCTATTAAACTAAAGCAAAGCTTTGCATAGGACAGATTTATTTCATCTTCACGAATTTCGACAGGCAATTCCTTCGAATATTGATTTATGAAATTTTCAACCCAGTATACTCTTTTATTTCTATCCCGATTAAAACATAGTCTCTGAAAGTGTTAACCGGGTATTGCTGCTGTCTGAAATTTGAATACATTCCAAGTTTAAGTTTTTCATTATAAACTTTGAATAATTCATACTGAAATTTTTTCACTCCGTCATTTTGTCTCATTACACAGTAATTAATTATTGTTTCGTATATCTCTTCTTTATATTCACTGCTGAAAACTTTGTAACAATCGGCAAATATTTTTCGCATCTCAAAGTAGTACTTCTCATTAGAAGGTTTTTTATAAGCTTTGAAAAGATAATAATACATACAGACTGTTTTCTGAATGACCGTGTCGGATTCACTCAATGAGTTAATTAAATCTTCAATCTGAAGTTTTCAAGAAATTCTTCTAATATATTCCTGTCGATTTTAACATTGTCATGTTCAATAAGTTTGAATTCAATACCCTGACGGAATATTTCTATTAAAAATAAATAAAGTGAATACTTAGCCCGGTCATTGTATACTTCAATTCTAAGATACACCGGAAATACAAATGTCATCAAGGTAAATCTCTCAATGATAATGGAAGGTATGTATTCTGCTTCAGCTAAACAGTTAGCAATGAGAGATACAGTGAAACTTTATTTAGGAAGTAACGTTTCACCTTACTTAGTAATTGATTCTGCTAAATCACTGATAGACTCAGTTACATATTCAGGAACATTTGAATTTAACAATGCTCCTACCGGTCAATACTATCTGGTTACAAAACACCGGAACACTATTGAGACCTGGAGTAGACCTAGTGGAGAAATTTTGGTCAACAATGGCTCAACATACGGTTACAATTTTACTTCTTCTGCTTCACAAGCTTTTGGAAACAATATGACGCAGGTGGACGTATCGCCTTCGAGATTTGGAGTTTACAGCGGTGATGTAAATCAGGATGGGGCTGTCGAAGGAAGTGATCTTTCAAGAATTGACAATGACGCTTTTAATTTTATAACCGGTTATGTTGCAACGGATTTGACTGGAGATAATGTTGTAGATGCCATCGACGCCGCGATTTGTGATAATAATGCTTTTAATTTAGTAGTTGTATCCAGACCATAAAATTGGGTTAGTCACCTACTCTTCTGTCGTTGATGAAATTTAGTTTCAGCGGCAGAAGATCTTTTTTATTTACTCTCAGTAATGTCAATTCTTTCATTTAGATATTCTTGCTTCAAGCAAATTAATATCTTTACAAATTTTCAACATCAAACCCCAATGAATCATTCTCACTGCCAAAGTCAGAATCGTTAAGGAGGATCAAGCATATTACTGCTTACAAAATTTCCGAATTATAATCTATAGTTTTCGGAATTATAGAATCTTTAAAAGGTTATGCTGTGTTGAAATTGACGTCTTAATCATTATATACTTCGAAGAGTTAGTAACGAAACTGAAGTTTCGTATTAAATTGCTTTCCCAAACAGAGTTTGTGAACGAGTTTATTTAAGAAATTGAGATTTGCACGATTTTAGTAATTAGGTGTTTGATGGGGAACATTTGTGCAAGAACGAAAATTCAAAAGGAGTTTTATCCAATATATTATCAAACCATCCCGTTATACAATACTTATTATAATTAAAGCAGTTAAAAATTGAATAAATCCGGCTTCTTCGTAATTGCGCAAAATTGGTTTGTCTGAAAAAATAAATACCTGTATTTTTGTATACCTTTCTTAAAATGTCATGCCGATATGAACTTCCCATAATGTTCATAGTTTTGAAAATAATTATTTGAAGAAAACTTTTGAAGACAATGTGACTAATAATAGAAATTTAAAATTAAATTATACATCAATGAAAAAAATTACCGGAATATTTTTTGCAGTAATAATATTGATTATCTCAGTAACAAATCTTAGAGCTCAGGCATGGACAAGAACCAATGGTCCGGGAGGTGGACATGCTTTAACAATGATTGAAGTTGAAGGCGGTGTCATTGTGCAGAATCATGCTGATGGATATATTGACGGAAGTATTTACAAAACGACTGACGATGGACAAATCTGGACCCCAGCCGGATTTGGCGCGCCTCTTTATCTCAATGGTTTTGTGAAAATCGGAACTACTATTTTTACAAGCAGCAGGTCATATGGTGTTTTTAAAAGTACCGATAATGGAGAAACATTTCAGCCGACAGCAAATCCCTTTCCGTCGCCCTTTGTAAAAAGCCTTGGGGTAAACGGAAGCTCACTTTTTGCCGGAGGTGATGGTGACGGAATATACCGTTCTACAAATATGGGCGATAGCTGGACACATTTACTTAATGGTTTTCCTTTTCCGTCAGTACAAATCGTAAACGCTCTTGAAAGCCTTAATGGAATAATATTTGCCGGAATAAGGGCAAGAGGTGTTTATAGAAGTACAAACAATGGCGACTTTTGGGAGCTTGTAAATAACGGACTGCCTGCTTCGGGAAATTTTAGTCCCCTTTCATTTGCAGTATCAGGAAATGTTATCCTGGTTTGCACACGCGGGTCAGTAGGAAATTTTCCTTTTGGTAATTATCGCTCAACAGATTTTGGAAATACCTGGACTGAAGCTAATTCCGGTATTCCGCCTTTTGTCGGGGGAAGTACACAAGGTATATTTTCTATAGATAATGATCTTTACACGTATGTTTTTTTTAACAGCATATACAAAAGTACAAATCAGGGTCAGAGTTGGTTTCCTTCCGGCACAGGGTTGCCAAATAAAGGAGTGTTTTCGGTTGTTAAAAGTGGAATATATATTTATGCAGGATTACAAAGCTCGTCGGTTTACAGGAGTTCGGATAACGGAAACACATGGCATGAATCTAATATAGGCCTAGCTAACAATGATGTAAGGTCTTTATTTGCAAACGGAAATGATTTATACGCAGGAACATTTATAACAGGATTGCACAGGTCACCTGATAATGGAGTAACGTGGTCATCGCTCAATACCGGTCTTCCATTTAATGAAATTGGTGATATAATTTTTACAGGAACAAATCTGCTTGTTGGAATGAAAGGTTTCGGTATCTATCGAAGCAATAATAACGGCTCAAGCTGGACGTCATCAAACAACGGTATTACGGGCAGCAGTACTTATAGCACATATATAACTTCACTTCTGAAAAAAGGAAATGATATTTTTACTGCAGGCTGGAGTGGTTTATTCATGAGTACGGATAATGGACTAACATGGCAATTAAAAACCAATGGTCTTCCGTTTTCATCAGGAAGTAATCTCGCCACAATACATGATCTTGCACTTTCAGGTAACAGTATTATTGCGGCGATGGGAGATTATAAAGGAATTTTCCGGTCATCAAATAATGGAGAGATCTGGCTTGAATCTTTTACCGGTATCCCTACTACAGCAAGAATTGTATACTCACTCACAGTATCTGACGGGAAAATATTTGCAGCTACAGAACGGGGTGTTTACAGAAGTACAAATGAAGGAGCATCATGGACTGCATTAACGAATGGAATTACTCAGGGCATAATGGAAGCAATTACTTCTTCCGGAAGTAAAATATTTGTCAGCTCGACAAATTATACATTGTTTACAGGCTTTGGTGTTTATATGAGTACGGATTACGGAGACAGCTGGACAACTGCAAACGAAGGTTTAGTAACTAACTTAAGTGTGAGAAGCCTGATAATTAAAGACAATTTTGTTTATGCAGGATCAGATACAAGATCTGTATTCAAACGGTCATTAGGTGGAAGCACTTTGGATCTTACTGCATTATTCGAAGGTTTTTATAATGTATCAACGGATAAAATGATACAGGATACTGCAGTAGTATATTTAAGAAGCAGTTTGTCACCTTATTTATTAATTGATTCAGCAAAGAGTTTTATAGATTCAATAGGTCATGGTTCATTTATTTTTAATAATGCAACATCGGGAGTGGGATATTTTTTAGTTGTTAAGCATAGAAACTCTATTGAAACATGGAGCTCGACACCAAGTGCCTTTATTTCAAATGAGCTGACATATAATTTCACTACATCGTCTTCTCAGGCCTTTGGAAATAATCTGGTAAATAAGGGAAGCAGATATTGTATTTATAGTGGAGATGTAAATCAGGATGGAATCGTGGATGGCAATGATGCAAGCGATATAGATAATGATGCTTATAACTTCATAACAGGATATGTTAGCACAGATTTAACAGGCGATAATATAATAGATGCCAGCGATGCTTCGATTGTTGATAATAATACTAAAAATTTTGTGGGGAAAATCACCCCCTGAGAATCTTAGATTCAGCAAAAACTGACTTAAGTACTGGTGGAAATGCTGCGTTTTCATTTTTGCATACTGCACTAGGAATGAATTTTTATATACAGTTAAAACATAGAAACTCTTTGGAAACATGGAGCGCTACAGGTATTAGTTTTATCGATACATTAATATCATATAACTTTTCATCTTCAGTAAACCAGGCATTCGGAAATAATATGATACAAGTGGATAATTCTCCGTTAAGATTTGCAATTTTCAGCGGTGATATTAACGAGGATGGAATTATTGATGCAACCGATTTATCTTTAATCGACAATGACGCATTTAATTCTGTTTCGGGATATGTAAAAACAGACTTGAATGGAGATAATTTTGTTGATGCTTCTGATCTTTTGATTGCCGACAATAACGCTGCAAATGTGATTATTTCTATAACACCTTAAAACTCTTAAACAAGCATTGTTCTTCTTCTGAATTTACTAGTAAAGGTCTAGCATTAGGATCTAATTTAGTTTGTCTACATACCCTGACATTGCAGTAAATTATAGTACTTATGATTAGTTAGAGTATTTTTTTTCTAGTATTCTGAAGTTTATCAATTATCCAGATTTTTTCAGGGAAGACAGGTTCCTTTTCAAGGCTGTTTTTCAGATGGAATTTTTCTTCTATAGACTTCACTCTGATAAGTTTTAAGGTGTATTCAATGAATTTTTTATTGGAATTTTTGTAATGTTGCGGGATTGCTTTGGTTCTTGAGATGAAGTGGTTCATTGAGTCAATCAATGATAAAATACCTTCGAAGTTATTTTCCTCATAGTAAATCTTTACTGTCATTCTATTGACAAAAAAGTAGTAATAGAAATCAATATATTTAATCTCTTTAAGATGGTCTAAAGCGAGGGAGTTTTGATTAATAGCATAATAATATTTTGCTAAGGCGAGATTATAAGTAATCTTCCCTTAATTCATAGTTTATGTGAGTTTTATATTTCATAATAAAATTTTTTGCCCATTCAAACTGTCTTACTTCGAGCGAAATAGTCACCGAAATTAAGATAATCAATATGAACGCTTTCATTTGTCAACAATAAGGGAAGTGTTTTCCAATTCACTTAATATTTTAAACCTTTCAGTCTTAAAATATTCTATATCAGCTTTTTGTTTTAGAATACAGTAATTCATCATTTGAGAAAAAAAATACCTTAGAGTTTCGGGCTTAAATTTTTTTTTATTTGTTAATATTATTTTCTTGAGTTCATAATAATGGGTTTCATGATTAAATTCTTCAAACATCATAAATGCGAGATAATCAACATAGATTACAGGATGATTTGCTAAGATATATTTTGAATTAATCTGCACATAATTAATAATTTCTTTCTTCAGCCACATTTTATAATCGCTGTTTTTGTTGGAAATGTAACTTTCACTTATCATACTTTTAAATAGATCAAGCTTGGTGCCAATTACAAAAAGGTTTACACTTTCCTCAATTTGAGAAAGACTGCTGTCAAGATTTGTCATATTTTTGCTCACGTACAGCATATCGGTTTCATACTCTAAATGTAGAATATTGTTGTAATACTCTGTGTCTCGCTGGAATGGATTTGAATTCAGATCTTTCCGGATTTTGACTGCTTTACAAATAAAGCTCTGATGAAGATTTCTTTCTCTGAGTTCATGCAGCAAGAGTATCTCAGAATAAAATCCCTTTTTTTCAAGAGCCTTTATTTTCAAGAACATATTAGAAAGTTTGATGAGCTCTGAAACAATTCTTCTAAGCAATACTTCATTGTAAACTCTGCCTTTGTAAACTTTATCAAATAAGTTTTCTCCGGTAAGTTTTTTATTTTCAAACTCCGGGGCATATCTTTTTAGTTCGTCAAAGAATCTCACTATATATTTGCCCTCTCTGTTAAAATATGGTGAGCAAATAAATCTTCTGAAATCTTTCATCTCTGCATTAGACAAAGTTCTTAAAATTTTTATGAGTTTGGAGTTTTGCACAGCTTAACCTTAGCCTTTTTAAAATTTATGGTTGGTTTTGTTATAAACAAATTTATGAGTTTAACCCCCCTTTCATCCCCTTTTGAAAAAGGAGGGAAAGAGAGGGGTTCTGTTAATTTGAAATTTACACACAAATCAAACGCTACCTTTGTTTTTTGTAATCCTAAGTTAATATGATTATCAACAGAAAAAAGTTATATTTTTTCCCTCACTTTTTTGGAAATGTTTCTTTGCATTATTGATTAAATCATCATAAGTTTGCAAGAGAAATGATCATCACATTTCTTTATACTAAATTTCTTAGTTGTAAATTAAATATTGCTGAAATGCAAAAGTTCGGCTGGAGCAAGTTTGGAGTATCTTTAAAAGAATACATCTAGATCGTCCAATTTATTTTTTAAAAAATATTTCAACATTAATTAAAGTCTATGAAAAGACTTTTAAACAGGGAGGTTAAATGCGCACTTTCTACAGTTTTATTTTTATTGTAATTATAATCGTAATTACTACCATTGGCTTTACTAACTTTGAAGCTTCTTCCATTAAAAAAGATGGATCAGCTGTAAGTTCCGGCAATAAACAGAGTATGAACGAATATAGTATGAAACCCGCAGAAATTATTGCAATGAGGGAGCGTATAGTTGACTTCAAGGAATACTCATTGCTTGATTACGCTGCCGATAGAGTAGCCGACAAAAGAATTAACGAGTCTTTAAATAAATATGTAATAACGACTCTGAATAAAACTAAACTTCGATCCTTGCTCAATACCCGAGACGAAAATATTACGGTTGAGATACCTTTATCAAGGACAAATTCCGTTCAATTAAAGTTATTTAAGGTGAAGTTGTACTCAGATGACTTTTCAATATTTGCGTTGACAAAGAATTCCAGAACCTTACAGCAAATAAACAAAGGTGTTTTTTACAGGGGTATTATTAATAATGATGAGAAAAGCCTGGCATGCCTGAGCGTTTACGCTGACCACATTACAGGATTTTATTCAGATAATTCCGGAAATTATGAGTTCGGACGTTTAGGCTCAAATCAAGATCAGTACATTTTTTACAAAACTTCAGACGATAAAAATAAAAACGTATTTAAATGTGGATTAGGAGAGGATGAAGACAAATTTGTTAAGAAAATTAAAAAACATATTATTGAGGAAAACCCCGCATCTCAAAGGCCTATGAAAATTTATTTTCAAACAGATTATAATTTATATTTATCTATCGGTCAAGATCCGCAGGCAATTAATAATTATGTTACTGCCATTTTCAATTACGTTGCAACGATGTATCAGAATGACAATTTGCCTTTGGAACTTGGCAGGCTGGAATTCTGGCAATCTGCAGATCCATACGTGGGGGGTAATACCTTTGCACTGGTTAAAGAATTCACGGCTTTTATGCAAGATGAATATAGCCTGGATATCTACAATTTACTCACTACTAGGTTTGGAGACAACAATGCAATTGCCAGAGGAATCAGGGTTCTTTGTGATCCGTATGATCCCATTGATTCTTCAGGACGATACACTTGTTCAAGCATTGCATTAAATATTATTCCACCCTATCCTCAATATTCTAACGTTGCACTAGCAGTGGGACATGAAATGGGGCACATTATCGGTTCACGTCATACTCATGCATGCGTTTGGCCTGTCTTTTCAGGGGGAGGTATTGGTTCTATTGATACTTGTGTTATTACGGGGGAAAATGCGCCTTGCTACCAAAGCGGTACTCAGCCGAATGCGATATTCAATGGAACACTTATGAGCTATTGTGACTTAGGAGGAGGAAGTGTGAATGCCAGCCTGGGATTTGGACCTCTCCCGGGGGATACTTGCAGATTGAGATATAGCCAAGCCCCGTGTCTATCTGTGGGAATTCAAAATATCTCTTCTGAAATTCCGGAAAATTTTAAGCTGTATCAAAATTATCCAAACCCGTTTAATCCGGTCACATATATTAAATTTGATATTGTAAGATCGTCGCAAGTTAAACTTGAAGTATATGATATAAGAGGAAGATTAATTGAAATTATATTCAATGGATTTTTGCAGGCCGGAAAATATAGTATAGACTGGCGTGCGGACATTTATTCTAGCGGCGTATATTATTACAGACTAAGCACCGATAAAAATTCATTAATGAATAAAATGATATTACTAAAATAGTGACATTTGTCCTATCAAAATTGTTCAGAGACGAAATTTATCAATGAGGATAAACAAAATGAATGTTAATAAATTTATTGGATGAAGTCACCAGTTATATATAGGTTCTCTTACAAAATTTAATTTCATATACCGTCTTTGTTCTTAGTAGATCAAAGGCATGCCATTGATCTAGTGTTTGAAACTTATGTCTAACTAAAAAGAGAAGTTATCAATTTTGATTTGATTTTAGTCGTTTGTCGGTCGTGATTTATTTTATAAACTTGGAGACGTCTACTAAAAACAAATAGGACAAATGTCCTAATCGTAAACTTATATAACTTTCTTATTTTAATCAAAAAAATTATCAGTAATGTATAATAAACTAGTTCTCCTTTTAGCATTGATTATTCTAGGTTGTTCGTCAAGCAGCGATGTTCCAAAATCCACTAAGGCAAAAAATAATGTGTCTGCCGGAAGCAAATATTCAATTGTTATCTCTGACTCGCTGGAGAATAAACTTTGTGAAGGCACATTAACTTTTGATAAATACGATGCCGCATCTTTTTCCGGTAATTTACAAATTGACAAAACATATATTGAAGTTTTCAAAGGGTCTGAACTGATTAATGGAAGATTTTCCGGAAACAACATCATGGAAACTCTGCAGCTTGTGTTTCCCCCGAAAGCGGCAGACTATAATGTTTATATAAACTTAATTAAAAATGGAAATGGTTTTTTGGGCAGCTGGACCTTTACAACTAAAAAAGGAAATGAGAATAAGGGTAAGGTTAGTTGTAAAAAGATCTAGTTCAGCGGATTAAGGTTTTGTAAGAACAAAATAATGAAATCAAAAAGCGAAGCGATAATGCTTCGCTTTTTTGATTTTTCATACTAAATCAACTAACTTAAAATCAAAGATATGTTTGAAAGGCGGAGTTTTTAGCTTCGCCTTTTGTATTTAGATTTATTAATATTAAAATAAATTAACTCAAGTTGACTGCTACATTGTTAAAATCAAAAGCTTACCACGAATTTCACGAATTTACACGAATTCTTTTAATCGTTAACTTTATAATTCGTGCTAATTCGTGAAATTCGTGGCAGAAAAAAAATTTACCAATCGAAGCAGTCAACTTGAGTTAAATTAAAAAGGCAAAATAAAAGTAATTCTTAATTTGAAATAAACTCAAATTTTTCATTAAGAAATTTTAAACACAAAAGACACAAAAGACACAAAGGGTTTTAAGCAAAAAATGATTGTAAGAAAAAATCCTTTGCGTCCGCCGCGGCGGATTTGCGTAAATACTTTGCGTGCTTTGCGGTTAAATAAGATTTAGTTTTTCTAATGAACAATCTGGGAAAAAAAATTATTAAAAATCATAATTAAGTAGGAGTAGCAATGAAAACAAAATTTATTAAATTAGCTTTTCTTATTTTTACGTTTTCAATTCTCAGTTTTCAATTTTCTTTTGCACAAATGTTCTGGAATCGGGCATGTCAGTTTGCAGGTAATACGAGCAGCTACATAGCAGTTCCGAATTCAAGTTCAATTAACATCACTGGTAGCTTTTCAATTGAAGGGTGGATAAACCCTTCTTCGGTGTTAGGGTCCAAAGGGATTGTAGCGAAAGGAGGTTCTTTAGGAACAGCTTTGGAATATGGAATGCGTATACTTTCTGGCGGTAGATTTTTTGTAACAACAGACGGCGCTGTCAGATTGGTGAGTAAAACAAATACCAAAGTTACAGTCAATCAATGGTCACATGTGGCAGCTACTTACGATTTATCCACAAATACCTTTGCATTATACTTTAATGGAATACTGGACACTACCTCTATTATAGCCGGTGCGGCTCCGCCAGCAAATACAGATTCGCTATTTATTGGAATCTCCGGTGCCACTACTCCATTTCCGGGCCAAATGGACGAATTGAGATTATGGAATAAGGCATTAAGCTCAATTGAAGTCAGTCAATATTTTAGAACTACCCTGGCTGTCAGGACTGGAATTTATGCCGGACTTGTAATGTCACTGCCATTTCAAGGAACCAATGCAATCGGGGGTTTTACTCTATTTGATGCCTCTGGAAGTGGAAATAACGGAATTAACAGAGGTGTTTCCGGAGTAGATCAGTCTAACAGACCTTATGTAACTATAATGCCAAATGAATCTGTGGAATTAGATGGAAGTGAGGATTATCTTGCAAGTCCGGATGATAATATCTTTAGTCCCACACTTGTGATCACTATGGAAGCTTGGGTCTATCCAAGAAATGCAAACCCTTTTATAATCATTACTAAGGGCACTGATTACAGATTAGGTTTTAATGGTGTTTTTGTTACCTATGGTATAAATAATGTTTTCAATAGTACAGGTGTCAGTTTACCTATAAATCAATGGTCACATGTTGCGTTAAGTTATTCAACATTCACAGGTGCTTCTGCTTTTCATCTCAATGGAGTCTTTCTACATTCCTTAAACCTCAATTTGGGAAATATAAATAATGGGACAGATTCTTTGTACATAGGAGGCGGTCCCGCGGGACTTGATGACTTGAACGGTTATATTGATGAAGTAAGAATATCGCATTATTTTAAATCATCAACCATTATAAATAGATTTCTTTATCAATCAATTGAAGATTCAAACCAACCTGATCCGCTTATATTGCAGGCAACTTTTAATTTTGATGGAATTGCTACAAGCGGTTCCGACGTCGCGCCTGTTTTACAGTTTAGAAATAATGCACGCTTTAGTCACCCCGGTGCCATTGCAGGTCAACCGATTTCACCACTTGAAAGAAATGATAAACTAAATTTTTCAAATGGCTATTATATAAAAACATCAAATAAGAAAATTCCTTCTTCAGGAACAATCACCGATAGTACAACTGTTAATTTAAATTCGACTATCTCCGATGTAAACTTGTTTGTGGCTCTAAATCATACAAGCTCTGCAAATCTTGAAATTGTATTAGTCGCACCTAATGGAGACTCGGTAAAAGTGTTTGATAACAAGAGTACAAAATCCCTAGACGAAAATTTAATTACTGTATTTGATGATCAAGCGGATAGTTTATTATTAGACAATAGATATGCATCATTTCTTCCAAAGGTAAGGCCTGAGAATAATATGAATTCAATATTCAATGGAGATAATTCTCAAGGAACGTGGAAGATAATCGTCAGGGATGATGCGGTAAATGATTCAGGATTTTTATATGCATGGGGAATTCAGTTTAATATTATGAGACAACGGCCTAAAGATTTGAGTGTATCTGTCTTGATCCAAGGATTTTATAATCATGTATCAAATTCTATGGTTCCAGATACAATGAGAGTTTACTTGAGAAATTGGCAATCTCCATTTGCTATCGTAGATTCCTCTATAGCGGTGTTAAACAGTTCAGGTCTAGGATTATTTAGTTTTGCGGGAAATGTTAGTAATAACAATAATTATTACGTGCAGTTGAAACATAGAAATTCACTTGAAACGTGGAGCACGCCTTTTATTTTCATTAATGACGAGGTAAGTTTTACTTTTATAAATAATGCATTTGCAGCATTTGGTGGAAATCAAATTCAGGTTGACAATTCACCTGTGAGGTTTGCAATTTATGGAGGAGATGTAAATCAAGATGGTTCGGTTGATGCAACAGATTTAGCAGCAATTGATAATGATGCATTTAACTTTGTGACGGGATATGTAAATACCGATTTGACAGGTGATGATGTAACAGACGCGAGTGACGGGGCGATAGCGGATAATAATGCGTTTAATTTTGTGACTAAAGTAACTCCGTAACTAAAATTAAAAATTAAAAATGAAAATACCTGCATGGCCTGCCTGGCGTCAGACAGGCCAGGCAGGCATTTTTCAATTTTAATTTGTCCGAGACACAAGATTGTGATTTATAAATTCAAGAGCTCGGAACAATAATGGAACTTCCTGAGGCTTCGGGCTCATACAATTAAGACGTTGAACTGAAGTTTAAGAAAAGTAAGACTGAAACGGAATGACGATGGAATTTTCCTGAAGCTTTTGCCTCATACAATTAAAAGGAAGTACCGGAATCCAAAAGATCGTGAATATAAATTGAATAAAAGTTATCCCGACTAGAGCTATAGGAACCATGATGGATCAATTATTACCTGCGATTAAATGAGTCCGGCAAAGTGAATATCCGTGTCACACTGCAATTAAATGAAAAGTGACTGCGCCAAAATGGATTCCGGCTGTCAGAAATGAACTGAGTCTGATTTAATGAACAGTAGATACGATTTAATGAACAGTGAACGCGATCAGAAACAAATAGGATGTCATTAGAAGTCAACAGGATAGCTTCATAAATGAACAGGACGCTATCAGAAATGAACCGTATGACATCAGAAATAACCAGGACATGATCAGAAATGAGAAGGACGCGGTCAGAAACAAACAGTCACCGGTCAGAAATCAAAAGAATCTGAATTAATGGACAGTGGATGTGATCAAATGGACAGTGAACGCGATTAAATATTTTCCGTCTGTCGTCAGAAATGAACCGGCTGTGATCAGAAATGGAGTGGATGCTAAAATTGAATGTGATTTAAAGGTATATAAAGTTTGTTCTTTAAAGATATTTCAAAACAGTTGACTAAAGAGTTTTCGGGA
>Ga0180121_10000429_pt1 | contig 17584 bp, 12 predicted proteins | sample AntDrymUQ5402106_2_FD_129676 | JGI IMG/M metagenome (GOLD analysis project Ga0180121, IMG submission 129676) | Polar desert sand microbial communities from Dry Valleys, Antarctica - metaG UQ540 (21.06) (version 2) (version 2) | ecosystem: Environmental > Terrestrial > Soil > Desert | place...
CGTTCGGACTGCGCATTCGCGCTGCCGGCGAACATCCGGAGGCGGCGGAGAGCGTCGGCATCAACGTCAGCCTCGTTCGTTACGCAGCGGTTGCGTTGTCGGGAATTCTCGCCGCGCTGGGCGGTGTGTACCTTGCCCTGGATCAGCACCAGTTCACCGACCAGATGACGGCGGGCCGCGGCTTCATCGCGATCTCGGCGGTGATCTTCGGCAGGTGGAATCCATGGCGGGCAGCCGCCGCTTGCCTGCTGTTCGCGGCGGCTGAGACGCTCCAGATACGCCTCCAGGGAAGCCCTGCGATCGCTTCGCAGTTCATCGAGATGATCCCCTACGTGCTCACCATCATCGCGCTCGCTGGACTCGTTGGCCGGGCTGTCCCGCCTGCCGCGCTCGGCAAGTCGGACGAATAGTTGGCGTCGGTGATGCGGGGGAGGGTCTCCGCGGTCACGCGCGGAAAGCTGTTCGTGCTCATCATCACGAACTTCGTGGACATGGTGGGATTGCTGATGGTGATCCCGCTGCTTCCGTTTTACGCGCGCGACATGGGGGGCGGCGGGCTTGTCGTCGCCGTCCTCATTACTTCTTTCACCGCCGCACAACTGATCAGCGCCCCGATGTGGGGGAAGTTCTCCGACAGGTATGGCAGGCGGCCGGCGCTGCTGGTAGGGCTGACGGCGTCGATGATCGCTTACGTCGTGTTCGCGTTCGCGACATCGATCTGGCTGCTGCTCCTGTCGCGCATCGTGCAGGGCGCGGGCGGCGGAACGGTGGGCGTCATTCAGGCGTACGTCGCCGACTCAGTAGACCCCGACAATCGCGCCAAGGCGCTCGGCTGGCTTTCCGCCGCGACCAACGTCGGTGTTGCGATCGGGCCCGCGATCGGCTCGGCCGCACTGGTGATGGGGCGCAGCGGCCCCGGATTGGCTGCGGCCGCGCTATGCCTTGTGAACATCTTCTTCGCCTGGAAGTTTCTCCGCGAGTCCCGCGACATGACTCAGACTTCGGTGAGCAAGCCCGGTACATCGCGCGCAGCGATCGCGCGGGTGGTTACCCATTCGAGTGAGCCGGCTCCGCGACTGATCTGGATCTATGCGATCGCGATGGGCGCATTCTCCGGGCTGATGGCAATCCTTGCACTGTTTCTTGCCGACAAATTCAGTGTCGGGAAGGACAGGATCTGGATCTTCTTCACCTACGTTGGAGTGATTTCCGTGGTGACCCGAGCGGGAATACTGGGAAGGGCAATCGACCGGTATGGAGAGGCGCAGCTTTCACGAATTGGCTTGAGCCTTCTCGCCACCGGTCTGGCAACCCTTCCGTTCGCGACCAACTTCTACACGCTCGCTCTCGCGGTGGCACTGATTCCGCTCGGTACTGCGTTCACCTTTCCGTGCGTGACGTCGATGCTGTCGAGAGTTATCCCGAGCGCCGAACGCGGACTCTACATGGGGGTGCAGCAGACGTTCGGCGGGCTGTCTCGCGTGATCATCCCTCTCTGGGCGGGATTCGCCTACGATCACCTTGGTAAGACCGTTCCTTTCTTTACGTCGGCGGCACTGGTTGCTGGAACGATCTTTCTCGGACTCGGACTCGACGACACGAGAAAATCCAGAGAGCTCGTACCGTGACGTCTTCACCTCCAGTCGCTCGCATTCGGCTGCCCTGGCCCGATCGTGTCAGCCTGGACCTGGGGGCTTGTATCGCTCGACATCCGTGATCAACCTCACGCCCCGCTGGTACGTGAGATACGCATAGGTCCACTGCAGCAGCACGCTGATCCTGTTCCTGAAACCGACCAGATACATGATGTGCACGAATAGCCACAGCAGCCACGCGATGCGGCCGGCTAACCGCACCTTGCCGAAATCGGCAATGGCGTGCGAGCGTCCGATCACCGCGAGGTCACCCTTGTTCCGGTAGCGAAAGTTCCGGCGAGGCTGCCGCCTGATGTCGCGCAGAATGTTCTCCGCCGCCGCCGCTCCCTCCTGGTTGGCGGCGGGACAAACTCCCGGAACTGTTCTTCCGTCCTGCTCAACGATTGCCAGGTCTCCGACAGCGAAAATCTTTGGATGGCCGGGGACGGAGAGATCAGGCTCGACAATCAGTCTCCCCGCGCGGTCGAGCGGGGCGCCCAGTGATTTCGCCAGCGGAGACGCAATATTGCCAGCGGCCCAGAACGCCGTTCGCGCCGCGATTCGTTCCTTCCCGATCCAGACACCAGTACTGTCGACGCCGGTAACCAGCGAATTGAGGCGCACCTCAACTCCCAGCGCCTCGAGGTCCCTCTGCGCGCGCTCAGCCAGCTCCGGCGGAAATGATGGCAGCAGCCGAGGCCCGCCCTCGATCAGAATTACTCTCGTTCGCTTCGTGTCGATGTTCCGGAAATCGGGACCGAGCGCCTTCCGCGCGATCATCGGCATCGCGCCCGAGAGCTCGGTGCCGGTCGGTCCCCCGCCGATCACGACGAAGGTGAGATACTCATCACGCTCAGCGGCATCTTCGCTCTTCTCGGCACGCTCGAAGGCGAGCAGAAAGCGGCGTCGTATCTCCGACGCGTCCTCGATCGCCTTGAGCCCCGGCGCGTACGGCTCCCAGTCGTCGCGCCCGAAATACGCGTGGCGTGCTCCCGCCGCGAGGATGAGATAATCGTACGCCAACTCGCGGCCCTCGTCGATAACCACCACGCCACGGGCGGGCTCGACGCGGCGAACGTCGGCAAGCAGGACTGTGATATTGGTCTGCTTTCTCAGTATCCAGCGTATCGGCGCGGTGATGTCGCTCGGCGCGAGCGCGCCAGTGGCCACCTGATAGAGAAGCGGCTGAAACACGTGATGATTGGTGCGGTCGATCAGCGTGATTTCCACGCCGGCGCGGCGCAACTTCTTCGCCGCCGCCAGTCCGGCAAATCCGCCGCCTACAATGACGACGCGGGGCCGGCGTGCGGTGTCAGGCAAGCCGTTCCTCGAACGACCGGGCGGCAAGCGTCATCAGCAGCACCAGCACGATCAGCAGCACGCTGTACGATGCGGCCGTCCCGAACGCAAGCGCACGGAGCTGCGCGAGAATCTCCAGCGAGATCGGGCGGTTGGCATGAGTGTACAGAACGACGCTGGCGACGAACTCGCCGACGGCGGTCACGGCGGCGAGGAGAGCACCCGCCACCAGCCCCGGGCGCGCCGCCGGAATTATTACGCGTCTCATCGTGAGAAACCACGAGCCGCCGAGCCCTCTTGCCGCGTCCTCGAGGGACGGGTCCATCTGGCGCAGGGAACTCTCCACCGCCGACGCGACGAGCGGCGTGTCGCGGATGAAATAGGCGAGCGGGAGTATCCAGAACGTGCCGACGAGCAGAATCCGCAGCGTCGCCGGATCGTTCCGGTTGAACGTCGCGGCGAGACCGAGCGCTATCGCTGTTGCGGGAATCGCCCACGGCAGCGCCAGCAACAGCTCCAGCAGCCGCCGTCCAGTGAACTTCCGGAACACGATCAGGTACGCGGCGAGGAAGCACACGACGACGTTTGCGGCGGTGGCGACGACCGCCATCGAAACGCTGTTGATGATCGGCTTCCACAGCTCACGCTCCGAAAATAGCCGCCGGTAGTTCTCGAGCGTGTACTCGGGCGGAAGCACCTGCGTCGTCCACGCTCCATCGCGCGCAAATGAGACGAGCACGACCATCAGGTGTGGCAGCACCAGTATGATGACGACGACCGCGGCAAGAACGCTCATCGCCAGCTGTGCCCGCCTCGACCGGATCACCCGTCTCGTCCGCCCGCCCTTTCCCGTCGAGGTGAACTTCCGCTTCCTGTCCAACCAGCGAAACAGTATCAGTCCCGCCACCGCGCTCAGCGCGAGCACCGTCGTCTCCACGTATGCGAGGCCGAGCGCGCCGTTGGTCTTGGAGGCGAGTATCTGCGTGGATAGCACGCGCAGTCCGCCGCCGAATACATAGGGAGCGGAGAACGAGCCGAGCGCGTTCATGAAGACAAGAAGCATCGAGCCGGCGACGGCGGGCATGAGGAGTGGGAGCGTTACGCGCCGCAGCCGCTGCCACATGCCGGCGCCGAGCCCCGATGCTGCTTCGTCGAGCGTGGCGTCGAAGCGCTCGAGACCGGCGGACACGAACAGAAAAACGTACACGTACATCGTGTAAGCGTGGACGAAGACGATCGCCCCCACGCCCTTGAGCCGCCATGGGGCCTCTTCCATGCCAAGCGTGCGCTGTAGCGCTCGGGTCACCACTCCGCTCTCGCCGTACAGAAAGAGGAATGCGATCACGCCGACGAGCGGCGGCAGGGCGGCGGGCAGCGTCGCGACCGCGCGCAGCATGCGTCGCCCGGGAAACTCGAATCGGCCGAGCAGAAATGCGAGTGGTACGCCAATGGCCAGCGCTGCAAACACCGATGCGACCGAGATGACGAGACTCGTGCGCAGTGCCTCGCGGTCGGCTGGGCTGGCGGCGAACTCCCTCCAGTGCCCGAGTCCGTTCTCGAAGCTGCCCGCAACGACGGCGGCGTTTGGATAAACCACGGCCCACAACAGTAGCGCGATCACGGGAAACGCGATCAGCCAGGTGTGCCGCTGCGCATCGCGTGACCTTGAGCTTTGCCGCGGCGCGCTCACTCTGGCCGCGGCGGGTACGAGCGATTCCTCGCTGACGCCCATCAGGCCAGCAGCGGGAAGGGACCCTTCCCCGGCGTGACGCGCGCATTGTCGCCCTCGCTCAATCCGTGATGGCGGGATTCGACTTCCACCGTGACGCTGTCAGACAGCCGCATCCGGTACATGACCACCCCGCCCGCGAAGCGCCGGTTGACGACCACACCCGACCACCCGCGCTGCTCCGCGTTTCCACCGACCTGCAGCGCATCCGGACGGAGCACGACATACGCCTGATTGATCGGTGCGCGCGCGCCGGCCGGCCGTGTCACGGGAATGGTGATTTCGTTGCCGGCGATGCTGATTGTCGCCTCGTCGCCACGATCGACGGCCGGCACGATCGTACCGCGCCCGATGAAGCTCGCCACCTCGCGCGAAGCGGGACGGTGATAGAGATCGTCGGGCGTTCCGCTCTGGAGCAGCTTCCCCTTCTTCAGTAGCGCGATCCGGTCAGCGATCGCGAACGCGTCTTCCTGGTCGTGCGTGACGAAGAGAGCGGGCACGCCGACGCGGTGCAGCATCGCGCGGAGGTCATCACGCATCGTCTGCCTGAGCGTGGGGTCGAGATTGGACAGGGGCTCATCGAGCAGGAGGGCGCGCGGCTCGATCACCATCGCCCGCGCCAGCGCAACGCGTTGCTGCTCCCCTCCGGAAAGCGACTGAATCGCCCGGGCACCCGCGCCTTCCAGACCCACGGCGGCAAGCGCCTCTCGCGCGCGGCACAGTCGCGTTGCCTTGTTGACGCCGCGCGCCTCGAGCCCGAAGGCGACGTTCTCCTCGACCGGCATGTGCGGGAAGAGAGCGTAGTGCTGAAACACCATCCCGAATCCGCGCTTCGCCGGAGGAAGCTGCGTGATGTCGGTGCCGCCGAGTCGCACGCTGCCCGCGTCCGGAGTTTCGTAGCCGGCGGCGATGCGCAGCGTGGTTGTCTTCCCAGAGCCGGATGCACCGACGAGCGCCAGGAGTTCACCCGGCCCAACCTCGACCGAGACGGCGTCAACAGCGGTGTAGTCGCCGAAGCGGCGCGTGATCCCGTCGAGCACCAGCGCGCCGTCGCCAGACCCGCGCGCCGCCGCCGGCGCGCCCATCATTGCTTCGATCCGCGATTCCTGATGTTGGCGTCCCAGTACTTCATCCACTCATCGAGATGCGCCGCCATCACCGCGCGATCAACCGGCATCGGCTTGATCTCCTTCTGCGCCGCCTGGATCCAGCCGGGCAGCTTGTCGGCCGGAATGTCCTTCCGTGCAGGGATACGCAGGAACTTGTCGGCGGCCGCTAGCATCGCCTCGGGACTGGTCACGTACTCATAGTACAGCTTCGCCTCAGCCGGATGCTTGCTGCCACGAACGATGGCGATTCCGTCAACGAGCAGCGGCGTACCGCTCGACGGTATCACGTACTTCACCGGAATCTTGAAACGCTGTTCAAGCGTTGCGATGTCGGGCATGTCCCACAGCGTGATCACGCCCTCCTGCCGGCCGAGCTTCTGGTAGAGAATCGTCGGATTCAGCACGTACTCGCGCGTGTTGACGTCGAGCCGGCGCAGCCATTCGTAACCCGCGTCAGGCTTCCCGGTCTGCGCCATCGACCGCGCCATGATCGCGCCGAAGATCGCCCGCATTGTGCCCGATGCGATCGGGTCGCGAATGAGAACTTTCCCCTTCCACTTCGGATCGAGCACCTCGTCCCAGTCCTTCGGCGCCTCGGCGGCAGTCACCACGTCGCTGTTATATGCGATCACTTCCGGGGTGAGATAGGTGCCGTACCAGTGGTCTCCCTCCTCACGGCCTTCGGCATCGACCGCCGCCGCCCACGTCGGCTTATACGGCTGGAGCAGCTTCTCCTTCGTCGCCCGGTCGAACGCTTCCGCCGGGGCGCCGAACCACACATCGGCCTGCGAGTTCACGCTCTCGGCGCGAATACGCTCCAGAACCTCCTGCGAGCCCATGTCGATCCATTGTACATCTATCGTCGGGTTCACCTTCTCGAATCCGGTCTCGAGGAACTGGAGCAGCTCCTTTCCGTGTGGTGAGTACACGGTGAGCACGGTGCGCTTGTCACTCGAACAGGAGGAAAAAACCAGGCACGCCAGCACCATCGTCGCGATCCGTCTCATCTCACCGCGCTCGATAGAAGGTTGGCGAAGATGCGCGCCCCTCCCGCCACACCGGCGGGGAGCTGCCTGAACAGCGCGAGCGGAACGTAGATGTACGTGCCCTTCCCATAGCTTGCCGTGAGAATCGCGGCGCGATTCGCCTGCTCCCCCGGATCGTTCATCGCCAGCAGCGGCTTGTAGCGCTCGTCGAAGGTTGTCGGCATGTAGGAAGCGCGCTCCTGTACCCATCCCTCGAAATCCGCGGCCGTTATCCTGTTCGGCCGGTTTAGAAACGGCGATGCCGCGTCGAGAACCGTCACCGGCGCGGTTTCATCAGTCACCCGTTCGGCGCGCGCAGCGAGCTTTATCGCGTACGGCATCATGCCCGGCCGCATCATCTCCGCCTGGCCGTACTGCACCACCATCCGGCCGCCATTGCGCACGTACTCGAGCAGATATTCGTTGTTATCGGCGAGCGTCTGGCTCGACTGATACGCGCGTGGCCCGACGACGATTGCGCGAAAACGCGCGAGGTCAGTGATGGGCAGGTCATCGGGCTGAATCATCGTCACCGAAACACCAAGCTGCTCGAGAACCGGGGCGACGTTGTCGCCGACTCCCGGTACGTACCCGACGCTCATGTTAGCGGGAAGCGCGACATCGACGGCGTGAACGCGCACGCTCGACGCGCGGTAAATGCGCTGGGGCGTTATGTGCGCGTACTCGATGGGTATGTAGCCGCTGCGGAAATCAGTGCCCCGCGCGGAGGCGATCGCGGCGATCTCGTGCACTCCCCTTGCCAGCGAACCCCTAAGCCGGAACGTCACGACGCGCGTCGCTCCCGGACCGAGCGTGATTGCCCGCTCGGCGGCATCGACCGTCAGTCCAGCCGGGACTCTCAACTTCACGGTTACCGGAACGGAATCGCGAAGCGCCGAGCGGAGCGTAACGCGGAGCGGGCGAGAGAAAGCGCGGCCGGCGGGCGCCATCTCCGTTGCATGCTCCAGTGCCACCGAGATGGCTGGCGCAACTATCAGCGGCTGCTGTACATCACCCTGCACGAGGTCGACGTATTGGTAGACGATCGGCGCGCGAATCTCCAGCGCACCGCTTCTCCCGGGAACCTCCACGCTCACCCGCGCCCAGCGACGCTTCTCGAGCTCATCCTCTGCGATGACGCTCACCGCCGTGCCGTACAGGTCTCCGTTCCTTGGGCGCACGAGCCACCACGGCTGCGTCAGCTCGCGCCCTGTCTCCCATTGTTTCCACTGCACGCTCGAGTCCGGCTGAATCACGCGCCGGGTGCCATGCGCGGCAATCACGGTAGCGGCAACGGCGCCGCGGTTGAGCACAGTCATCGTCACCAGCGCGGAATCACCGAGCGCAACCGCACGCCGGTCGGCGACGGCGTCGAGGACGACCGCAGACATGGTATCGCCGACCACCACGGGCGTCAGGCCGGCTGGGCCACCGACATCGATTCCATCAAACATCGACTTCTCCTGCTTCGCGTCAGCGGGCGCGGGCACACGGCTATCCACGCGCGTCAGATAGTCGAGCACCACTCCCCTTCGCCGCAGCGTGCCGAAACCCTGCGACTTGTGCTGCGACCTGCTCTCCGCAGCGATCTCGGCGTATGACTTGCCGAGCGCTGAGTTATACTCGCCGACATTGATGCTGAGGGTCGCCGCCTCAGGTGAGAAGCGCGCGAGGCGATAGAGCTTGAGCGGCGTCCAGGGCTGGCCGAACTCCGCCGCTGGAAAACGTCCGATGTCACCGGCGAGATCGTACGCTTCACGCGTGAGGATGGCCGAAATCTGGTGCTGTCCGTGTCCGTCGCGCGGCGTGCCGGAAAATGTAGTGCCGATGATGTGCGGCCTGAACGCGCGCACTATTTTTACGACATCGCGAAGCAGCGAGTCTTTCGGCCAGTGCCGGTAAGCTTCCTCCGCGTTCTTGGAATACCCGAAATCGTACGCGCGTGCGAAGTACTGGTGCCCGCCATCGACCCTCCGCGCCGCCAGTAATTCAGCTGTTCGCAGCACTCCCAGTTCCTCGCCCAACTCGTTGCCGATGAGGTTCTGCCCGCCGTCACCGCGTGTCAGCGACAGATACGCCGTTTCGACGTTCCGGCCGCGCGCGAGCCAGGCGATGAGCTGCGTATCCTCGTCATCCGGGTGCGCCGCGATCCAGAGCACACGGATGCGCTCGCCGGGCGCAGGAATTTGCGCGGACCGCGCGATGACCGACCCGCCCTGTGAAGAAAGCGGATGCGGCACAGCAGCACCCGCCACCGCACCGAGCAGAACGAGAAAAAGCCCGCTCCGCCTCAGGATTTGATCGCCATGCCCCGCCGCTTCGCGCCGGCGGGCTCGACGGTGGCATTCACCTCGTTGACGATGCGCTCCTGCTCCGCCTTGTGGGCGTCGGCATAACCCTCCGCCGGGCTCGACCGGTCGGGACGTCCGACATAGCGCGTGAGCAGCGCATTGCCCGTCGAGACGCGGAGGCGTGGTGCCGCATATGTCCACGCGCCCATGTTCTTCGGCTCTTCCTGCGCCCAGACCACCTCGTCGATCTCCGGGTACAGATCGACGATTCCCGCAACCTCGTTGTCCGGCCACGGATACAACTCCTCGATGCGCACCAACGCGACATGCGGCGCACGCTTCGCGGCGAGATCGTAGTACATCTTCCCCGTGCAGAAGACCAGCCGCGTTACCGCCGCGCGATTCGCCGATGCGACAGGATCGTCGATCACCGGCTGGAAGCTCCCCTTGGTCAGGTCGGCGAGCTTCGACGCCGCCTCCGGCAATCTCAGGATGCTCTTCGGCTGCATCAGCACCAGCGGCCTGCGCACGGGCATCAACGCCTGCCGCCGCAGGATGTGAAAGTACTGGGCCGGCGTCGATGGATACGCGACGCGCAGATTCCCCTCGGCGCACGACTGAAGGAATCGCTCCAGGCGCGCACTCGAATGCTCCGGCCCCTGCCCCTCGTACCCGTGCGGCAGCAGCATCACGACGCTCGAGTCCTGGCCCCACTTGGCGCGATCGGCGGCGATGAACTGATCGATGATCGGCTGCGCGACGTTCACGAAGTCGCCGAACTGCGCCTCCCACAGCACCAGCGTCCGCTCGGCCGCCGTACTGTAGCCGTACTCGAAGCCGAGCACCGCTGTCTCCGACAGCGGACTGTTGTGGATCTCGATCGCGCCAGCGCTCCTGCCGTCGGCGACGTGCGCGAGCGGAGTGTAGACCTCACCGCTCTCGGCGTCGTGAAGCACCGCCTGCCGGTGCGAGAAGGTGCCGCGCTCGACATCCTGTCCGGTAAGGCGGATCGACGTGCCTTCGCCAAGCAGCGATGCGAACGCGAGCGACTCGGCGTGACCCCAGTCGATACCGCCGGCGTCGCCCATCGCCTCGCGCCGGCGCAGCAGCGTCTTCCCCAGCCGCTGGTTCACCTTCACGCTGGCTGGCCACGTCAGCAGCCGATCGTTCAGAGCAATGAGGACATCAGCGGCAACCGCGGTGGCGCGTTGTGCAACGTCGGTCTTCACCGCCGGCTGCTTCGGCGGCTTGTGCTCGGGCGCGTTGATGGCGCCGTCCTTCGTCGCCGACTGGATGCGCTCGAAGTTTGCCGTCACTTCCTTCTCGAGGGTCGTTACTTCGTCAGCCGTAATCGTCCCCTCGGCGACCAGACGCCGGCCCCACACTTCCCGCGGTGTCGGATGCGCTCGGATGAGCTGATACAGCAGCGGCTGCGTGAACGAAGGCTCGTCGGTCTCGTTGTGCCCGTGACGGCGGTAGCCGACGACATCGATCAGAAAGTCCTTGGCGAATTTCGCGCGATAGTCTATCCCCAGCCGCGTCACCTGCACGCACGACTCGGCGTCGTCGCCATTCACGTGCACAATCGGCACCTCGAATCCCTTCGCGAGGTCACTCGCGTAGTGCGTCGAGCGCGCGTCGTCAGGATCGGTAGTGAAGCCGACCTGGTTGTTGACGATGATGTGGAGCGTCCCTCCCGTCCTGAACCCGCGCAGCCGCGACATGTTGAACGTCTCGGCGACGACGCCTTCGCCGGGAAACGCGGCGTCACCGTGCACGCAGATCGGCACGACCGAAGCTTCGTCGCGGTTGGCCATCGAGCTGGCGAGTACCTGGCGCGCACGCGCGACTCCCTCCAGCACCGGATTGACGAACTCGAGATGGCTGGGATTCGGCACCAGCGCGACATCCACTTCGAGCCCGTCGGGAAGCTTCCGCTTGCCCCGCGCGCCGAGGTGGTACTTTACGTCTCCCGTCTCACTCTCGGCATTAGTCGCGGGGTGACGTCCCTCAAATTCATCGAAGATCGTCGCGTATGGCTTGCCGAGCGTGTGCGCGAGGACGTTGATGCGGCCGCGGTGCGCCATCGCGACACCCACTTCCTTCGCGCCGGCTGCCGCCGCCCGCTCGATGGCGACATCGAGCATCGGCACAAGAATGTCGCCGCCCTCGATCGAAAAACGCTTGTACCCCTGATAGGCGCGACCGAGGAAGCGCTCGAGGCCATCGACCTCAGTGAGACGGCGCAAGATCGACTTTTTCTCTTCGCTGGAGAGCGGCGCGATCAGCTTCCCGCTCTCGATGTATTCGCGCAGCCATTCGCGCTCTGCGGCGGCGCCCAGGTGATCGATCTCGAAGCCGATTCGCGATGAGTACAGGTTGCGGAGGCGGGCGACGACATCGGCGGCGCTGCCTCCTGTCGCGCCGAGCGCGATGCCGGGGATGCTGGCGAGATCCTCCTCGGTGAGTCCATGAAATTCCGGCGTGAGCTCGGCGGTACCGGGCGGTGTGCTGCCGAGCGGATCGATCGGAACGGCAAGGTGTCCGTAAGCGCGGATCGCATCTACGAGCGCCGCCGCGGCGGCGACTTCTCGCAGAAATGCGGGATCGGGCCCGCCCAGAGCGGGTCCTTCCCCACCGGCGCGCGGAGCGGAGTCAGCCGGAGCAGTGGGGCCAGCTGAGACGCTGAGGCTTTCGGCAAAGCGGAAGAACTGGCGCCACGACTCGTCCACGGAAGCCGGATCGAGTTTGTACGCATCGTACTGCTCGCTGATGTAACCGTCGTTGAAAACGCTGGTTATTGGCTCGCTCCCCATAGGACGAAATTTAAGGGAGTTTCAGTTGGTTCGGAGGGCTGGGCCGGGAGGAGTGCCCCAGCTGGTACGGTTCCTAGGCCAGGCTGACCGCTGTCTCGGATATCAACGGTAAAGGCATGACATGTCTCGTCCGCCTTGTAACAGCGGTCAGGATTCTCAGCGCGGCATCGCGGTCGAGCGTCGGGAGGTACAGGAAGCCCGCTATCCCGTTCACATCCAGCAGTTGCACCTCCTGTGTCCGACGCGTCAAGCTGACGGCGATGACGGGAGTTCTGGACAGCAGCGGATCGCGCTCCCACTGGTCGAGCGACAACGTAGCCAGGAGGTCGTAGTCGCAGAGCACGACGTCCGGGCGCACCATTCGCGCGGACGCAACCGCGGACTCGAGGCCAACGGCGTGGTCCGTACGGAACCCCATCTCGCCGAAGAACTGCGCGAGATGTCCGCTCAGAAATGGGTGCCGCGCGATGCAGAGCGCGCGCAACTGACCCGTGTCACCGGCGGTGCTGGCTGCTGATGTCATGCGCGTTCATCGTACGTCTCAAACGGGAGCCGCACAAGACCATGGCCGCATCGGTTACGACTTTGCGACCTGGCTGCGCGCACGGCCCGGGCACAAACAAGAACGCCCGCCACTTTCGTGGCGGGCGTTCTCTCCGGGCTTTCCGAAAACTAACGGCGTGACTTGTCGACGTTGTTGCCGATCACACCACCGATGATGGCGCCGGCGGTTCCGCCGATGATCGCGCCCTTCACCTTGTTCTTGCTCGTCGCCGCGCCGAGTACCGCGCCGGCCGCGCCGCCGATGATGGCGTCACGCTTGGTGTTCTTGACCATCGGACGCTGCGGCTCGGGTGCCGGGCTGTATACCGGAGCGGGCTGGCTATACGTGCCACCCGAGCTGCCACTCGAACCACTCGAGGTCGAGCGTCTCCGCGTCGAGCTGGAGGACGTACGGCGAACCGGGGTGCGGGTCGACGTGCCGCTGCTCCTGACTACCGGAGCGGCAGCCGGCGCCGGCGCGACCAGCGCGTTGCGTTCCATTGCCGAGACGCTGTCGAGCGGCATCACGGGGTTCGCCTGTGCGGCGGTCGAGAGGTCGGCGTTAAGCGCGTCGTCGACCTTGCTGTTGTCGTCCTTGGCGCAGGCAAAAGCAACGAGCGCGATCGGAAGAATGATGAGCTTACGAATCATTTGAAGCCTCCATTTAGGACCCCCGCTCAACGCGGCGGTAACCCTATAAGCAGGCAGGGGCTGTGCCACCAGCGGGGAGCCGTTAGGCCGCTGTAGCGGAGCTTAACTGGCGCGAAGGTGTAATTACGTCCTCAATTGAGGCCGGAAGGGTGAGACGAAAGGTGCTACCCTCGCCCAGGACGGAGTGTACGGTCAGCGATCCGTCGAGAAGCTGGGCCAGCCGCTGCGAGATCGGCAGGCCCAGCCCGGTGCCAGGCTGCTTCGACTCCGACACCTGCACGAACTCCTCAAAAATGCGTGTGAGGTCTTCCTCGGCGATCCCAACTCCTTGATCTACGACCTCGACCTGGACGCCCTTTTCGAGCTGCTTGCAAAGGACGTGTATCGGCTTCCCCTCGCCGAACTTGATGGCATTCGAAAGGAGATTGAGGAGTATCTGCCTCACGCGACGCGGATCGCTGACAATCGAGGTGGACTGACCCTCCATCTCCAGGCTCAATGTCGAGCCGTAATCGTCGGAGAGCGGCCGCACGGTGACGAACAGGTCTTCGACGATTGACGGGAACAACACCGGCTGCAGGCTCAGCTCGATCTTCCCCGCCTCGATCTTCGAGAGGTCGAGCACATCGTTGACGAGCTCGAGAAGATGGCGCGCCGCCTTGAGCGTGCGACTCAACCCTTCCGTCTGCTTCACGTTCAGCGGACCGTAAATGTTGTCCAGCATCAGCGTGCTGTACCCGATCACGGCGTTGATCGGCGTGCGCAGCTCGTGGCTCATCGATGCATAGAACCTGTTGCGCGCGCCCATCGCCTGCTCGAGCGCCAGCTGGCGGCGGTGAAGCTCCTCGTTCATCTGCGAGAGCTTGGCGGCGGACCGCGCTTCGGTTTCGAGAAGCGCGGTGCGGTGCTCCAGCTCCAGCTCGCGCTTCTGGCTGTCACGCAAGAGGTCGGCGGTGCGCTGGATCTCCTTCTGCTTCATGAAGAGATCGACGAACACCGCCACTTTCGAGCGCAGGACGTCGGGATTGAACGGCTTGAAAACGTAATCAACGGCACCCATCGAGTAGCCCTTGAAGACGTAGGCGTCCTCCTTATTGATCGCGCTCAGGAAAATGATCGGGATCAGCCGCGACCGTTCGCGCGACTTGATGATCTCCGCGACCTCGAAGCCGTTCATGCCGGGCATCTGCACGTCAAGCAGGATGGCTGCGAACTCGTCCTGCAGCACCGCCTTGAGCGCTTCCGGCCCGGTGTTGGCGCGGCGGAGGTTCTGGCCGAGCGGCTCGAGGATGGCTTCGAGCGCGAGGAGATTCTCGGGCCGGTCGTCGACCAGCAGCAAGCTCACCCGGGGTGGCGCCGCGGCCTCAACCCCATTCGGCTGATCCAGGCTCATACCGTTTTCAACCGCGCGAACTGGCTGGCCTGCTGGCTGAGCTCCACGAGACGAGGCGCGATGGAGGCGAGGGGCAGCACTTCAGCTTTCGGGACGGCCTTGATCGCGGCGGCGGGCATGATCGGAATTTCCGCCGTTTTCGGGTCCTGCACCAGTGCGCGTCCGCCTAGCTGTGCGATGTGGCGCAGGCCGCGCGCGCCGTCTTCGTTCGCGCCGGTCATCACGACGCCGATCGTCTCGCTGCGATAAACGTCGCCGGCGCTCGTGAACATGACGTCGATCGACGGCCGGCTGAAGCGCACGGGGTCCTCAGTCGTGAGCGATACGAATCCCTGCTCTATCAACACATGATAATTCGACGGAGCGAGATGAACCGTGCACGCCTTGAGCGGATCCTTGTCCTCGATCTCGCAGACGGTAAGCTTGGTCGTGTCCTGCAGGAGCTCTCTGAGCAGGTGCTCGGACTCCTTGCCGCGGTGCTGCACGACGACAATGGGAATCGGAAAGTCCGCGGGCAGGCCACCGAGCAACTTGCTGAGCGCGGCGAGGCCGCCCCATGACGTGCCGATCACCACGACGGAGAATGCCACTCAGCGCACCTTCCGGAAAATCTTCTCCGGGGGAGCGATCTGCTGGTACGACTCCTCATGCTGCATGAATCGCAGTGTTTCCTTGCTGCCGAGCACGAGCACGCCGAACGTGATGAGGCTGTCGTAAAAGAGGCCGTGAACCTTCGACTGGAGCGTCTTGTCGAAATAGATGAGCACGTTGCGGCAGAGTATGACGTTGAACTCGCTGAACGAACGGTCGGTGACGAGGTTGTGCTGGGAGAACACGACGTTCTTGGTCAGGGACTGGTCGAACAGCGCTCCGCCGTACTTCGCAGTGTAGTACTCGGAGAACGACTTCTTGCCGCCGGCGCGGATGTAGTTGTCGGTGTACTCCTGCATCCGCTCCAGCGGAAAGATGCCGGCCTTCGCGCGCTGCAGCACCACCTCGTTGATGTCGGTGGCGTAGATGCGCGCGCGGTCGTAAAGACCCTCCTCGCGGAGGAGCATCGCCAGCGAATAGACCTCCTCGCCCGTCGAGCAGCCCGCGTGCCAGATGCGGATGAAGGGATAGGTCCTGAGCAGCGGCACGACGTGCTGCCGGAACGTCATGTAGAAGCCCGGGTCGCGGAACATCGCCGTGACGTTGATGGACAAATCGAGGAGCAGCTTCTCCATCATCTGCGGGTCGTGCAGGACACGCTCCTGCAGGGAGCTCACGCTCTTCAATCCTTCTTCCTCGATGCGCTTCCACAGCCGGCGCCGGATGGACGCGTAGGCGTAGGCCCGGAAATCGAAGCCGTATTGCCGGAACACGCCCTCGAGCAGCAGCTCGATCTCGATGCGCTCGAGATCGGGCTTGTAATTCGGCGAGGTGCGGTCAGGCGCGTCCCCCGCGACGAGGGTCTCCGCTATCTGTACAGCCACACCCGTAGCAGCGAGAGGAGTTGTTCTGTGTCGACCGGTTTGGTGATGTAGTCGGACGCGCCGGCGGCGATGCACTTCTCACGGTCGCCCTTCATCGCCTTGGCGGTGAGCGCGATTATGGGAAGCGTCTTGAACTCGTTCATGCCTCGAATGGCGCGCGTCGTCTCGTACCCGTCCATCTCCGGCATCATCACGTCCATCAGCACCGCGTCAACGTTGGGATCCTTTTTCAGCTGGTCGATCGCCTGCTTGCCGTTTTCCGCGAACCTGACGACCATGCCGTGGTCCTCGAGCATGCTGGTGAGCGAGAAGATATTGCGCACGTCGTCGTCAACGACCAGCACGCGCTTGCCGGCGACGACGGAGTCGGCGTCGTGAAGGTGCTGGAGCATCTTCCGCTTCTGCTCCGGGAGCTTTGCCTCGATGCGGTGCAGGAAGAGCGCGGTCTCGTCGAGAAGCCGCTCGGGAGACTTTACGTCCTTCACGATGATCGTCTCCGCGTACTTCTTGATCCGCGTCTCATCCTGGGAGCTAAGCTCGCGGCCGGTATAAATGATGATCGGCAGATCGCGCTTCACCTCGTCGGACTTCACCTTCTCAAGCAGGTCGAAGCCGCTCATTTCCCCCCTGAGCCCGAGGTCCAGCACCATGCAGTCGAAGTGCTTCACGTTGAGCTGCGCGAGCGCCTCCTCGGCCGACCCGACCGCGGTGATCTCGACATCGTCGTGGGCGATCAGCTCGACGATGCTCTGCCGCTGCGCCTCGTTGTCCTCGACGACGAGCAGGCTCTTCGTCGAGGTGTCGATGAACGAAGAAATGCGCGAGAACGCGGCGTCGAGAATTTCACTGGTGACCGGCTTTACCAGGTAGGCCATGGCGCCCGCCTTGAGCCCCTCACGCTTCGATTCCACTCCGGAAATGATGTGCACCGGAATGTGGCGCGTCTCCGTATCTCTCTTGAGCCGGTCGAGCACCTCGAGCCCGTTCATGCCGGGCATGTCCACGTCGAGCGTGATTGCGTCGGGCCTGACCTCGCGCGCGGTCTTCAGCCCTGCGTCACCGTCCAGCTCCACTATGCCCTTGAACCCCTTGTCGCGCGCCATGTCGAGAAGAACCTTGGCGAAGCTCACGTCGTTTTCGACGATCAGCACGGTGCGGTCGCCCTCCTCGATCAGCTCGCGGTCGTCGGGAATCGCGGTCTGCGCTACCGATCGCCGCTCTTCCATGTCCGGGAGCGCTGACCCCGAATAATCCTTGCGCAGGTCGGGCCGAGCAGGAAGCGTGACCGACGGCCGCGCATTGGGCGGCGACTTCACGCGCCCACGCTGGGCGTACGAAGGCTGCATGTCGACTGCGTCGAGCGACGAATCGCGACGCGGCGCATCGGGCCCGGCAATGTAACGGGCCGGAAGGAAGAGGGTGAACGTGCTGCCCTTCTTCTCCGCGCTCTCGACGCGGATCTCGCCGCCGAGCAGGCGCGCAATTTCGCGGCTGATGGAAAGACCGAGCCCGGTGCCACCGAATTTCCGGCTCGTTGTTCCGTCAGCCTGCTGGAACGCCTCGAAGATGAGACGCTGCTTCTCCTTCGCGATGCCGATGCCGGTGTCGGCAACGGAGAA
>Ga0180121_10000431_pt1 | contig 17548 bp, 12 predicted proteins | sample AntDrymUQ5402106_2_FD_129676 | JGI IMG/M metagenome (GOLD analysis project Ga0180121, IMG submission 129676) | Polar desert sand microbial communities from Dry Valleys, Antarctica - metaG UQ540 (21.06) (version 2) (version 2) | ecosystem: Environmental > Terrestrial > Soil > Desert | place...
TGAACAAGTTCCAGCAGCGCAGGCTTCTGCTCGAGCGCCCTGGCCGCAAACTCGGGGATTGCCTCGTACGATAAATTAGGCGAGCCACCGCCCAGTTCTGCTGCCAGCATATAGAACAGCATCATCTGGCCGGTAAATGTTTTGGTCGCGGCAACCGACTGCTCGCGCCCGCCATGCATCACCAAAGTTTCATCAACGATGTGCGTCATCGAGGATGCGGGCTCATTGGTGATGCCGACAGTGTACGCGCCACAATTCCGGGCGTTTTCCAGCACCAGGTTGATGTCCTCGCCTTCACCCGATTGAGATACACCAATTACCAGCGCATGCTGCAATTTCAGTTTGGCTTTGTAGAGAGTATGGACCGAGGGGGCGGAAAGCGAAACCGGAATACCGGTCTTAATTTCCAGCAGGTAGCGACCAAAAAGGGCCGCATTGTCCGAACTGCCGCGCGCCACAAGTACGATTAGCTCGATGTCGCGGCTGTTTAGGAACTTCCCTAACCGGCCGATCTTCGCACGCTCGGCCTCAATCGTGCGAACGAGTCCTTCCGGCTGCTCCGCAATTTCCTGAAGCATTAACGACAAACTGATTCCTCACCTAATCTGCTCTAATGCGAGTATAGTGCGCCCGACCCTTGTTTTCGCACTCGTTTCCAGTTAAAAGGTGGTCCGTCTTGCTGGCAGCAAACTGGACCTACATTCAACTACAGTCGCTAATCGGTCGTCTCGATGACAAACACTCTAACACGGGGTGCAACTGGTCGGCTGATCTCGCTTGATGTGTTCCGCGGCCTCACAATCGCCGGGATGGTTCTGGTCAACAATCCCGGAACATGGGGCCACATCTACTGGCCGCTGGCACATGCGGAGTGGCACGGCTGGACACCCACCGATCTCATATTCCCGTTCTTTCTCTTTATCGTGGGTGTGGCGATTCCCCTGGCTTTCGGAAGACGTGTCGATGCCGGCGGCACTCAAAGGGATCTCTATCTGAAGGTGATCAAACGGACGCTGATCATTTTCGCGCTGGGACTATTTCTTAACGGGTTCCCGTATTTCAGTCTGTCGACAATTCGGATTCCCGGCGTGCTGCAGCGAATTGCGGTGTGTTACCTGCTTGCTTCAATTATCTTTCTCAAGACCAGGGTTAGAACTCAAATAGTAATCGTGGCCGCGTTGCTGTTGGTCTACTGGCTGCTGATGGCTCGCCTAAGTGCGCCCGGTTTCGCTACGGGTGATTTGAGCAAAGAAGGAAGCGTCGCTTCATTTATCGACCGCGTTGTCCTGGGTAGTCACATCTGGTCACAAGGCAAGGTTTACGATCCCGAAGGATTGCTGAGCACGATTCCCGCGCTGGCTACCACCTTGTTAGGGGTGCTTACCGGACAGTGGCTGCGTACGACCAAGTCAAACTACGAGAAAGTCGCCGGGATGTTTGTGGCCGGAGGGTGTGGCCTGGTTATCGGGTGGGCCTGGAATCCTTTCTTTCCCATCAACAAGTCGCTATGGACGAGTTCGTATGTCTTATTCACGGGCGGTCTGGCCTTGCAGCTCCTGGCGTTTTGTTACTGGCTGATCGACATCAAAGACTATCGCGCCTGGGCCAAGCCTTTTGTGGTCTTCGGCGTCAACGCGATCGCGCTGTTCGTGGGTACGGGCATCATGGCCAAGCTGATGGGGATTATTAAAATACCCCTGGTGGATGGTTCGCGACCGGCGCTTAAGAACCTGATCTACTCAGGTCTTTTCGCTTCGTGGGCGCCGCCGAAAGTCGCCTCCCTGACTTTTGCAATCGCTTTCATTCTGCTGTGGCTGGGACTGATGTGGGTACTTTACCGTCGGAAGATTTTCATCAAGGTGTGAGGAACCGTCCAACGTCCAGCGTCCAACGTCGAGTCAGTAAATGATTGGCCTTGGGGCTGGACATTGGACATTGGACATTGGACTTGGGATAGACATTCCCGAAAGGAGAATCAAAGATGCCGACCTACATTGCATTGATGCGTTGGACCGAGCAAGGGATCGCGAAGGTCAAGGACAGCCCGAAACGGCTGGACGCAGGCCGCAAGGCTTTCAAAAAACTCGGTGTGGAAATCAAAGACACTTACCTGACAATGGGCCGTTACGATCTCGTCTGCATTCTTGAAGGGCGGGATGATGACAGCGTGGCGCGTGCGTTGCTCTCGCTGGGGTCTCAGGGAAACATTCAAACCGAGACGCTGAAAGCCTGGACCGAGGACGACTATCGCAAGATCACCGGCTCACTGTGATTTCCTGATTTGACGGGGTCGCAGCACTCTCCGCTTTCAAGGGTGCCAAAAACACCTCTAGGGCGAATCCCGCTCTGTTAGCCGGAGAGGGCATTGACGTGTCAGATCATCGTCCAAAGCGATCACGATACTCGCCGGAGAGGATGAACGCCTTGACCATTTCGGCGGTAACGAAGTTGCCGCCGAACAGGTTGAGCTTCGTCAACCAAAACTGGTAGGTCAAGAGTCTCGAAGTTGGGAAGGGCGGTTTACCCCCACCGTTCGGTAAGCTCTCAATACTGACGTGTGACTTTCAAGCAGGGCGTGCGTAGAATTAAACTACTGTGACAACCCAACCCATAAGCCTCAAACAGATCGCCGAAGCAACCGGCGCGAAGCTAACTGGCGGTGAGAATGTTCTCGTAACAGATGTCTCGCACGATTCGCGTCAGGTTGGCCCAGGCGTCTTGTTTGTAGCCATTCGTGGCGCGCTGCTTGACGCGCACAAGTTTATTCCGCAGGTGATGGTCGCCGGAGCTGTCGGCGTTATTTCCGAACAGGATCGACCTCGGGACTTCCAGGGCGCCTGGTTGCAAGTCGAAAACGTGCGCCGCGCCATGGCTCACGCAGCTGCGGAAGTTCATCATCATCCTTCGCGCGCACTGGAACTAGTGGGTGTCACCGGCACCAACGGTAAAACGACTACCGCCTATCTGATCGCATCCATCCCAGAGGCCGCCGGCGAACCAGTCGCCATGACAGGAACTGTCGAATACCGTATTGGCAAGGAACGTCGCACGGCCGAACGAACAACTCCTGAAGCGACAGACATGCACCGACTGTTACGCCAGGCAGTAGTGTTGGGTTGTCGCACCGCCGTGATGGAGTGTTCTTCGCAGGCAATGGATTTCCATCGTTGTGACGCACTCGAATATGCGGTGGCGGTTTTCTCCAACCTGACGCGCGATCACCTGGATTACCACGTCACAATGGGGAACTACTGGTATGCCAAGCGCCGTTTATTCGACGGGCGGCTGGGAGGCAAACCTAAGACTTCGGTGATTAATGTAGACAACCATTACGGAGTTGAACTGGCGGATGACCTCGAGCGCGAGGGCCTGCGAGTCATTCGTTACGCGCTGAAAGTGGGGGCTGACGTCACCGCCCGCAATCCTGAGTTTTCACTCGATGGAATGCGATTCGATCTCCACACGCCGTTCGGAGATCGAGAATTTGTTTCGCCTTTAGTTGGTGCACCGCATGTCTATAACACACTGGCGGCCGTGGCGAGCGGGCTCGCTTTGGAGTATGACCTCGACGTGATCACAGGCGCACTGGCGCAGTGCACAGGCGCGCCTGGACGTTTTGAACGGGTGGCGCACTCGGGAGACTTCGCGGTGGTGGTCGACTATGCACACTCAGACGATGCGCTGCTGAATGTGCTGAAAACGGCCCGGGAGGTTACCAAGGGCCGAATCATTACGGTATTTGGCTGCGGCGGCGATCGGGACTCATCCAAACGCGCACCTATGGGAGAGGCCGCCGGCAGTTTGAGCGATGTCGTAATCCTTACCTCTGACAACCCGCGCACTGAAGATCCGCAACAAATCCTTGCCGATGCTGAGCTGGGCATTCAGAAGACCGGGAAACCGTACCGGAAGATAGCGGACAGGCGCGAAGCAATCTACGCGTCGATTGCGCAAGCTCGCAGCCAGGATATGGTATTGATTGCCGGCAAAGGGCACGAAGACTACCAGATCATCGGACGCGAAGTGTTCCATTTTGATGATAAGGAGGTCGCCCGCGAAGCGCTGTCGCAGAAGTGACAAGAGTGGCAGTAACGTTAGCACGGACGGTGACAAGCCTGTGGAGTTTCTATTTGAGGCGCTGGGGCCGCTTTGCAATGCTCGGTTGTTTGCTGCTGGCGATGGTTTCCTGCCAGCAGGTACCGCAACGAGCGAAGGCTGAGCCTCTGACTCCTACTGCGTCCCAGGGGACTTCCAAAGGAACCGAAACCTACGGACCGGCAACAAGATTGGCGGTATTAGAGGATCCTGCGATCAAGGAAAGCAGCGGCCTTGTTGCATCAAGATCCACGCCGGGTCTTTTCTGGACCCACAACGATTCAGGAGACGGCCCTTTCATCTATGGTTTCGATAGTCGCGGTGGTCGAAAGGGGGTGTGGCGCGTCGTCGACGCATTTGCGCGTGATTGGGAAGGCATCGCCGCCGGGCCGGGCCCACAGCGCAAGCAAAGCTATCTTTACATCGGCGACATTGGAGACAATCGCGAACAGCGTTCCGAGATAGTTGTTTATCGTGTTCCGGAGCCAACGATTTCTGCCGCTGAGATCTCCTCCACAAAAAGCAAACCACGATTCACGGAGAGTGCGGAAGCTATCCGCCTGCGTTATCCCGACGGAAAGCACGACGCAGAGACCCTGATGGTCCATCCGTTGACCGGCAGTCTCTTCATCGTCACCAAAGTAGCTTTCGCGAATCCGGGTATCTATGAAGCTTCGAGACCGATGAGCTCTGACGGGCCCATCACACTTAAGCGTCTTGGTGAACTGAACATTCCGAGTCTACTCGGCGGGATAATTACCGGTGGAGACATCTCGCCGGACGGGCGTCGCGTTGCTCTTTGCGACTATATGCAGGGGTACGAGATTGTGTTGCCGGATGGGGCAGCCTTTAACACGATTTGGAATCAACCGTTACGGCCAATTGGGTTGGGCCAACGTAAGCAAGGAGAAGCGATCGCTTATCGACTTGATGGAAATGCACTGCTGGCCACCAGCGAGGGCTTACCTGCGCCGCTGATTCAGGTGGTTCGCAGGTAATCGTTGAGACCCAGAACCATCCAAGGTATGAGGGCGGGAAAGTAAGTCACAAACCGAACTCAGTCTTTACAAACCAATTCAAACTGGAAATTTGCGGTGGGGAAGGCGGCAAGCGCACCGCGCGCCCCCGCCCAAGATAGCTCGAGCATTCAACCTTGAACTGCCATTTCAAGCTTCAGCAAATTTACAGGTTGGGAAGGTGGGCAAAGCGCAGCGCGCCCCCGCTCAAGATCCAATCCCACAGTCCATATAGATCCTTACGCAGCCCGATTTTTTCGCGAGAAATAAAAGTAAACAGGCAAGCCAGCAGCGATGATTGCCAAACCAATCAACGACTGCAGCGGGGCGTTCTTGATAGTAAAGATAATTAGATAGATCGTTACCAGCACGAATAATGCCGGGACCACGGGATAACCCCACGTGCGATAAGGTCGCGACGCATTGGGCTCGCGTTTGCGAAACACGAAGACCGACGCCGTGACCATTCCGTAGAAAAGCCAGAAGGCGAAAATTGCCAGATCTGTGAGTTGGTCAAACTTACCTGAGACCGCCAGGACTGAGGCCCACACGGCCTGCACCATCAGCGAGACTACAGGCACGCTGGTACTCTTCGAGACACGAGCCAGGCTTTGAAAGAAAACACCGTCGCGAGCCATTGCATAAGGAATGCGTGCAGTGCCCAGGATTGAGGTCTGAAGTGAGCCCCACGATGAAAGCATCATCACGGCGGCCATCAAAGTTACCGCCACCGGACCGAGAACCCTTCTGATCGCCTCGGCCGCAACCGAGGATGTCGCTGAAACGCTGGCCACCTCTGTCGGGGTCATCACGTAGTAGTAGCTGACGTTTACCAGGACATACAGAGCGATCATGATGATCATGCTGCCAATCAAGGCGAGCGGGAGATTGCGCTCGGGGTGCTTCACCTCGCCGGCCATATACGAAACATTGTTCCAGCCATCGTAGGCCCAGAGGGCGCCCAGCATCGCGGCCGCAAACCCGGCCATTCCGCCCCCGGTGACCGCCACGTCTTCGCAGGTTCCACCATTGTTGGCCAGCCAGAGATTGCCCCAAGTGCCATCCTGAAAAAAGAAAGCTGCCAGACCGACTCCAAGCACTACTAAGACCTTGAGCAGGGTAATAAAGGAAGCTAGGTGACCGGTCACACTCACTGCTGCACAATTAATCAAGGTCGTGACAGCAATGGTGGCAAGTGCCACTACCTGCAGATGGCCGAACGGAATTTGATAACCACCAGGAAGTGTTAAGTTGAAATAGACTGTGTCTAGTTCTCCTCCCAAAAGATCATTCATGAAGATCGCAAAGCCGACCGCCAGTGCCGCTGCGGATGCGGTGCGTGAGATCAGGAATTGAGACCATCCGTTGAGAAATCCCCAGACCTTACCGTACGCGTCTTTGGTGATCACATACTCAGCGCCTGCGTGAGGCCGCATCGTCGTCAATTCCGCGTAGGTGAGCGCTCCGGCAAGAGCCAAGAACCCTGCTGCGATCCAGACTAGTATCACACGCCAGGGTGTACCTACATTACAGGTCATCACACGCGCCTTGAGAAAGATGCCCGTGCCGATAATGTTGCCTACGTTTATGGAAATCGCAGCGATTGGTCCAAGGCCGCGAATAAGCTCTGGATGTGTAAATTGTTGCATGTAAGTTTAGGAATCAGTCCAAAGTCCAATGTCCAACGTCCAACGTCCGAATGTCAGCGTTCTGCGCGGGGCTTAACTATATTTGTTGCCCCGCAAATCTGACTGCTTTAGATACTTGATGAACCCAGAAAGAAGTTGGCCCACCTCAACGGCCTTGGGTGAAAGGGCCTCGAACTGCAGTGCGGAAAGTATCGAAACGGCCGCGCGGCGTATCTGATCTTTCAAGCCGAAATCGCGCGTAAACTGCTCAGTCGAAGTGGTCTCGTAGAGCTGCTTTGTCAATTCGCGAGCTTTCTTCCAAGACTCTATATCTTCGAACTTCTTAATCTTTGCCATATCTCACCTCCTGAATGGTAAGGAAACAGGTTAGGGGCGAGTAGACGTTGGACGTTGGACATTGGACATTGGACATTGGATATTGGACATTGGACATTGGACTTAGGCCGTGTTCACCACACATCGTTCGTCAGCAAGTCGTCGTACGTATCTCTACGACGTATTAGCTTTGCTACTGCCTTTTCATTAATCATTACAGCCGCCGGCAACGGCCGGCCGTTGTAATGAAACATCTGCGCCAGGGAGTAGGCCCCGCTGTTGAGCAGGGCCAGCACTTCGCCGGGCTGCACGTTGTTTGGTAGGAATCGGTAATCAGGTAGTCTGCCGCCGCGTTCAATATCGAAATAGACGTCGCCGGAATCGCATAGTGGCCCCGCCACTTTGTAGCTAACCTCATGGGGCTCGCCGGCGCTGGTGGCCGAAATCAAATGGTAATACCACTTGTAATTGTTCATCGACAGCATCAGGTTGTAGCCTGCGTCGGTCAGGAGCCACACATCCCCGGTTTCGGGACGACGCTTGATGTTGCGAACGGTGGTGAGGACCAGGCCAGCATCTGCAATCACGCTACGCCCTGGTTCCAGGAGAATCGTTACCGCATCGAGCAGATGCTCGGCGGCGGCGGCGCGGGCCGAGTCGCGCGCGACTCGCAACGCTTCACGCAGCACTACCGAGGGTTCCAGGTTCGCGCCCAGCATGTCGCGCTCGTGTTCGGGAAGTTGATCTGCTTGGGAACGGTCGCGAAGGTAGTTGACGGGAATGCCGCCGCCTAGATTGATGTGTTCGAGCGTGTGACCTGTTTCGCGATGTATGGTCAGCAGATGTTCCCACATGCTGCGGAAGGCCTCCGCAAAAGGCTCGACGTCGGGAGTTTGCGATCCCACGTGAATATGAATCCCGCAGACGTAAATTAGATCGGGATTTTGAAGGCCGCGACGAAAGGCATCGAGCACTTCCGATGATGAAATGCCAAACTTTGATGTGAGTAGCGCTGTTTGCAGCCCCAGGTGCGAGCGCGTTCCGATCTCGGGGACCAGGCGCAGGGTTACGCGTGCGGGGTTCACTGGCTCACTCCGCTCCGCCGCGACTCTCCGCACCGATTCCTCAACCAATCCAATTTCATAGATCGAGTCAACGTTTATTGCATAAATCCCCGCGCGCACCGCTTCGTCAATCTCTTCGTCGCTCTTGCTGGTGCCATTAAAGATGATCTTATCCGGCCGGAAACCCACCCGCAATGCCTTGAATAGTTCGCCTCCGCTATTAACTTCAACGTCTATGCCGGTTTGAAGAACGGTGTTGAGCACGGCCATGTTTGAATTTGCCTTCGAGGCGTAGAAAAAGCGGACCGGACGTTCGACCGCCTGAGCGGCAAGTTTTAGTCTTTCTACATTTGAGCGGATTCTTGGCTCGGAGAAGACGAAGAGTGGGGAGCCGTATTCACTAACCAGTGATAGTGCGTCGGCGCCGTTAATGGTTAGATGGCCGCTGGCAACCTCGAGGTAACCGGGAATAGTCCATGCCGGACCTACTGCGACTACGTGAGACGACATTTAGTCAAGGCTCCAAAAATAGACAAGGTCAGAATTAATAAATTGCAGCGAAGATAAACCGGGGTTTGAGCAGCGTCAAGCTTGTCATGGCCAGAAGATTTAGCCACAGATCTGCGCGGATAAACGCAGATAGGACAAAAGACGGTAAATCAAATTAGGAACCAGTCTCCGGTTCGTTTTTGCTCGGATCTGCGTTTATCCGCGAACATCTGTGGCAAGATCTCTTTCACATCCCGAGCTTCTTAATCACTTCGCGAATCTGCTTGTAATGCCGAAGCTCATGATAACCAATGAAAGAAATGGTCGCGGGGCCGTCGATCTCGCCGAGGAAAGGATGTTTGAAGATTACTTGCTTGAGACGATTTCGGCCGTGGGTTGAACAAAGTTCTTTGAGCCTGCTTCGTGCGGCGTGATAGTTTGCGATCACCTCGGCCTTGGCTGGCGGGTTCATCGGATTAACACCTCTGGGCGCTTTCACGCGCAGCAGTCGAGACGCCACGATGGAAGTAGGAATGAACCTCCTCAGGACACCAATTTTCCTTGGTGGACTGGCCAGTTCCGTCTCCAGCTCTTTGATCACTCGCTCTTCAACCAAACATAAGTGATGCACTATCTCCGCGATACTCCATTCTTTGTTGGCAGGGCTTCGCGAAAACAGCGAGTCCTCAATTGGGGTGATCGTATCCACCAACTTTGAGTGGATTGAATCTAAGCGGCGCAGGGTTTCGTTCATTGCAGAAGAAAAACGGGCGCGGACTCCTGCGGGATCTCGCTGAGATCGACAGACGCAAGAGTCTGAGCCACTGGTACTATTGGGCCACGAAATTATACGTGATCACGCCGGTTACTTTTACGGCCTCACCCATCAGGAAAGTGGGTGAAAACCTCGCCTGGAGTGCGGCGTTGACCGATACTTGATGCAGCATCTGATGGCCCGAAACCGCTCGGGCCGCGATAACGTTGCCGTATTCGTCAATTGTGACCTGCACCACCACGGCGCCCGAGGCTCTGGCAGCACGTGCCTCGGCGGGATAATCAGGCCTCGGCAAGGTGATCGCTTTACCATTTAGGACGCCCCCCGAGATCGGCGCTCGTTTTCCCGACTGTTCGGTCGTCGGAGTGGGCGTTTCTGGCTTCTTGTCTGTGGGGCTCTCGGTTGATTCTTCTGCAGCACCAGTCGGAGTCTTCAAGTCCGGCTTTTGTCCCTGGGCAGTCGGTCCCTGATCATGCCCTTCTGGTTCTCCTTTGGTTTCCTTCTTTTGCGATGCAACGGTTGGGGGAGCTTCCTTGAGTTTTTCAGGAAGATAGAATGAACTCAAAAAGCGATCAGTTATTGCGTCGTCTTTCTTCGTGTTGAGGACGACGGCCGCGTAGAAGCGCCTTCTCGTAGCATAAACATGCGCCGACCCTGAAAGGTCGCCGATGGTGAGTCGATATTCACGGCCGGTGTGGCCGTTCAAGGTCTTCGGGCTTACCAGTGTTAACTTTGCGACTGCATCCTTCCCCCGGATCTTCTTCGGAAACCATTGTTTGAAAGCGTCAACATACGAGTTAACTCGTTCCATTTCTGAATACAATGCTGGGTTTGCTTTTATTCCACTCATCGAAGACACCGCAAACACAGGACCTGTGGGATTGGTCCACAAGTAGAGCCGAGTATTCAGGGTCATCTTGTGATATGGCTCCTTGCTCATCTCGGCCGAGGAACTCTTGGGCATGAGAATGGCAAACTCTTCGCCTTCGGGTCGGAGAGTCTCCCACTCACCGAGAACACTTCTGTTTTGTGCCCGAGCGGCAGAGGGGAAAACCATTGCCGCTAACAACAGTAAGAGGAGCGACGTTAAAGTGCTAATTGGCCGCATGTCTGGTACTCCTTTTAAAAGGGAGGGAATCGGATCTCCAAACAAACCAGGAACCAAAATATATCCCAATAAGTTTAGATTTTAAAGTTGCCCAAGCATCTCAGCGGGATTCCAATAAGCGTGCAGGGTCTGAATCTTTCCTGATTCATTAACGTCGAAAATGTCGATACCTTCAAAGTGTACCTTGCGACCCTGCTTACTGACACCTCGGCCGGTCCATTTAACCGCGGCTCCAGTTCCCGCCACAAAAATCTGATCTTCGGTTATACCTACTTCCTTGAAAGCACCCGTGATTGTCTGGAAAAACTCCCCGAGTTTCTCATGTCCCTTGGTCGGCAGGGCTCCTACCGGATCGTAACTAACCGCATCTTCGGCAAAGGTATTCACCCATGCTCCCTGGTCCATTGCTCGGATGGCTTCAAAATAGGCCCTCACCGCTTTCGAAACGACTTCAGGGGACATCCGGGTATGTTTCCTTTCACTCAGAAAAAGACTGTAGGGTCTCTAGAAATCAAAAACGGGATTCCATCAAAAATGATCCTTCAACCCTATTAGTCGTCTGCGGGGAAAAACGTCCGTCAGCAACCAAGTTATGGATCCAGGTTGCCGACGGGCTCTCAATGACCAGCAGTATTAAGAGGTTAGCTCGCGCCGAACCTCAGTCTGTACTCGCTTGATCTAATGAACGACTTAACCATCTCAGCGGCGCGAAAGTCTCCGTTGAAGGCGTTCAGCTTGTTGAGCCAGAAGTTAAAGCCGTCGAAGTTCGTGTCAGGTGGGGCGTTCGCGTCACGCCGCAGGTAGCCGAAGAACTCCATCAGGACGAACGCGCTGTTGAACTCACGCAGTCCCAACTCCTCAGCTTCCGAGATTTTACGGAGCACGGTGGCGCGCGTCTCCGTGGCCGGGGTTGCGTTCAGCCCCGCGACGAGTGCGTCGCGGAAGGATGTCGCGGCCGGTATATTGCCGCGTACTTCCCCTCCGGAAAATTGCGTCGTGTGGAAATTGACGTAGGCGCGACCCTCTCGGAGGTTCGACAACTGCGCTGCCAGCGTAGTGTTATTGCCTTCGGGCGCATCCCACTTCCCATTGATTTGGCCTCCGACCCCGGTGGTGAACGGAATCACCACCTGATCATTGGGATTGTTGTCGTTGAACGGGCTGCCAAAGAACCCCCAGACGACCGGCCCATTCGTGGTCGGAGTAACGGCTGCACCCGCGTGGATGTGGGCCACGGCCAGGTTGTCGTTCGCTTCGCCCGGCGTTTGCGAGCCTGTGAAGTCAATGTTATTGACTGTGGACCTAAACGTCATCGACGTCTGCGCGTCATTGAAGGTCAACCTCGCCGTTCCGAAGGACGCCGGCCTTGGACCTCCCCCAGTGGCGGTGGGAATGGCTGGCGGATTCTCCTGAGCGTTCGTCATGTTAACGACGAAGTGCCTTACCTGGCTGGGTGAGAGCCCGGCGCTTGTGAGCAGGTTGTCAACGTACTGCTCGTTGGTCAAGGTCGACGGATATTTGGTAACGAATTCAGGACGTGTGATGAACTCGTTGAAGTAAGCCTGCTTGTTGGCTTCGAGTTGCGCGTCCGCCCCGGGGGCGCCAAACACGAAGTCCCTCTGTAACGCCTGAGTGTCGCGCATAAACTGCCCGTACAGGACCGGAACCGGAGCACCTGGGAGGTTGCCGAACGCCGCCTTATGCGTACGGATGGAGAGGAACCCGGTCTCTTGAAATTCAGTGGAGAGGAAGAATGCTGCCGACACGTCGATACGCTTGCGATCAATACATTCCTGGTCACTGCCGCAGGCTGTGATCTGGGTCGTCCAGAAGGCTAGCCCCGCGGCGTCAGGCTCGCGGTTGAGGAAGTCGAGGTACTGCTGGCGGACGAAGAATTGCGCTTCGTCGATGCGATTAGTAGTTGGGGGGCTTGAGTCGTTGTCGAGAAGCGTCAATGCCGCAGTGTTCGGGCTCCCTAAACCTGCGCCTGCACCCGTTGGGTTGCTCAGGACCAGACCTATCTCCTCGTTACCTTCCACGAACCCGTCGTCAACGATTAGGATGCGGAAGGTTTTGCTTGTTTCGCCGGGATTGAAGGTTAGCTTGCCGAGTGCAATTTCATAATCACTCTTCTGCGACGCGTGCCCGGGCTGACTCTCATCGAAAGTCGCATAGTTCACTGTCGCGCTGCCGGATACGTTGCCCGAGCGGGTGGCGGTGATGTCGATGTGGCCGCCGCCTTCGCCGATGGCGTAGTCATTAGTGGAGAGCTGAATCAGTGAGGCAGCCGAAGCGGTCGTGGGCTTTAGAGAGCCAAAGAGTCCGTGCTCCTCTTCGCCAATCCCGGCGGCGAAGTAGAGAGTGTTGACGTCGCCCCCGTTGCCGCCATTGCCGAAGACAATCGCCCACAGACCATCGATGCTGATGGTTGTACCGCTTTCGTCTTGAAGTTGACCGAGGAAGGCGCCCGTGGTGGGGTTGAAGGCACTGATTCTCGCTGCCCCGTCGAAGTCGAAGTTGCCGACGAGCAGCGCGTTGCCGAAGATGCCGAAACTGGCGGGCGCGATGACGAGCCCCCACGGCGCGCTCAGGGGGCCGTTGAGGGCGATGCGCCGCTTGAAGACGCCGTTGAAGTCGAAGACGCTGACCGCGCCGAAGCCTTTGATGTCCAGCCCCGTCATCGGATCAACCTTGGCGTAGGCGACGTACAACTCGCCGCCGAGGGCCTGGACGTTGAAGGGGTGGTAGTCCGCGGGGAGCGCCGGAAGGGCCGTGTCAGTGAAGTTCCCAGCGAGGGTAGTCAGGGTGAAGGTGCTGTTGAAGACATCAATCTTCCCGTTGGCAATGTCGGCTGCGTAGAGGAAGTTCGCGGAGCCGTTGTTGCCAACGGCGAGGCCGGTGTAGACACGGCTGAAGGGGCCGCCCGGAGGCGACGAGGCGATCACGGCCGTGGTCGAGCCCGCGGCCGGGACGTTCGGGTTCCAGCCCGTGAGGTGGCCCGTGATGGAGGCGAAGATGAAGTTCGCCCGGCCGCCGGCCGACCCCGAAGTGACGACGAAGTCGGTCGTCGAGGGATTGGCGACCGTGCCGGTGGGGAGCCCGACAGGGACTCCGGGGATCGTGATCCCGGCGAGCCCCGGGTTCTTCACGAGCGGGGAGCCGCCGACATCGCCGCGGTAGAGCGTCGAGGTGCCCGTGCCGTTGTTGGCCACCCAGAAAGGGCTTGAGGAGGTCATGGAAATGCCCCAGGGATTAACGAGAAGTGGATCTTGGACGAAGGCAATGCCCGGAACATCCGATACGAGATTCGTCTGTCGATAAGCAGATCCCGGTGCGATTACGGGTATGAGCGGGTCTTGAGCAACAGTCTTCGGGGCCATTCGTGCGAACGATGGCGCGAAGCTCGGCAAACCGAGACCCACCAACACTAGAGTCAGCGTCAGACTGATCAATTTCCTCCCGCTTCTCTTTAAACGAGGCGTTTGCAACATACAAGTTCTCCTTGAAGAAAGAATCAAAGCTGTGTGACTCGGATCTTTACAGCTTCCGACACGTCAAGCTTGATGTAATCAAGCTCTACTTGAAGCAATACCAACTTGCGGGGAGACTCGCGCAGGCACCACCGACATCGGACGCCAGCGACGGCGAGGAAAAACACACGAGTCTGGTAATAAAGCCGACTCGTTACAATTCAACCGACGACTCCATATCTGGTGATTTCGGACAAGACTCTAAGCACGGAGGCGCACACTGTCAAGAGTTTTTGGGGAGTCTCCCCTGACCGCGGCCGGATGTGGCCGAGCGACTGCACCGTTGACTCAAGCAAAAGCGGGGCAAGGATGTCGCCGCGGATCTTCTCAGGCGACGTGATCTCGCTCATCGGCCAAATAAACTTTGACTTTCAGGCGAAGGGTGAGGTGAGAGTTTAAGCCCTTTCGCGATCACGCTCGACCAGCATCCGCCGTAGAATCTTGCCAGATGCAGACTTCGGAATCTTATCTATAAACTCAACGCTTCGTATCTTCTTGTATGGCGCTACCCGCTCCGTAACAAAAGCTATTATCTCTTCTGGAGTAGCCTCCCCTCTCAATACCACGAAAGCCTTCGGCACTTCTCCGGCTTCGTCATCAAGGCAGGGAATCACAGCAGCGTCGGCAATTGCCTGGTGCGTCAACAAGATCGCCTCAAGCTCGGCCGGGGGCACCTGAAATCCTTTGTACTTGATGAGTTCCTTAGCCCGGTCCACGATGAAAAAGTGACTGTCCTGGTTGGCGTAGCCAATGTCGCCAGTATGCAGCCAACCTTCCGCATCGATGGTCTGGGCGGTCGCCGCAGCTTGATTGAGATAGCCCTTCATGACTTGTGGGCCCCGTACACAAACCTCGCCTTCTTTGTTTGGCCCAAGCGGGACCCCGGTTTCCAGATCAATAATCTTGCACTCAGTGTTTGGGGCGCAGACACCGACAGACCCGAACTTGACCTGCGAGGGGTCGGAGGGCGATGAATGAGTCACGGGACTTGTCTCGGTCATGCCATAGCCCTGCCGGATATGGCAGTTGAGCCTTTTCATACAGGCGCGAGTCAGATTCTCATCCAACGGCGCGGCACCGCAAAAGATCGTGCCCAGCGTAGACAGATCATAGTTATCGACAAGGGGGCTCTTGCTCAAGGTCAGCACAATAGGTGGAACTAGATGGGCTAGCGTCACGCCATAATCATCGATACATTTCAAAAACTGCTCCAGCTCGAAACGAGGCAGGGTAACGATAGTCGCGCCGGTATAGAGTCCCATATTTAGAATGACGACCAGGCCGTAGATGTGGAAGAGAGGTAGCACACAGATCAGCGTGTCGTCTTCGGTGAAGTATTCCAGACCCTCCATCTGACAAATATTGGCGACCAGATTGTAATGCGTAAGCATCACGCCCTTGGGAAGGCCGGTGGTCCCGCTGGAATAAGGTAGTGCGACTAGATCCTCCCTGGGATTGATCTCCACAGTAGGAACCTGGCTATTGCCTACGAACAGCGAAGCAAAAGGAGTGGCTCCATCGGCCTCGCCGAAGACAAACAGTTCTTCAATCTGCGCGGCCTCAGCAGCCTGGAGAGCCTTTTCGACGAACGCCGGCACAGTAACAAGAAATCTGGCCCCGGCATCTTTCAACTGATGAGCAACCTCGTGCTCTGTGTACAGAGGATTAACCAGCGTATTGATGGCACCCAGTGTTGCAACCGCGTGGAAAATGATGGCGTATTCCGGTACGTTGGGGCTTAAGATCCCAAAGACGTCACCTTTCTTGAATCCTCGCTGGGCCAGCCCGGCCGCGACCTGAGCGATCGCATCTGCAAGCTGCGCATAAGTGATGATTCTTCCGGTTGGCCCTTCGATTAGTGCGGGCTTACTGCCGAGTTCTTGCGTGCGTCGAAGGACCAACTGGGTGAAAGAGATTTCAGGTATGCTGACTTCAGGATACGGTCCACGGAAGATCATGATTATTTGGTGGCTCAAACTTTATTCTGAGCAAGAGCTGTAATCACACAGACTGAAGTCTGTGCTACTGAAGGAGCGCGCCTACATTAACAGGGTGACCGGCCATCTGCAAAAGGTTTATAGTAGAGCCGCCACTGAATACAGAACCGCGAGCGGTAGCGACCGGGTCTAGCACTCAACAAACGCTATCACGTGTCACCTAAATCAACTGAAAATGTCCTAAAGGTGTTATCGGCTAACCCAGTTGAGCCTAGGATCCGGTCGCTACTATATATTGAAAGGGCGCTCGCGGTTCTGTAATGAGTTCATGCAGTCGCGATAGCGCGCGGATGGCCCAGATGCCATCCCAGCCCGAGAAACTCCCATGTCCGACTCGGAAACTCGCCCCTTAAACGTGGTTTGCCTGGCGACCTATTTTAAAGGCGTCGATTTTATTCGCGAATGCAAGAGTCGCGGCTGTCAGGTAGTCCTCATTACCAAAGAAAAGACGTTGGGCGAGGACTGGCCGCGTGAAAGCCTCGACGATCTCGTTGCCTTACCCAACGATGCCGGTCCCGACCTGTTTATTCATCTAGTAAGCCTGCTGGCCCGCCAGACCAAAATCGATCGGATCGTGGCACTGGAAGAGTTTGACGTTCTTACCGCGGCCCAAATCCGTGAGCACTTCTGTCTATCCGGAATGAGCAGTGCAACGGCGCGACTCTTCCGCGATAAATTGGCCATGAGCGCCAAAGTCAAGGAAGCCGGAATCAACTTGCCGGATTTCGTTCCCCTAGTGAATCACGATGAGGTCCGTGACTTTGTCGACCGAATTCCTCCGCCGTGGGTAATTAAACCGCGCTCAGACGTTTCCGCAATCGGCATCAAGAAAGGACAGGAGCCAGGAGATGTGTGGCGCGCGATTGACGAACTCGACCGGCGCGAACGACTTCGCGAACACTCTCCTCACTACCTCCTTTCGCGGTTTATCCCCGGCGATGTCTTCCATGTTGATTCGCTGGTCAGCAATGCGAGAGTGATTTTCGCCGGCGCGAATAAGTATGGCCGGTCACCCATGGATGTGGCGCACAAAGGCGGAGCTTATATTTCTCACACCATCCTTCGCGGAGCGGACGACGAGAAAAAACTCTTCGAGATCAACCGGAAGTTGCTTAAGGCGCTGGGTCTGGAAACGGGTGCGGCCCACGCCGAGTTTATCAGGAGCACCGCGGATGGTGAGTTTTATTTTCTGGAAGTTGCGGCTCGTGTGGGAGGCGCCTACATCGCTGATGTGCTTGAAGCAGCGTCGGGCGTAAACCTTTGGCGCGAGTGGGCGAGGCTTGAGCTGGCGGACAAACCGGCTGCCGCGAAGCTTTTACCCGCGAGGAAGGAATATGCGGGCATCGTCTTGTCCCTGGCGAAGCAGGAATACCCGGATACCTCCAGCTACGACGATCCGGAAGTTGTCTGCCGGGTGAAGAAGAAGCATCACGCCGGTTTGATTGTGCGCTCTAAGAAACTCGAACGCGTGCAGGAACTCTTAACTCAGTACACAACGCGTTTCGCGGAA
>Ga0180121_10000432_pt1 | contig 17537 bp, 20 predicted proteins | sample AntDrymUQ5402106_2_FD_129676 | JGI IMG/M metagenome (GOLD analysis project Ga0180121, IMG submission 129676) | Polar desert sand microbial communities from Dry Valleys, Antarctica - metaG UQ540 (21.06) (version 2) (version 2) | ecosystem: Environmental > Terrestrial > Soil > Desert | place...
ACCTTTCCCATCCTTGCGAGCGCGCAATCGATCGGGAAAGTCGACCTTGCCGGAATCGAGCTTGCGCCCGGCTGCGGTTGCCTGCGGTGGTGACTTGAGCGTGTCGGTCAGCTCGGCCTGGATGGCGTCGTGGCTGGATTCTTCCCTTGCCTCGGAGATAACGACCATCGCCAGATCCGTGACGAGCGCAGCTTCGATCAGTGGCTTGACCCGCAGGGTTCCCTCGCCGTAGGGCAGATGACGTACTTCACCCCCTGAATTGAAAAGGTTGTCGGTGAACTGGGTTTGGAGCGGATCGATCATCCAACCGGGAAAGCGCTCCTTGATGAATCCGATCACCGACTCGAACGCGGCGGTCGAAGTAAGGGCGCCTCCAGTCTGGGCATGGACGTGGGCCCAATCGACGATGGGTCTGATGAAGTTGAACTCCTCAGCGAGGAGGGCAATGTCGCCCAGGGTTCCGAAATTTCGCTCGGCACCGCTGGTCTCGAGCCCGAGCCCCACCCCCATGTGCTCGACCTTGGATGTGATCCGCCGGAGCCGTTCCTGGATCATCTCGGTCAATTGCTCAGGATCGCGCCCTTGCGCTGAGCCAAAATGGGCGCAGATGATCCGGCTGCCGAGCGCCCTCCCGAGCTTCATCGTGTGCTCCAACGCGGCGAGACACTGTTTAGCCCGGTCCTCATCTTCGACGGTCAGCACCGCGAAATACGGGGCATGGACCGAGACCCAAATGTCCCGGTCTCGAGCCAACTCACCGAAGCTACGACACCGAGCTTCCTTCCAAGGGAAAGCGGTTACGAAGGCGAGTTCGTAGGCGGTATGGCCACGAGCGACCAAGCCATCGAGGAAGGCGGCGTCCTCCTTGGGATCGCCCGCCGGCAATCCGGAGACGCCAAACCGAATCTGAGCGCACACGCCAACAGGATATGGGGCGGCCACCTTTCCCACCCAAATTCGGTTGCCCGCGAACGTCTTGTGCCAAATTTGGTTGCCGGTGACCGGTACTCGTTCGCCCACAGCCTTTTTTCGGATGGATCGGTCGCCCACCACCGAATTTGGGACACGGCTGGTTCAATGGTGTCGGGCCCGTAGCTCAATCGGCAGAGCAGGGGACTTTTAATCCCAAGGCCAGAGTTCGATTCTCTGCGGGCCCACGGTAGAAAATGCCGGTCCTCGCTAACGAATCGCGGCATGAGGATTTCGCGCGGGTGATGCGCTGGAACATGGTCGGCTCGGTTGTCAGAAACGCCCGCGCGATCTCGGCCGTGGTCAAACCGCCGAGCGTCCGTAGGGTAAGGGCCACCTGCCCTTCCGGGGAGAGAGCAGGGTGACAGCAGGTGAAGATGAGGCGGAGACGCTCGTCGGGAACGCTCGACTCTTCGCGATCGATCGTCATCGGGTCCTCCTCTGCGAACTCTTCGAGCAACAACGGCATTCGCTCCTGAAGCCGGCGACGCCGTCGCAGCTGATCTATTCCCTTCCGGCGGGCAACCGTCATGAGCCAAGCCGCCGGATTGTCCGGCGAACCGGTCATCGGCCAGGTCTCGAGCGCGCTCGCCACCGCCTCGGCTAGCGCCTCCTCGGCGAGGTCAAAGTCGCCAAAGCCCTTGATCAGCGACGCCAACACCAATCCGTGTTCGCGACGGAAGATGTCTTCGAGCGCCTGGGCCGGGTTCAATTCCCCGAGAGGTCGAGCAGGGGTCGGACTTCGATCACATCCCAGCCAATCGATGGGATGGCGACGGCGTCCTCCAAAGCCTGATCGAGATCAGCCGCCTCGACGATGTAGAACCCGCCGAGTTGCTCTTTGGTGTCCGCGTAAGGGCCATCGGTGACCACAACCTTTCCCGGTTCGGCCCCAGATGACCGGTCCAGGCGAACGGTCGTGACTGTGGAAGATGGCTGCAAGGGATCGCCGGCGATGAACCTCCGCTCGGCTCGCAACCGCGCCGCCAGGGCAATGTGAGCATCAATCGAGGCCCTTTGTTCCTCGTCGCTGCGGGCGACTTCCGCCCCCTCATCCTCATAGATCAGCAACATGTACTGCAACGAAACTCCTTGGTCGGATGACCATACGACGCTCGGGCTCGCGGCAATTCGACAACCTCGGTGATTTCTCACCGAAACGTCGAATCGGCCATGCTCGATTCGTCATGTCCATGAAAAAGGAGAGGCAATGGAATTTCTGATGCTTACCTATGTGAGCGAAGCCGGGGCAGCCGCCTATGAGGCGACGGATGCAGCTCAGCAAGATGCCGACCGCGTCACACACAACGAGTGGTTCGAAAGGAACCGAGCCGTGCTGCGAGGCGGCTACGAGTTGGCCTGGCCGCGGCGGACCCGGCCGTATTGCCGATGATCAACAGCTCGTCATCCTCGATGGGCCGTTCGCCGACACCAAAGAGGCTTTGGGTGGCGTGATTGTGCTCGAGGCGGAATCGTTTGAAGCGGCCTGCGAGATCGCCCGGACATGGCCATCGCTCCGCATCTATCCCGGCGCCAAAGTCGAAGTCGTGCCCGTGAGCGAAGCATTGGGAGGATGACATGAGTGGAAGAGACACCAACAGCGAGCTCGCCAACATGGCGACCAACCTCGAAGCCAAAACCGGTCGCAGCATGAGCTCGTGGATCGAGACCGTCCTCGCATCGGGGAAGGTCAAGCACGGCGAGATGATCGCCTACCTCAAAGAGGAGCACGGGCTTACCCACGGATACGCCAATCTCGTCGCCCACACCGCCCGCCAACAGGCCGCCGGCGGTCCGGTCGCCGAAGCGGACCTGGTCGCCGCCCAATACGCCGGCAAGGAACATCTTCGCCCTATCTACGAGGCACTGATCCGGGCTATTTCCGCTTTCGGTGGCGACGTGGGGCTAGCTCCGAAGAAAGCCGGTGTCAGCCTTCGCCGCCGAAAGCAGTTCGCCCTCATCGAGCCAACCACCAAGACCCGAATCGACATCGGCATCAATCTCAAGGGCACCCCGCCCACCAACCGTCTGAAGGCCGCCGGCGGGATGTGCACTCACAAGGTCGGAGTAACGAACCTCGAGCAGGTCGACGACGAACTGGTCGGCTGGTTGCGTGCAGCCTACGAACAGGCATGACCTCTTGACAGCAAAGTACTTTGCGTCGACAACTTCTCTCACCCGCGACGATTGAAGCCACCTACATGAACACAATGCTCTGGATCACAAGGGATCCTCGCCGCCACTTTCCTCGGCGTCGGAGCGACAAGCTCGTCCAGTCGAAGGCGCGGCTCGAGACCAAGATGGGATGGGTCAGCGATTTTGCCTCTGGCGAAGTAGCCGGCCAGCTCCTTTTCGCGACCGAAACCGGCCCGAAAACATACCGTTTCGTCGCGAAAAGGGCACCGCCGACCGCCGCCAATGCCTAGCTCCTCGAAAAGAGTACGGTCGCGAGATGAAGACTGAGACGAACAGCACCGCGCGACTGCATGTTGAGCCAAGCCCAAAGCGGGTCCGAACCTATCTCGGCGGCGACCTGGTAGCCGACACCACTCAGGCGCGGCTCGTGTGGGAAGTGCCCTACTACCCCGCCTATTACGTGCCATCAGAAGACGTCAAGGTGGTCTTGGTGCCAACCTCGAAGGTGACCCAATCACCCAGCCGAGGAGATGCCCGGCACTACACGATCAAGGCCGGTGGCAAGGAAGCCCCCGACGCTGCGTGGCAGTACGTCGATTCCCCGATCGAGGAACTGCGCGACCTGATCCGCATCGATTGGAATGCCATGGACGGCTGGTTCGAGGAAGACGAGGAGGTCTTCACCCATCCCCGGGACCCCTACAAGCGGGTCGACGTGCTGTCCACATCTCGTCATGTGCGAGTCGAGGTCGATGGAGTCGTCCTTGCCGAGTCCTCGACCGCGCACATTCTCTTTGAGACCAGCCTCCCTCCGCGCTGGTACATACCCAAGGTCGACGTCCAGATGGACCTGCTCGTTCCAACCGAGAAGGTGAGTCACTGTCCTTACAAGGGACAGGCGCAGTACTGGTCGGTCCAAGTCGGTGACAGGGTCATCCCTGACCTGGCGTGGTCATATCGAGCTCCGTTCCCGGAGAGCATCAAGGTTGCCGGGTTGGTCTGTTTCTACAACGAAGCGGTCGACCTTTTCATCGACGACGAGCTCCAGCAACGGCCCGAGACACCGTTTAGCAAGCAGAAGAGATAGACCCGTCCGTCATCGACACATTGTCGTAGCAACGGCTCCTATCGGTTTAAGGAATTTGGCAAAGTGCAGTCGACCGCAACGACAAGCGCGGCACAGACCTGCTGCATCCGCTCATCACTGAGCCGGCCAAGACGATCGGTCAAAGTGCCTAGGGAGACACTTTCGACTGAGTCAAGGTTTACGGCTGAGCGCTTAGGGACCGGGTCATCGCCAGATTCGAGGATTACCTCGCTCGGCAAGCCTCTCACGCTCGTCGTGCAGGGAGCGACCAGCGCTCGACGGAGCCTCGGAATGGCGGCACCGCGAGACAGCACCACGACAGGTCGGCGACCGATCTCGGGTAGTTCGCACCACCAAACCTCGCCCCTAGTTGGAAGGCCATTCACGAGGAACCGGCGGCCTCCCGGAATGACGCCAGGTCGCCCCATTCGTCCGGCTCACTAATTGGATGCAAGTCATAGGCGGCGTAGGAGGCATCGATCTCGGCCGACCGGTGTCTGGCGAGCAGGGCAGCCAGCGCTTCATCAAACAGCGCGGCGTCGTTCAGCCCAGTCAGAAGCTCTCGAGCGTTCTCTAATAGTCGCTCATCGACTGTCGTGCTCACCCTTATTCTCATGCCACGATTATGCCATGAATATGCTGTGACGGGAAGACACTTGTGTCCGGCACTCGCCCAATGACTTGTAGGTTGCGATCATCAAGGCAGTCACGAAGAGCCCGGCCCTAAGGGCCTTTTGGAAGTTTCATCGTGCTCTGCTGCGCGCCACGAAGGGCCGCTGGTTCAATCGGATGGGCCCGGGTCGCCAGCTTCTGCTGGTCACCCGAGGGCGCAAGACGGGAGAACCAAGGTCGGTGGGCTTGACCTATATCAATGACGGTGACCGCTGGATCGTGGTGGGATCGAACGCCGGCGAGGATCGCCATCCGGCTTGGTGGCTGAATCTCAAGGAAGATCCCGCGGCCACGGTCCTCGTCGATGGTCACTCGGTCCTGGTGACGGCGCAGGAGCTCGAAGAGCCCGAACGCACCGAGGTTTTCGCTCGATTCGCTGCGGAGGTCGACGAGAGCTATCTCGAATACCAGAAACGCACCTCGCGACGGCTACCGGTTGTGGCGTTGACGCGGACAACTATGTAGACGATGAACGACCACATAGCTCAGGCGGCTGAGGTTCTGGCCGAGCACCTTCCGATCCTGGCATTCACCGGAGCCGGCGTCTCGACCGAGTCGGGTGTACCTGACTTCAGAGGACCCAACGGACTGTGGACCAAGATGGACCCGGCCGATTTCACCATCGAGCGATATCTCTCTGATCCTGAGCGTCGCCAGCGAGGATGGAAACTCCATGCCGAGGGTCAACTCTGGGGAGCCCGGGCGCCACTCGAACCCAACCGTGCCCACCTGGCACTGGCCGATCTCTACCGCGCCGGGAAACTCAGTGGGTGCGTAACCCAGAACGTCGATGGCCTCCACTTGAAGGGCGGATTGCCCGAAGAGGTGGTAGCCGAAGTCCACGGCCACGTCCGCAACGTTCGTTGCCTCGATTGCAAGGCCACGTGGCCAACCGAGACAGTCCTCCTTCGCGTCGACCGGGGCGAAGCCGAGCCCCGCTGCGAGAAGTGCGGGGGAATCATCAAGACGACGACGGTCATGTTCGGCGAGCAGCTGTTCCCGGAAACAATGGAAAAGGCCTGGCGGCTTGCCGAGGGATCGAACTCTGTCCTCGCGATCGGGACGACCCTCGGGGTGTGGCCGGCGGCAGAAATCCCGTGGGCAATGTCCCAGGCCGGAAAGCCGCTCGTCATCATCAACCAGGGCGAAACCGAAATGGAGCGGGTGGCGAACGTGCGCCTCGCGGGCAGCGCGGGTGAGATGATGGAGCAGCTCACCAGCCTTCTAATTCGCTGATTTGCCCACTTCACCTCATAACGTCTGCCCTATGGCTGACCTGCTCCGCCCGATCAACCAAGCAGATCTTCCCGAGCTCTTCGAACTGCAGCGCCGGGTAGAAGTCCACGACAACATCCCCATTGTCACGCCCTGGGAAGAGTTCGAGGAGATCAAGGACGATCCGTCTACCGATCTCGCCAAGGACATGGTGTTGGCGGTGCGCGACGGCAGAGCGATCGGCTACGGCCGATTCTGGTATCGACCATCCGAAGACGGCAATCATGCCAAAGGTCATGCCATTGGCGCCGTCGACCCCGTTTTCCGACGGCAAGGGGTGGGAAGTCAGATCCTCACCTGGACCTTCGCCCGAGGCACGGAGTCATTGGCCACAGCCCCAGCCCACCAAGAGCGATACATCCGCACCCATGTCTACGACTTCGAAACCGAGGCGGTCGCCCTGTACGAACGGCATGGTTTCAAACCGATTCGCTACTACGCCGAGCTCATCCGCCCGTTGCCCGAGCCGATCGAGGTGCCGGAACCGCACGGCGTCGACATCGTGGAATGGGACGACGATCGCTCAGAAGAGGTGAGACAGTTGATGAACCTCGCATTTCGGGATCATTGGGGGAGCACCCCCGTTGACGCGGTCAACTGGGAACATCGCATTCGGCGGGCCGGCAATCGGCTCGATGCCAGCTACCTCGCCTTGGTCAATGGCCGCATAGTTGGAGCTTCGATGAACGCGCACTACCCGACCGACCAACAGCTGACGGGACGGCTCGACGGCTGGATCGCAACCCTGGGGACCCATCCGGAATTTCGCAAGCAAGGAATCGCCTCGGCCTTGGTCGAAATCTCTTGCGAGCGGTTCCGAGAGCTGGGTTGGGACCACGCGATGATCGGAGTCGACAGCGAGAATCCCACCGGCGCGTACGGCCTCTACCAGAGTCTCGGTTTTCGGCCTCTCTACCGGCTGATCTCACACCAGCTTCAGGTCTGAGAACCTTCCCGCTGACGGCGCGACTGAGCAATCAGCCCGACTACGAGTACGCCCGCTACCAGAAGCATGCCTCCGACCCACCAAAACCCATGATGGTCCGGGCGAGAGAACAAGGAAGGTGCGCTCGGCCGGCACACAGACTCGATTACTCGTCTGATCGGAGGTTGCGGGGTTCCTAGAGCAATACTCGAGTTCGTAGGTTCCTTCCGGCAGGGTGGGCACCATGAAGCTCGCCACAAAATCACCTGATTCGTTCGCGATCACACCGGTAAACAGCACGACTCGGCTTGACGGTCGGGTTGGGTCAACCTCAAGGAGAAGCTCTGCCACAGAGGGGTTGGCCGGACAACAGGTCAGCATTCCCGACCCCTCGACTTCGACGACGTCGCCCGGCTGCCCCTCCCACTCGCCTAGTTCGAAGCCGAATCCAGCGAGGGCGGGAGTGGCGACCAAGAGGGTCAACAAGGTCAATACGACCTGGCTCTTCCAGGTCACGATCTTGATCATTCGCCTCGCCCAGTTTATGGAGCCAAGGCGCCGATCTGAAAAGAGCCCAGCCCGGGTAGCCTCCGAAGACGGAGGTCATCTGAATTGGGTTACAAGCCGCCGCTCCAAGACATCGAGTTCACCCTCGCCAACATCGCTGATCTCGAATCGATCGCGAAGCTAAATGGGTTCCAGCACGCCGACCCGGCCACCGTGACCGGGGTATTGGAAGAGGCGGGGCGTTTCTTCTCCGAGGTGATCGCCCCCCTCAACCAAATCGGCGACCAGCAGGGCAGCAAACTCCAACCGGACGGCACCGTCAAGACGCCGGAAGGATTCAAAGCGGCCTATGCCAAGTTCGTTGAGGCCGGATGGGGAGGCGTCCACATCCCTGAGCAGTGGGGTGGCGGCGGCATGCCCTACACGGTGGGCGTGGTCGTCCAAGAGATGTTCAAGTCGGCCAACATGGCGTTCTCGCTTTGCCCGCTCTTGACTCAGGCGTCGATAGAGGCGTTGATGATCCACGGGTCCCCCGAGCAGCAGGCGCAGTATCTAGAGAAGCTCGTTTCCGGCGAGTGGAGCGGCACGATGTGCCTCACCGAGCCACAGGCTGGCTCCGATGTCGGCGCCCTTTCAACCAGAGCGGAACCACAGGAGGACGGCACCTACCGACTCTTCGGCCAGAAGATCTTTATCACCTGGGGCGAGCACGACATGTCCCAGAACATCATCCATCTCGTTCTCGCCCGCACTCCCGAGGCCGCACCGGGCACGAAGGGAATCTCGTTGTTCCTCGTCCCCAAGCTCATCCCCGATGCGGAGGGCAAACCGGGTGAAGCTAATGATCTGAAAGTTATCTCGATCGAGCACAAGATGGGGATCCATGCCTCCCCCACCTGTGTGCTGTCCTTCGGCGACAAGGGCGAGGGGGCCGTTGGCCACCTCATCGGCGAAGAGCAATCGGGGATGCGATACATGTTCACGATGATGAACACGGCTCGAGTTGGGGTCGGGGTTGAAGGTTTGTCAATCTCCGAGGCCGCCTATCAGAAGGCGCGGGAGTTCGCTCAGGTTCGCAAGCAAGGCCGCGAACTAGGTTCGACTGAGGATGTGATGATCTTCGAGCATCCCGATGTGAGGCGGATGTTGTTGACCATGCGCGCCTACAAAGAAGCGATCCGCGGCCTGATCTACATGAACGCTCGACAGGTCGACCTGGAGCGCCACTCTAAGACATCGGAGGAGAGGGAGCGAGCGGCAGAAATCGTCGCCTTGCTCACTCCAATCTCCAAAGCGTGGTCGACCGATGTGGGTGTCGAGATGGCTTCGCTGGGGATCCAGGTGCACGGAGGAATGGGCTTCATCGAAGAGACCGGCGCCGCCCAGTTCTACCGAGACATCCGCATCGCCCCGATCTATGAAGGAACGAACGGGATCCAATCGATCGATCTGGTGACCCGCAAGCTCGGCATGCGCCAGGGTGGAGTGGCCAAGGATTTGTTCGATCGGATTGAAACCGAGGCGGTCGCTGCCGGAGAAACACTCGCCGATATCAGCGCTCCACTGTTGGCGGCCCTTTCCGGGCTCCGCGAGGCCACCGACCACCTTCTCGCGGCCAACGATCCCAACGAATCCCTCGCCGGCGCCACTCCCTACCTTGAGATGTTCGGTTTGGTCATCGGTGGCTGGGTCCACCTCCAATCGGCTGTCGCCGCCCAGACCGCGTTGAAGAACGGCGACGACGCCTTTCTGAGCGGCCGGGTTGGTTTGGCGCGGTTCTACAACACTCAGATCCTCCCGCAGGCACTGGGTCTTCTCTCGTCGGTCACCGCACCAAGCATGCAACTCGACGGCGCCTTCTTCTAGGGATGGACCTGGCCGGGAAGGTGGCGGTGGTCACCGGCGGCGCCAGCGGGATCGGGGCGGCGATGACAAAGGCGTTTGCTGCTCAAGGAGCACAGGTGGCTGTTGCTGATCTCAACCGACCCGGTGCAGAAGCAGTCGCCTTGGCCACTGGAGGAATCGCGATCGACACTGACGTCTCACAGGAGGCGAGCAATGCCAACCTGATCGACACAGTCGAAGAAGTCCTCGGACCCATCGATCTCTTTTGTGCCAACGCCGGCATCGCCTTCGCCGGATCGGAGCAAAGTCCGGATGAGGATTGGGACCGGATGTGGCGAGTCAACTTCCTCTCGCATGTTTACGCCGCCCGCCATCTCATCCCGCGCTGGACCGAGCGCGGAGGCGGCTATTTCCTCGTCACCGCTTCGGCCGCCGGACTGCTGACGAATCTGGGCGCTGCCCAGTACGCGGTCACCAAACACGCGGTGGTTGCGTTTGCGGAGTGGCTGTCGATTACTTATGCGGACGACGGGATCAGGGTTTCCTGTCTTTGCCCGCAGGGCGTTTTGACCCCGATCCTGGAGAATGCCGGTGAGGTGGTCGAGTTCCTGCGCACCACTGCGGTCACCCCCGAGCACGTGGCCGCCGACGTTGTCGCCGCGATCGCCGAGGAGCGTTTTCTGATCCTGCCTCATCCTGAAGTCGCGCGATTCGAGCAGCGCCGAGCTTCCGACCGCGCCGGTTGGCTGGAAGGTATGCGACAACTCAGACGTAACCTGAAGAGGTGAACAAGAGACGAGTGGCCGTCACCGGGCTCGGCATCGTCTGCGGACCGGGGATCGGGGTCGATGATTTCTGGGCGGGCCTCAAGATGCCCCCGATCGTTGGCGAGCACCACGAGATCGAAAACTGGGACGCAGAAAAGTGGATGCCGAAGAAGGAAGCACGGCGCGTCGATCGGTTTGCGCAGATGGCCTTGGTGGCGGCCGAGGAGGCGCTGGCTCAAGCTGGCGAGCTCACTGCCACCCACGATCGGGTTGCAGTCCCGGTCGCGAGTGGCATCGGGGGGCTGGAAGCGCTCGAGGAGCTAGTCGAGGTTGCGTACTCACAGGCGCGGCGGCCGTCGCCGCTCTCGGTCCCGATGATGATGTGCAACGCCGCGGCCGCCGCGATTTCGATCAAGCATGGATTCGGCGGCCCCATAACCACCCAGGTCGTCGCCTGCGCCGCCAGCGGCCAGGCGATCATCGACGGGATGCGGGCAATCCAATGGGGATATGCCGATGTCGCGATCGCGGGCGGAGCCGAAGCTGCGATCCGGACACCAACGATTGCCGGATTCGTCTCGGCGCGGGCCATGTCGCCGACCTTGACCGCTCGTCCGTTTTCGGCCGACCGAGATGGCATGGTGCTCGGAGAGGGTGCGGCCATCCTGGTCTTGGAGGAGTGGGAAATGGCGGAGGTGCGCGGCGCCACCATTCTCGCCGAGATGGCAGGTGGCGCGGCGACCGGCGATGCCCACCATCTCACGGCTCCCCATCCCGCCGGCGTCGGGGCCGAACGAGCGATGCGTCTGGCTATTGCGGACGCCGGCCTCGAGCCCGGTGACATTGGCTATGTGAACGCCCACGGCACCGGGACTGAGCTCAACGACAGCACCGAGGGCGCGGTCATCGGTCGCGTGTTTCCTGAGCAGCCTCCGGTTTCCTCGATCAAAGGCGCCACGGGCCATGCCCTGGGAGCAAGCGGAGCGATCGAAGCTGTGACCGCGGTGCTTGCCATTAGAAGGCGAGAGCTCCCGCCCAACCTCGGCTTGACCACCCAGGACCCAGAGATCCCTCTTACCGACATCGTCCTCGAGCCGCGACCGTTCACGCCGGCGCCGGTGGTGTCGAACTCATTTGGGTTTGGCGGGCACAACGCCGTCCTCGTCATATCGCCTCCACCCTCCTAATCTGATCTCGAACACACGGGAGCCCTTTGGGCTGAGAGGGAGATCACCGATCTCCGACCGTAGGAACCTGATCCGGGTAATGCCGGCGTAGGAAAGGATTGCGGTGAGGCGTTTCGCCGTTTTGGTCATCATACTTTTCGCGGGCGTAGCGTGCACCGACCAGCCTGCCGAGCCAGTCACGCTCACCCTGATGGCCCATGAGTCGTTCGCCGAGGCCGTCGACGAAACGACCTTTGCGGCTTTCACCGAGGCCACCGGCATCAGCGTTGAGGTTCTGGCGTCGGGCGACGCCGGCGCCATGGTCAACCAGGCCATCCTTACCAAGGACAACCCTCTCGCCGACGTCCTTTTCGGCATCGACGACACCTTCTTGCAAAGGGGGCTCGACGAAGGCCTCTTCGAATCCTTTGTGAGCGAACACCTGGCTGACATCCGGCCCGAGCTGCTTCCCGCCACTGATGCGGTGACCCCGGTCGACTTCGGTGATGTCTGTCTCAACTACGACAAGGAAGCCTTCACGTCCCCCCCGACGACGCTGGATGACCTGCCGGAATTTGCCGATCGACTGGTGGTCGAAGACCCGTCATTGTCGTCGCCGGGGCTCGCCTTCCTGCTGGTGACGATCGAGCGCTACGGCGAGGAAGGATGGCAAGACTATTGGAGAGAACTGCGCGACAACGGGGTGCTGGTCGCCGCAGGCTGGACCGAGGCCTACTACGGCGAGTTCTCCGGTGGGGCGGGTGAGGGCACCCGACCGCTGGTGGTTTCCTATGCCTCATCACCGCCCGTCGAAGTCTTGTTCTCGGACCCGCCGGTGACCGAGGCGCCGACCGGGGTCATCACCGACGGTTGCTATCGCCAGACCGAGTTCGCCGGGGTCCTCACCGGAACCGAGCATTCGGACGAAGCGGGAATGCTGATCGACTTCATGCTCTCGCCCGAGTTCCAGGCCACCATCCCCCTGACTTGGTTCGTGTACCCCGCCAACTCCACCGTTGAACTGCCTGAGGTCTTTGTCGAGCATTCGACGGTTCCGGACAACGCCATCACGGTGGACCCTGAGATCATCGAAGAGAACCGAGAGCGATGGCTGACCGAGTGGGCCGATCTCTTCGCCTGACCAACTGGTGGGTCTGGGTCCTGCCGGCTGCGTTCCTCGGCTACCTCTTCCTCTATCCGGTTTTCCGGATGCTCGGATACTCGTTGGAAGCGGGAGCCTTCGGAGCGCTGACGCGTCCGCGGTTTCTGAGCTCGACCTGGTTCACAATCTGGCAGGCGCTCGTGTCCACCGCGCTGACTCTCCTGGCCGCACTTCCGTTGACCTGGGCTCTTTCCCGTTTCAACTTTGCCGGTAAGTCGCTCATCCGGGCGCTGGTGACGATCCCGTTTGTCCTTCCCACAGTGGTCGTTGGAGCGGCATTTCTCGGTCTGCTGCCGCGAGGAGTCGGGGCGATCCTCGCTGCCCATGTTTTCTTCAACATCGCGGTGGTGGTGCGAACGGTTGGCGGGGTTTGGAGCCGGATCGATCGCAAACTGGAGGATGCCGCTCGGGTGCTGGGCGCGTCGCCTTTGCGGGCTGCCTGGTCAGTGACCTTCCCTTTGCTGCGCCCGGCGTTGTTTTCGGCGGCGGCGATCGTCTTCCTGTTTTGTTTCGCCTCGTTCGGGACTGTGCTCATTCTCGGTGGTGGTCGCCTCCGCACCATCGAAGTGGAGATCTACCAACAAGCCGTCAACTTTGGTGATTTGCCGGTGGCGGCGGCGTTGGCCGTGCTGCAACTCGTGTTTGTAGTAATCGCCCTCTGGGTGTCGTCGCGCTGGCAACGACACACCAGCATCGACTTCACTGCGGAGACTGCCTTGCCCAAACCGCAAGGACAACAAGGGGCAGTGGTTGCACTGATCGTCTCGTTGAGCCTGGGCCTGCTTTCGTTGCCGATCTGGGCACTGATCCGTGCTTCCTTCGGAGGATGGTCCTTCTCCGCCCCCGGCCAAAGCCTCGATCCGCTTCGGGCTGTTGGCAACTCACTGCTCTATTCGTGCATCGCGACGGTCATTGCAACCGTTATCGGGGTGCTTGCAGCGCGCACCATCGCCGCGAGTCGAAGTCGAACAAGCACCCTCTTCGACACTGGCCTCATGCTCCCCCTCGGCACCTCGGCGGTCACGGTCGGGTTTGGCTTCTTGCTCGCCCTGGATTGGCCGGTCGATTTGCGCGGCACTTCGGCCCTGGTCCCCTTGGCGCATGCGCTGGTCGCAACGCCGTTCGTGGTGCGGGCGGCGCTGCCCTTGCTACGTTCGATTCGCCCCCAATTGCGGGAAGCCGCGGCCGTGCTCGGAGCGTCGCCCGCGCGGGTGTGGCGTGAGATCGACTTTCCCATCGTTGCGCGGGCGGTGATGGTGGGCGCGGGTCTAGCGGCGGTGGTTTCGCTCGGCGAGTTCGGGGCGACGTCGTTCGTGGTTCGCCCGTCGAGCGTCACCGTGCCGACCCTCATCTTCCGCTTGCTCGGGCGACCGGGAACCGCGTCATACGCGCAGGCCATGGCCCTGGCGGTGGTGCTCGCAGGGATGACTGCGGTCATCGTGCTCGTAATCGATCGCCTGCGAGGCGAACAAGCCGGGACGTTCTGATGCTGCAAGTGGAAGAGGTCGCTGTGCGCTTCGGGGACAAACTCGCCCTCGACCAAGCCTCACTCGAAGTGGGTTCTGGAGAGACGATCGCGCTCCTCGGCCCCAGTGGCTCAGGCAAGTCGACCTTGTTGCGAGCGATCGCCGGCTTGGAAAGGCTCGAGGGCGGTCGCATCATGTTCGAGGGCGCGGACCTGAGCAGGATTCCGACTCATTTGCGACGTTTCGGCTTGATGTTTCAGGGCTACGCGTTGTTCCCTCACCTCACGGTCGCGCAGAACATCGCCTTCGGGCTGCGGATGCACGGGCTGGATGAGAGCCGAGCCACCGAGGCACTGGCCATGGTCGGTCTTTCCGATTTGGCTTCTCGCTCGGTCGACCGACTCTCCGGAGGTGAACAACAAAGGGTCGCACTGGCGCGCACCCTGGTGACCGAACCGCGCCTGGTCATGTTGGACGAGCCGATAGGCGCCCTTGACCGTCAGCTTCGTCGACGGCTTATCGCGGAGATGCGAGAACTGCTTGACGGGCGGTGTGTCATCTACGTGACTCACGATCACGATGAGGCTCGCTCGATCGCCGATCGCGTAGCGCTGCTGCATGAAGGTCGAGTTGTGCAGACAGGCACCTATGACGAGCTCATGGCCGCGCCGGCAAGTGGGTGGGTCAGCGATTTCCTGGCCGGCTAGCTAGATCGATCCCAGCAACTCGGCGAAATCCGGAGGTGGCCGCGTTGGCCGCCCGTCGAGATTGGTGAAAGCGGCTCGCAGGTCGAGGGTGGCGATGCGATCGTCACCACGACGAATCTCCTGTGACCAGATGGAGCTGGCGCGCCCGATCTCGGCAACCGTCGTTGAGACGATCAGATCTTCGTGCAGCGCCGCCGGCTCGAAGAAGCGAGCGGTGAGCTCGATCAGAACGATCTGAAAGCCGCGACGTTGCATGACATCGAGCCCCAGCCCCACCTCAGCGAGAGCCTCGACCCGGGCCGCTTCGAAGTACTGGAGATAGGAAGTGTGGTTGACGTGGTTGTAAGGATCGAGCTCGTAGAAGCGCGGGCGGAGCGCGAACTGATGGGACATTGGCGGGTGCTTACTCGTGCTGCGCGATGCAAAACTCGTTGCCGTCGGGATCGGCCATCACCCGCCAGGCGAAGCCGGAAATCTCTTGATCGTCGAGGTGTGATCCACCCAGGTCGATTATCTGCTTCGTGGCTTTCTCCAGATCGCTGACACTCGTGTCGAGGTGAAGGCGGCGGCGCCCTTGGGTGGGGTTCGACACCTGCTGGAAGTTGATCGCCACCCCACCTTTGCGTTGGGGATGCAAGAAGATGAACCCGGGATACTCGTTTCGAATCTCGACACCGAGGGCCTGCGACCAAAACTTGGCGAGCTTTGATGCGTCGGTGGTGTTGATCATCACCCCGTGGACTCGAACGGTGGGCTGGTCATCCATGTTGCCTTCCTGCCTGCTGCCTACGCTGATTCAATGCGTGCTTGGTTGCTCGACGACACTACGGGAATTGATGCGCTTCGGCTTGGCGAGGTGTCAGATCCGGAGCCGGGAGCGGGCGAGGTGCGAGTCCGGATGCGAATCGCGGGGTTGAACCATCTCGATGTCTGGGTCACCCAGGGCTTGCCGAAACCCCAATCGCTCCCCCACATTCTGGGCGGGGACGGCGCTGGAGTCGTCGACATGATCGGTGAGGGAGTGACTGAATGGGCATCGGGCGACGAGGTGATCATCAACCCCTCGCGCTCCTGCGGAGAGTGTGAGTACTGCACCAGTGACAACATGGTGTTTTGCGCGCAGTACACGATTCTCGGGGAACGGGAGCCAGGGACTTTGGCCGAGATGATCGTGGTGCCGGCTTCGAACCTGTTTCGAAAGCCCGCGGAGTTGTCATGGGAGGTCGCCGGCACCTTCGGCCTGGCTAGTTCAACTGCCTATCGAATGCTCGACCGGGCGGGCTTGCAATCGACCGAGACCGTGCTGATAGTCGGTGTTGGTGGCGGAGTTTCCTCGGCAGCGGCGCTGATCGCCCGGGCGATGGGAGCGAGAGTCCTGGTGACGTCGCGTGATCGGGCGAAGATCGAATGGGCCATCGCCCATGGGGCTGAGGCCGGCTTCGACTCGTCGAGCGAGTTCTCGAAAGAGGTGAAGGCACTTACGGGCCGGGGCGCAAATGTTGTCGTCGAGAACGTCGGCCAAGCCACCTGGGACCAGTCGTTTCGATCGCTCGCCCCCGGCGGGCGGCTGGTTGTGTGTGGAGCTACTGCAGGCAACAAGGTGGAGCTTTCGCTGCCGGTGCTGTGGTTCAAACAACTGGGGATCATCGGCTCGACGATGGCCAACCGTTCCCAGTTCGCCGCCACGTTGGATCTGGTCGAGGCCGGCAGCCTGCCGATCCACATCGACCAGGTCTTCAGCTTTGAAGGAGCTGTCGACGCCTTTCGACGGCTCGAGTCCGGGGACCAACTCGGCAAGGTCGCGGTGAGAGTTAGCTGACGACTGACGCCGGATCGACGTTTGCCCCCGAGAGCAGGACCACGACCGTCTCGTCGCTCCGCGGTAGGTAGACGCCCGAGAGGAGAGATGCCATTCCTACCGCGGCGCCGGGTTCGACGATGAGCCGCGTGGTCGACCAGTGAGCGCTCTGCGCCTCGCGCACGGAGTCGTCGTTGACGAGGAGCGAGTCGTTGACGTATCGCTGGGTGATTTCCCAGGCGATGTCGCCCAGCCGCTTCGACCCGAGCGAACTGACCGCTACCCCGCCGACATCGACGTCGACAATTTTACCGGCGGCGCGGGACGCGTACAAAGTTGGCGTCTGCTCGGTCTCGATCGCGATGATCTTGGCGTCGTCTTGAATCGCGGCGGCGATTCCCGCGATCAAACCGCCTCCGCCGACGGGGACCAGAACCGTATCGGCGTCCGGTACCTGGGCGAGAATCTCCAGCCCGCAGGTGCCGGCGCCGTCGACAACCTCCACTTGGTCATAGGCGTGGGCCAGCAAACCGCCATTGTTGGCGACGTGTTTGCGACTCGCCTCGAGGGCATCGGCATAGAAACCCTCGATCACCGTCACCTCAGCCTTGGTAGCTCGCACTCGATCGATCTTGGCGGCGGGAGACGTGGCGGGCACAAACAGGTGAGCTTTCTTCCCGAGAATTGCTGCTGCATGGCCAATCGCGAACGCGAAGTTGCCACCGGAGGCGGCGACGATTGGCTCGTCAGAGTCCTGGCTCTCGAGCATCAAGTTGATCGCCCCTCTGAACTTGAACGTCCCCGTGCGTTGCAGCATTTCAAGCTTGAGGATCAGCCGGCAGGTGAGGCCAAAGTCGGAACTGTCGACTGCGATCACCGGCGTGCGACGGATATATGGAGCGATACGAGCGGCGCTCTCCTCGATCGATTCCCGCGTGATGGCCATCGCCCGTAGTTTGGCTGGTGCGTTCCAAGCTGGCGTCGGAGGACCCGGCTCTATACTTCCGCCCGCCGGGAGAGCCGGTCCCCATCCGGGGGTGTGGTGAAGCTTGGCC
>Ga0180121_10000433_pt1 | contig 17516 bp, 16 predicted proteins | sample AntDrymUQ5402106_2_FD_129676 | JGI IMG/M metagenome (GOLD analysis project Ga0180121, IMG submission 129676) | Polar desert sand microbial communities from Dry Valleys, Antarctica - metaG UQ540 (21.06) (version 2) (version 2) | ecosystem: Environmental > Terrestrial > Soil > Desert | place...
GGAAATAAGGTGTTAGCGTCCGCCACGCCAAGGGCGCGGTTCGTATCGCGAGGTGAGTTCGACTCCGTCGGCTGACACCAAGAAGTCTTGTTCGAACAGCGCAAAGCCGACTCCTTCCAGCGCTGCGAACGTCTCTGACGTTACGTGCATACCTTCTTCGAACATTGCATCAGAGTCCGGCGCGATCCAGAGATCCTCCCAACCGACGCCGATCGTGTGGCCGTAATGCGGATAGGCGTGCTTCGGACGCTGGTGCACGGATCCGGAGGTCACTGAAGGCATCATCCGATCCAGGGTACGCTCGCCCGCCTCCCACGCCGCACGGAACGGAACGCCCGGACGAACAGCGCCGATGACCGACTCCACGATCGCCACCGAGGCCTCGAGGATTAGCTCTTGGTCGCGATTCGGTTCTCCCGCGACCGTGCTGCGACTGAAGTCGAACAGGTATCCGTGCCACAGCCCGTAAAGATCCGTGTGCCATAGGTCTCCCTCCTGAAGCACACGGTCAGATCGGGTCGGCAGGGTGTTGGGCGCGAACCGGGCTGCGTTCGGACCAGAGGCCATCGGAGCGTCGTAGGGTGCAACGCCCAGATCGATTCCCGCGCGCATCCCAGCGGCGTGGACCTCTGCCTCCGTGCGTCCGGGCTCCACCCGCGTGACCATCGCCTCCATCATCGAGTCGCCAACCGCGACGGCCCGCCGGATGATGTCCCGCTCTGCCGGGCTCTTGATCCTGCGCGCCTCGAGCAGCAGGTCGTCGGCACTTTCGAACTGGACGTTGGGAAGTTCGGATAAGATCCGCCGCCACAGACCCACCGTCAGCGCATCCTCGCCCGCGATTCCGATCCGACCGCTCTCCAGCCCCCGCGCTCGAACCGCCGCGGCTAGGCCACGTTCGATGAACGGCTCGTCCACGTGGTCATCGCAGTGAACGTTGAACGCTTGCCACTCGTCCGCGTCGAGATTGGACACGAGCACGCGCTCGCCGTCCGGTAGAACGAGGCATCCCGCGTGACCCTGGCCGCTCCACATCGAGGTATCTGGTACCGCCGGCCACGCGTTCGCATGGTTAGTGAGCCATAGGATGTTTCCGACCCGATCGACCGTGCCCCCGCCTTTGGACCATGCGAGCACCGCGTCGAGTCCCCGGTCGCGGGCGAGGCTAGCTACGCGCTGGGCCCTCTCCGCGAACTCCTCCTTCGAGATCTCCGGGCGGATCTCGGGTTCTTCCAGCATGGCCTAGGCTCGCTCGAAGCCGCGCCGGCGATCCCAGTCGGTGACCGCTCGGCGTGAGACCTCGAACTCGTGCCGCGCCAGCCCCAGCAGATGCCGATGCACCTTGGACCCAAGCGCTTCCGCGCCCACGTCGCCTCCGCCGAAGAGCTGAAGCGCCTCGCCCAGATCTTGCGGCAAGACGGGTGCTTGCGTCCCATATCCGTCGCCCGCAACCGGGGGAGGCGGAGCGAGTTCTCGCTCGACACCCGCGAGCCCGGCGGCGATAAGCGCTGACGAGGAGAGGTACGCGTTCGTGTCTGCTCCCGGTACTCGAAACTCCAGTCGGAAATCGGGACCGGTCCCCACCAATCGCACCGCCACCGTGCGGTTGTCGTACCCCCACGTGAGGTTCGACGGCGCCCAGCTGCCATCGACCAAACGCCGATAGGAGTTCGCGTATGGGGCGTGAAGCGGCATCAGCTCGGCGGTGAATCGGAGCACGCCTGCGAGAAAGGCCGATCCGAATCTCGACAGGCTCCCTGGCTCTCCGAGGGCGTTGCCCTCGTCCTCGGCGATCGACAGATGAATGTGGCACGACGAGCCGGGCAACTTCTCATCGACCTTCGCCATGAAGGTGGGCGCCATGCCGCGTCGCGTCGCCATCTCTTTCACTCCGTGCTTGTAGACAGCATGCCGGTCCGCTGCCTCGACAGGTTCGGCGTGGGCGAGGCAGATCTCGTGCTGTCCTGGACCACCCTCGCCTTGCGACAACTCGATCGGCACGCCGGCTAGGGGCATCGACCTGCGGATCTCACCGATCAGGTCCTCGTCATAGCCCGAGACAAGGAGATCGTTGTCACCGGACAGGTGATAGCTGGGTTGAAGGTCCCGGTAGTCGGACTTCAGCGCCCGCTCGAAGGTGCCGCGGAACAGATAGAACTCGAGCTCAAGTGCAGTCCGCGCAGTCATCCCGATGTCGGCCAATCTCGCGACCTGTCGGCGCAGGATCGCCCGTGGCGCGACCTCGACCAGTGCATTGTCCTGTCCGTAGGCGTCGCAGATGGCGAGAGCCGTCCGGTCGAGCCAGGGAAGAGTGCGCAGAGCAGTGGGATCGGGCCGAAGCAACCCGTTGTTGAATCCCGTGTGCGGCCCGGTGATCTCGAGGTCGTCGTAGGGGATGTTGTCGAGCCCCGTCACCAGGTGGAAGTCTGGCATCGGGAGACCATCTCGCATGACGTCTGCGTAGCGCTCGAGCGGGACACGTTTGCCGATGAGCCGACCGACCCCGTCGGGCACGGCAACCGCCACCGTGTCGATATCAGACGGCGAAGGCAGGCTCACGACAGCTCTCCTCCGTCGACCACGATCGTCGACCCGACCACGTGCGAAGCCAGCCCCGAGGCGAGGAAAAGACAAACGTTCGCAATCTCTTCGGCCGATGCGAAACGGCCAGCGGGAATCGAGGCCTCGTATTCGGCAACGACCTGTTCTCGCTTGACGCCCCGACGCTCGGCGAGCGCCTTCACGAGATCATCCATCATCACTCCCGCCACGCTGCCCGGGCACACGACGTTGACCCGCACGCCAGCTGGCGCCATCTCCTGGGCGGCGCATTGTCCGAGCCCGACGACGCCAAACTTGCTGGCTGTGTACGCGCCCCACCCGGCCGCTCCGCGCAGTCCCGACTGCGAGGCGAGCAACGTGACTGTCGAACCCCTCCCAAGCCGCCGGGCCGCCTCGCGCAGTACCAGGAATGAGCCGGTGAGATTCACGTCCAGCACGCGGCGCCACTCCATCTCGTCGAGGTCTTCGATGTTCGCGACGCTTGCCAGGCCATGTGCGGTCACAACGTGGAGCGGCCTTCCCGTCTCCGCGCCCGCCTCGCCGAAGCACCGCGCCACATCCTCAGCCGAGGTCACATCACAACGGAGGAGGTCGGATCCATCGGAAGAGCCCGCCAGGCTCGACCCTTTCACTTCAGCCCCCGCTTCGCGGAAGGCCGACGTCACCGCCCGACCAATCCCTCCGGCCCCGCCGAAGACAAGCCCAGATTGGCCCGAGAGATCCGGGAATCGGGGCGCGGCGGCGGTTGTACGTTCGGGGTTCACGACTGTACACGCATGCTATACAGTCCCCCGCATGGGTGCCACTTCTGCCGCTGTTGAGACATACCGAACCCTGTTTCTCTACCGACGCTTCGAGGAGGAGGTCGGGGCTGCCGTCGTGACCGGCGAGATCCACGGGGAGATGCACCTTGGGATCGGCCAGGAGGCTATCGCGGTCGCACTCGGGAGCGTCCTGAAGCCCGGCGATGCCGTTGTTTCCACCCACCGACCCCATCTCCACGCGCTCGCCCAGGGAGTCGATCCTGTGGCGATGCTCGCTGAGCTGCTCGAACGCGATGGACTATGCGGCGGCAAGGGGGGGCACATGCATCTGTTCGATGCGGATCGACGGTTCATGTGCACGGGGATCGTGGGGGCGGGGGCCCCCATCGCCTCGGGATATGCGTTCGCGCAAGCCCGCGAGGCAGGAGACGCGATCACGATCGGCGTGGTCGGCGACGGTGCCATGAATCAGGGCGCCGTGATGGAGACGATGAACCTCGCGGCCCTATGGACCCTGCCGCTCGTGTTCTTGTGTGAAGACAATCAGTACGGGATCTCCGTCGCGCGAGACGATGCAAGCGCCGGTGATCTCGCCCAGCGCGGATGCGGGTTCGGGATCCCTGGCACCCGCGTCGACGGTACCGATGTTGCGGCCACCCGCGCCGCACTGTCTGCGGCGGTAGATCGGGCCCGACGCCGAGAAGGGCCGTCCCTCGTTGTGGCTGACTGCTATCGGTGGCGTGGCCATTACGAAGGTGACCTCGACCTCTATCGGTCAGAGACCGAGAAGGAGGCAGCCAAATCGCCTGAACGGGACCCGGTCACCCGCCAACGCTCGATATCGATCGCCGAGGGCGCGAGCGAGGATGCGTTGACCGAGGTCGAGGGTGAGGTGGAGGCACTGGTCCGCTCCTGGTTCGAGCGGGCTCGATCCCTGCCGATGCCTCGACTCGAAGACCTCCGCGAGGGGGTCTACGTATGACGAGCACGCTCTCCGCCACTACCACGACCTCGCAATTGCTCGCCGAGACACTCGCAGAGGAAGCGACGCGCGACCCACGCGTGGTTGTGCTCGGCGAGGACGTGGGGGGGCTTGGGGGTGTATTCGGCGTGACCAGGCGGTTGCAGCGCGAACTCGGTTCGGATCGTGTCCTCGATACTCCGATCTCGGAGACGGCGTTCGTGGGTTTGGCGATCGGCGCTGCCCAGGCGGGCCTGGTCCCCGTCGTGGAGCTGATGTTCGTTGATTTCCTCGGCGTGTGCTTCGACCAGATCATGAATCAGATGGCCAAGAACACCTACATGTCCGGCGGCCGTCAGGCAGTTCCGCTCACGCTGCGCACTGCGGTCGGATGCATCGGAGCGGCGGCGCAGCACTCCCAGGTGCTCTCCGCCACGTTCGCTCATATCCCTGGTCTCAAGGTTGTCTTCCCCTCCTCCCCGGGAGATGCATGTGGTCTACTTCGAGCTGCTGTCCGGGACCCGAACCCCGTCGTCCTGCTCGAGCACAAGTGGTTGATCAAGTCGCGTGTAGACGCGATCCCTTGGACCGATGACCTGGACCAGCGCGGCGAAGTCGCCGAGATAGGGAAGCTGCGCGTCCTGCGGCCAGGCGCCGACGTCGCGATCGTGGGCGCCGGCTGGGTCGTGCAGCACGCCTGGAGCGCAGCGGATCTGCTGGCAACCCGAGGAATCGCCGCCAGCGTCGTGGATCTGCGAACCCTCGTTCCGCTGGATCGTGACGGACTCGTGGACGTCGCCGGCAAGAGCCGCACACTGTTGGTCGTGGACGATGACTATCGCGATTTCGGAGTGAGCGCCGAAGTCATCGCAACGGTCGCCGAGCGAATGGGGCCCGCGGCCCCGAGGATGGCGCGACTCGCTCCGGACGTCCCGATCCCGGCGAGCAAGGTCCTGGAGCAGGCCCTGCTTCCGGATCCCGTATCGATTGCCGAAGCGGCCGAGGCTTTGGCCGCCGCGAGCTGATCATGGGAGTCGTCATGCGCTTGAATCACGTTGGTCTCACGGTGTCGGATCTTGACCGCGCCATCAACTTCTTTCGGGACGTAATCGGCCTCGACCTGGCGGGATCGGGCGAGGTGGCATACCCACACTTGGATGAGATCATCGGGATCGGAACGACCCAGTTGCGATGGGCTGAGCTGACGATCCCGGGCGAGGGTTTGCTGGAGCTGTTCCAGTACATCGAGCCTAGAGGTGTGGATCGAAGCGACCAGCGGACCTGCGATCCGGGGACCGCCCACGTGTGCTTCGAGTGTGACGATGTGGCGGCGGTGCTGGACCGAGCCATCGAGGCAGGCTATCAAGCTCGGACATCGCAACCCGTCAGGATCCCCTTCGGAGATTGGGAGGGATGGTTGTGCGTGTACGTCGTCGGTCCTGATTCCACCACCATCGAGTTGGTGGAACGCCCAGAGGGCGCTCCGCCCGGAGTCCCCGGAGCCGCAGCCAGGATGAGGGAGGACCGATGACCGTCGACGCGCACGCGCACGCCTCCTCATTCCCGGGCTACGTCCAGGGCGAGATCGGGATCGGGGACCTCGTAAGCGCGTGGGACGAGTCTGGCGTGGAGCTCGGTCTCATCTCCGAACTCGACAGCCACGACCCGACGAGCGGCAACGATAGGACCTCCGCGAAATGCGACCGATACCCAGGCCGAGTGTTCGGATCGATCTACCTCAATCCGAATGACGTCGAGGGGGCTGTTGCGGAGCTCGACCGTCGCGCGGGAGACGAGCGCTTCCGTGGAGTGAAGCTGCACCCGACGATGGACGCGTTCTACCCGTTCCTTGAGCGCTACTTTCCCGTCTACGCGAGGATCGAGGAGCTTGGTCTGCCGATCCTTTGGCACACGGGCACCTCTCCCTATTCCTCGCCCCTCCAGATCGCTGTGCCGGCTGCCCGATTTCCGGGCGTGCCATTCATCTTGGGACACTTCGCCCTCGCCGATCTGTCGTGGGAGTGTTTCCCTGCCGCCGAGATGAGCGACAACATCTACGTCGAGACGAGTGGCAACCCGATCGTGCCGCTCATGAACGAGTGGCTGGATCGATTCGGACCGGAGAGGATGCTGTGGGGGAGCGACTTCCCCTTCTACCAGGTCCGATACGAGCTCGAGAAGATCGAACGGCTTGCCGTGGGCGATGCGGCCAAGGGCTTGATCCGTGACGGGAACGCCCGCCGTATCCACAAGCTCGACGCCTCCTGAGAACGCAACGACGTTCTCGCCGGCCGGCCGGACGGTTGTACGCTCAGAGTGAACCTGTATTGTGCCAGGCTGCACTCCTGTGTTACACAACCTACATTGGGAGTCCGAGGGGGGAGATCATGTTCGAGGCGCAGAAGCTCACTAGACGAGCATTCCTGAACCGAGCGGCGATGGTCGGGGGGGCCGTGAGTTTCGGATCGGTCCTGGCCGCGTGCGGCAGCGATGATGCAGGTGGTGGGGCAGCCTCGGCCGGTGCGACCGGCGCCAGCGCTGCGGAGATACAGGCCAAGTTGGATGCGGCCTCAGGCTCGATCCGGACCCTGATGTGGGAAGGCTACGAATCCCCGGCCGCCTTCAAGGCGATCTCTGATCGCATCAATGTCGACGCGGCGTTCATGGCGGCGAACGAGGATGAGATCAACAAGGCGGGGACCTACGACATCGGATGCGGTATCAACGGTATCTACCCGGCCCTGCATTCGGCCGGCGTGATGCAGCCGCTGGACGTCAACATGCTCCCCAACCTCACGAAGATCTTCGATGCCCCGTCCTTCTTCACCGAGTTCAACACGCCGCAGTTCACCGTGTTCGACGCCAAGCCTTACGGCATGCCCTACGTGTGGGCGAGTCAAGGCGTCACCTACGACGCCAAAGCCGTCCCAGTGGCACCAACGTCGATCGAGGACTTCCTCGACCCCGCGTACAAGGGCAAGCTCGGCATCGGAGACGACGGCAACTCCGTGATCATTCAGATCGCCCGACTGCTCGGCTTCGGGGGAGACCGACCTGCCTTCTTGACCCAGGATGAGTTCGACAAGGTCTTCGCCAAGCTGGAGGAGTTCAGGGGGCAGTCCCAGGGCATCATCGCGAATCCGTACGGGGAGTACGCCGGTGCCTACGCCCGGGGCGAGATCATCGCTGCGTTCCCGGACTGGGCTCCCACCACGGTCGCGGTGAAGAAGGCGGGCATCGACGCCCGGGTCGCCTTCACGCCGCAATCGTTCACGTGGATCGACTCGCTCTTCATTGCTGAGGACGTCGAGCCGACAGATGCCATGTACGCCTGGCTGAATCATGCGATCGACCCAGAGACCCAATACGCCGTGGGCAACGAGCTCGTCCTGGCTGTCGTGAACGCCGACGCTGAGAAGCGTCTGGTCGAACAGGGCGGAGGTTGGGCACCGTACGGCGACATCGACCAGCTGACAGCCAACGCGCCGGTCGTCGAATGGCCGCCGGTGGAGAGCAGCGAATTCGTCGTCTACAGCGAGTGGCTGCGCCGGTGGCAGGAGTTCAAGGCCAGCTGACGGGCGGCGTAACCGAGACCCCGGCCCGGAATCGGTGGAGTCGTTCATGCGTGCCATGACGGTCCTCGGATCCGTCGACGTCAGCGAGCTAGGGACCGTCATGATGCATGAGCACCTCCTGCACGACCAGGAGGGCGACCCGTGCTGGTTCGAACCGCTCGCGGGAGCAGAGGGTGAGCGGCTCGCCGACGCTCCGATCACGATGGACGTGCTGGGGTTCCTGCGCCGCTCGCCGTTTCCTATCCGCGCGAACACTCGTCTCGAGAGAAGCGACCCGATGGGCGAGGAGCTGCACGCTTACGCCCGCGCGGGCGGTGGGACGGTCGTCGAGCTAACGAGCCGAGGACTTCAGCCCGACCCTGAGGGGATCGCCGCGATCTCACGTGAGGCCGGAGTCCATGTTGTGGCCGGTTGTGGCTTCTACGTCGACCACTCCATCCCTGATATCGACGGGCAGGAACCGGAGTTCGTTGCCGAGAAGATCGTGCGAGATCTCCGCGTCGGCATCGCCGGCACCGCAGTACGAGCGGGGATCATCGGCGAGGTGGGCACCTCGATAGAAATCACCCCACGAGAGGAGACGAGTCTGCGCGCCGCCGGGATGGCGGCTGCGGAGACAGGCGCCGCAGTGATGGTGCACCTCGGCATGACCGGGGAGCAGGCGTTCGCCGCGTTCCGAATCCTGACGGGGGAAGGCGCCGCGCCGGATCGGATCGTGATGAACCACATGGACGAGGCCAACGACCCCCACTACTCGCGGCGTGTGCTCGCTCTCGGCTGCGTGATCGAGTTCGATACGTTGGGGTCGGAGTGGTACTACGACTCGTGGAAGACCTGGGAGCCGCGAGACACTGACCGTGTCAGTCACCTTGCCGGGTTGTGTCGCGATGGGTTCGCGGAACACATCACGCTCTCGCAAGACGTGTTCTACAAGCAGAACCTTCGCGCATGCGGGGGCTTCGGCTTCGACCATGTTCTGACCACGATCGTCCCCATGCTCCGGGATGCGGGTGTCTCCGAGCCCCAGGTCCGGAGCATGCTCCAGGACACGCCCAGGCGCTTGCTGGGGGTCGAGGAGTTGGAGACAGCGTGAGAAGCACCGAGACGATCGATGCCGCATTGCGGGACCTCTTCGCGAAGCTCGACGCGGAACAGTTCGATGCCGTCGCCGAACGCCTCGACGCCTCGGTCGAGCTCGCAGACGAGATAACTGGCGAGTGGCTGCGCGGGGTTGACCGGGTTGGTGGCTACCTGCGCGTCCAGCGCGACATCGTCACCGACGTCACCTCCAAGATCGACTCGATCCAATCAAGCTTGGTGACCGACCGACTTGGGCTCGTCACCTTCATGGCGCATCAGCGGTATCGATTGGGGGGCGACCCGAAGACCGAGACGCTCACCGGTTCTGCCCTCTTTGCGATGGAGGACGAGGGCGACTGGCTCCTACGCCTCTTGCACCTCGGGGAGCCTTCCGCCACAACAGAGGAGACGCGGAACTCCGGTGAGCCCGGCGGCGAGACCAAGGAGAAACCAAAGACTCCGGAGGAGTCGTTGGGCGCGCTGATGCGTGGGGCGAGAAGCGCGAGGGGCCTCTCACTGCGAGCCCTGGGCGAGCGCACGGATCTCAGTCCGAGCCTGCTGAGCCAGATCGAGCGCGGCTTGTCCGAGCCCAGCCTGGCGTCGCTCCGACGAATCGCCGATGCCCTGGGCATGAGCGTTGGCGACCTCCTCGGGGAGGCACCTGCAGCGCCGCCTGGCGCGCTCGTCCGCAGAACGACCAGGCGTCGAGCACTCAGTCCCGACATCGGTGCGTTGCACGAGTTGCTGTCGCCGGAAGGGGATCGACTCGACGCACGCATCGTGACCCTGGATGCTGGAGTCGTCAGCACGTCTCATGCGCCACACGAGGGTCGGGAGTTCGTGTTCGTGGTCGAGGGACCGTTGCAGCTTGTGATCAACGGCGAGGAGATGATCGCGTTCACCGGTGACGCGGCCACGGTCGACGCTTCTCGTCACCACAAGATCGCTGCCACCGAGCAGGCACCAGCTCGATTCCTCTGGGTCTCCGCACCCGAAGCATGACCGAGTCACGAGATCTCTCGCTGCGCGTTCGCGGTCTTCGGCGGACCTTCGGCGAGGTGATCGCGCTCGACGGTGTCGACCTCGACGTTGCCCGAGGAGAGTTCGTCACCCTCCTAGGCCCCTCCGGCTGCGGGAAGACGACGCTGTTGCGGACGGTCGCCGGCTTTGAACACCCGGACGAGGGAAGCGTTGAGATCGCAGGGCACGACGTTCTCCACCTGCCACCCGAAAGGCGACCTCTGAACCTGGTCTTTCAGCGATACGCACTGTTCCCGCACCTCAACGTCTGGCGCAACGTCGCATTCGGACTCGAGGTTGCAGGCACGCCGAAGGACGAGGTCAGCACGCGGGTTGGCGAGGCACTGGACCTGGTTCGTCTGCATGAGTTCGGCGCTCGTCGCACGGACGAACTTTCGGGTGGCCAGCAGCAGCGCGTGGCTTTGGCACGAGCCATCGTGAACCAGCCTGAGATCCTCCTGCTCGACGAGCCTCTCGGGGCTCTCGATCTGCAGCTTCGCACTCAGATGCAGTTCGAACTGCGGTCGATCCACCGTACGCTCGGCTCCACGTTCATCTACGTCACGCACGATCAGGAAGAGGCCCTCCGCATGAGCGACCGAATCGTCGTGATGCGCAACGGTCAGATCGAACAGCAGGGTGCACCCCAGGATGTGTATCTGCACCCGAGGACGCGCTTCGTTGCCCGCTTCATCGGCGAGACGAATCTGCTCGACGGACGCGAGGAAGACGGAATGCTCCGCCTTGCCGGCGGCTCACTCGTGCCGTTGTCCACCAGTGGGGATACCCTCGACGACGGAGTGAAGGCGACTATCTCCATCCGTCCGGAGCACGTTGGGATGGGCGATCGTGGTCTGGCTCGGCTCTCGGGCGAAATCGAGGACTCCATCTTCCTCGGACCAGTCATCCGTCACGCCGTTCGCATGGCCGATGGCATCTCGCTGACAGTGCACGAGCAGCCGGGGGAGGGTCGCCTGCGTCCACGTGGGGAGCTGGTCGAGATCAGCTGGGATCCCGCCGACGCGGAAGTTCTGGTCACGTGACAACTCAGGAATCGACGCTTGCCCGAAGTGGCGCCCCGCGGGAGCGACGAACCATCCTGGCACCTGGCGTCGTGCCGGCGCTACTGCTCTTGACGATCGGACTCGCGATCCCGGTCGGCTTGTTCTTCGTGTACGGATTCTGGCGACAGGACATCTTCGGACTGGTTCACGCGTGGGATCTTCATCAGTACTCAACCGCGATCGGCGACAGCTTCTATCGCAGCCTGCTCTTGCGAACCATCTGGATCGGCCTACTCGTCGGCTTCGTCTGCGTACCGGTCGCCTATCTCACGGCCTACGGCATCACCTTCGGGCTGAGACGCGGGCGCAACGCGGTCATGTTCGCGATCGTGATCTCGATGCTCACGTCCTACCTCGTACGGATCTACGCATGGAAGTTGATCCTGGGTCCTCAGGGTGTGATCAACACGGCGCTAGAGAAGATCGGCCTCATCGATGAGCCACTCGCTTTCCTGTTGTTCGGGCGTTTCGCGGTCGTCATCACCCTCGTTCACATCCTGCTGCCGTTCGCGGTGCTACCGATCTTCGCCTCGATGCAGTCGGTCGACCACGAAACCCTCCGAGCGAGCCGCGATCTGGGTGCGGGACCCATCGTGACGTTCCTTCGGGTCACGCTCCCCCAGACGGCGCACGGCGCGGCAGTTGCGTTCTTGTTCGTCTTCATCCTGGCTGCCGGCGACTACGTAACCCCGCAGCTCGTAGGCGGGCAGGGTGGAATCATGATCGGGCGAGTGATCTACGATCAGTTCGGCATCACGCAGGACTGGCCGCTTGCATCGGCGCTCGCTTTCACGCTCGTGGCCGCATTTGCGGTGGCTGTTCTGATGCTGCGACTGGGCGTATGGGCACTCGGCAAGGCGGTGCATCCTTCTCGTCTTCGATCGCTCCGGCGACCGCTCCTCCCCCTCCGCGTTTCTGCGCGGGTGCGTCGCGTGCCCTGGAGTCGGGTGTCGATAGCGATTGTGCTGTTGTTCCTCTTCCTGCCTCTTGTCGTCGTCATCGTCTTTTCGTTCAATGATTCCCCGATCGCGGCGTTTCCTCTTCGCGGCCCGACCGGGCGCTGGTACGCGGAGGCGCTTAGTGACTCGAACTTCCGCAGCGCGTTCCTCACGAGCATCCAGTTGGCGATTGGGGTCTCGATCCTGGCGATTGCGATCGGTGTGCCGGCCGGATTCGCGCTGGTCCGACGCAAGTTCGTATTGAATCCAATCACAAGCACACTGCTTGTGCTGCCTCTCGCCATCCCCGGCATCATCTTGGGTTTCTCGATCCTCTCGATGACCAGAATTGTAGGCACGAAGCCAGGCATCATTCCCGCAGGCCTCGGCCAGCTCACGCTCCTGCTGCCCTTCGTCGTACTCGTCACCGTCGCGCGGCTGCGAGACTTCGATACGCCCGTGGAGGAAGCCGGTCGCGACCTCGGTTGCGGGCCTACGAAGGTCCTTCGCAAGATCACGCTGCCCATCATCGCGCCCACGGTGATCAGTGCAGCAATCCTGGTGTTCGCGCTCTCTATGGACGAGTTCATCGTCACGCTCTACACGATCGGCGGCGACACGACGCTGCCCATCCTTATCTGGGGGCTCATGCAGAGGCGGGGAATCACTCCAGCGGTCAACGCGATCGCGACAATGCTTCTGGGTGTCTCATTCGCCGCCCTCGCAATCGGCGCCGTCTTCGTTTGGGTGCGTGAGCGAAACACGCGCGTGCAGAGTCTCGTGCGGGGGCTCGGAACCGATCTCTAGTTTTGAACTGATGCCGAGATATGGCGAAAGCATCCTTGCCATGTCCTCATGGCCCGACCCGACTCCGGTCCACGAGCAATCGCATCCTGCCCTAGCCGGTCGTCGGGCTCGACGATCTGCTCGCCCTGTGGTGGAGCCAAGACCCAAACTCTCAGACATCGGGAGAAGTCAGTCGTCTCTGCTGATGGCGCTGAGAAGTTCGAGCCCCGACTGCGTGAGTTCCCCCCCGGCCTTGCCCGGGGGCGGCCTACTGATTAGGTCCCGGCGCCGTGCCTCCTGGATGATTGCCCGAACCGTGCCCTCTGACTTGCGAGCCGAAGGGTCGAACCCGTCGATCTTGACGGGGGGGTGACGGGCGAGATCCTTGATAGGGCTGCGGCTACCTCTCGCGAGCAGATCGATGTACGCCTCGGCCCAACGGACGTAGAACTCGTCGGAACGACCGGCACGTCCAGGACGCCGCCCGACCTCGACACGAGACCGCACCCCGTGGCGATGGAAGATCCGCTCTGTCATCTCGGCCCCGAACTCCATCGCCCATCTTCGTTCCAGGTCTTTGAAGAGCCGTGAAAAGAAGAATCATCCGCAGAAGTACAGAACCGGCTCCCCGCCAGGAAAGGAACTCGTCCCGGGGGAGTCCATGCTCTACCTCGGTCGCTCTTACCGAGTTGAGCTCGTGGACACGCAGTCCGGTCAGATCGAGTTCGCCCAGAGGTTCTTCGTTCCGCGAACGCTGTCGAATGGCGCACAGGAGGGATTCCGGCAGTGGTACAAGCAAAGGGCAGAGGAGCGGTTGATTCCACGAGCGGGTGAGTGGGCAAAACGGCTCGGTGTCGAGCCCCGGGCGGTATCAATCGCTGATGTGAGATACCGGTGGGGATCCTGTACGAAGGCTGGCGCCATCCGCCTGAACTGGCGTCTGATCAAGGCTCCCACGTTAGTGGCTGACTACGTAATCGTTCATGAGCTTGCACATCCTCTCCAGGGAGACCATGGGGAGCGCTTCTGGTCGATCGTGTATTCGCAGATTCCCAAGGCTGAAGCGTGCAGGGCCTGGCTCCGAGACCAGGGCGGCTTGCTCGAGCAGGAGCTGTAGGCCTTCGGGCGGCCTCGGGCTCTGCACCCCCTAAGCTCATGCGCGGTAGAAGGGCGCCGGCTCTAATCGACAAAGACACGCTCTGAGGTACAGGTCGTAGTCGATGTGCAGCTCACCGGCTTCGAGCGCTCGGGGACTGCACCCTCCCGATAGGCTCATCTCGGGAGGATGGCCGAGCGGACGAAGGCGACGGTCTTGAAAACCGTTGGTCCCGGTGACGGGGCTCGTGGGTTCGAATCCCACTCCTCCCGCTTCAGATGCCGCCGCCTGTCGAAGTGCTTCTCGAGAAGGATCACGCACGCTGCGGCGATGCGATCGACCTGTCAGGCGACGCAGAACTCGTTCCCTTCAGGGTCGCGCATCACGACATGGCCGAGATGCTCGCCGTAGGATTCCTCGCGCTCGGCTGCCGCGCCGGCAGCAGTCAGCATGGCGACCTTGGCGCGGATGAGTTGCTCCCGCTCGGCCATCTCCCAGGGTGGCTCTCCAGCCACCCGGATGTCGATGTGCATCCTGTTCTTGGCCGACTTCGGCTCGGGCACTCGGAGGAAGCCGATCGCGGGGCCCTCGCCTTCTGGATCGATGATCGAGGCGCCGTCGGGTTCGTCGTAGCCGGGTTCATCCACGTAACCGAGGGCCAGTGCCCAGAAGGCGGCCAACCGGTGCGGATCCGCGGCATCACAGCCGAGAGTCCAAGAGGTCGCCATTCCCGCCAGGCTATTAGGGCCGAGCGCCTCGGCTCGCGCGACCGACTGTCCGCGGCTGCGCCGGAAGGCTCTTGAAAACCGTTGGTCACCATCGAAAGATCATGAGGGTAACCGAGACGTGGAGCCCCGGTGGAGGTGTCTTGGTGCCGGTGCCGACACCGCCACTACTGCCTTCCCAACCGGGATACGACGGGTCGTACCTCCACCGGTGCGCCAGGCCCGCCGCCGGGTCGTGACGAGTACTCCCCGACGCCGACGCACGTGAACAGCAGCGTCACCAGGTCGTCCGGCTCGCCTAGCAGGGCAGGGACCTCCGAGTCGAGGAACGTCATCCCCGACGCCGTCGCCCTCAGCGCGTAGGCCGCGAGGTGCAGCCGGCCCTCCACCAGCCCGGCCGCGAGCTGCGCGTCGCGGTCCATGAGCCGCTGCGACCCGCGTCGCAGGACCACCTCGTCGAGCGACGGAGACGCCGGAACCTCCGGCAGCGCGGGCGCCTGCGGCCATGGCGCCCCGAGCTCGTCTCGCTCGCCCGCCCGCTGCGCCTTGGTGCACAACGGGAGCTCGACGGGCGGCAGGGTGCCCGTCGCGGCCGGCCCCGACGGTTCGACCGCCGCCGGCCCATCGCCGAGCGATACCAGCGCCACCGGGTACTCGTGCACACCGTCCGCCCCGACCAGGTCGCGCACCGACGCGTCGGGGAACAACGTCCGCAGCCGGGGCCCGAGCCCTGCGCTCGCCGCCGCGGCCAACATCTGCGACAGCAGCGTTCCCGCGTCCCAGTAGACGTGCCGCCATCCACGCTCGCCGTAGCGCCAGCCGGTCCGCCACGGCACGCCCGTCACGACGAGCGTGGTCGCCTCGCCACCGGCAACCGGCCCGACCTGCACCAGTGCGTGCTCGACGGGGTCGTACCAGTGCACCCCGTCCGGCACGCTGGCGACGCCGCGGGTACTCGCGTAGATCTCGAGCGGGAACTTCCCTCCCGCGGACCCGGCCGCGCGGAACAGCAGGCGCCCGCGAACCTTGTGCTCCGACGTCCGGACCACCCCGCCGCCGAGGAAGAGCACGCGTCCGAGCTGTGCCGCGTCAAGCACCTGCGTCGCGATCGGCACGCCCGCGAGCACGGCGGCCGCGCTGACCCCGGGCAGCGGGAGGTCGCGCGGCAGGGGCATGACCGAGAGGTCTCCGCGGTACTCCTTGACCTGTGGCGGCAGCGTCTGCGGGTCATTCGGCACGAGGTCGTGCCGCAAACGCGGGTCGTCGGCCGCCACGTCCCACTCGCGCTCGGGGTTGTACGACGTCAGCCGGTGCAGCAGTCCGGCGCCGCTGTCGAGGTCCACGGGCGAAGTGTGCCGGGCGGACGGTGCGCGAGGCAAACGCCGAAGACCTGATAGTTCGAGCTCCCGGCTGGAGGCCCTCTTGGGAACGCGTAGGCCGCTTGGGGTGGGCGCGACATTTGCCCCGACCTGGATGGTCGTGTTAGGACCGTGCTCCCGCTATCCAGGAGGCGACATGCCCCGACGTCGTGAGCACGACCGCACAGACCCCACCGAGCGACACCCGGTCGGACGCCGACGGTTCCTGCAGGGAGCGGCCACCACGACCGCCGCGGCCTTCCCGATCCTTCGGACGGGATCGGCTCGTGCCGGCGGTGGGTGCGATCTTTACGGGACGACGCCCAGCTTCATGGGTGTCGCGCCCGATCCCTCGACCGTGCTCGGGTTCCAGATCGGGGTCGACCAGGAAGTCAGCGCGGCCGAGGTCAGTACCTATCTTCAGGCGCTCGCGACCGCGAGCGACCGTGTTCACGAGTTCGCGCTCGGCCAGAGCGTGCAGGGGCGCACCATCCGGTACGCCGTGGTGGGGCACGCCGCCAACATCTCCGCGGGCGGGCTCGAGGCGATCCGCCAGGCCAACCTGGAGATCCGTGATCCGAACACCCGGCAAGGTCGTGTCGACGATCTCGCCCGAACCACGCCGGCGTTCGCGTGGGTCGAGGCCAACGTGCATGGCTCCGAGGAAAGCGGCGCCGACGCCGCCCTACAGCTGCTGTACGAGCTCGCCGATCGCGACGATTGCGTGGTAGAGACGCTGCTGGACAACCTCGTGGTGTTCGTGATCCCGGTGCAGAACCCCGACGGACGCGTGCTCGACCAGCGCCGCAACGGCTACGGCTTCGACCTGAACCGAGACTTCTTCGCGCGCACCCAGGTCGAGACCGACGACCGCGTCGAGCTGATGCGGCGGTATCCGCCCGTGCTGAACCTCGACCACCACGAGTTCGGCTACTACCGTTCGTTCTTCCCGCCCAACGCCGACCCGGTGCACCACGAGGTGCCCGAGCAGGTCATTCGGCAGATCGACGACCTCTACGGCCCGGCGATGGCTCGGTTGTTCCATCGCAACGACTGGCCGTTCTTCAACGGCGGCGTCTACGACTTCTTCGCTCCCCAGTTCAACGACACCGGCACGTCGCTCGGCTTCAACGGGGTCGGCATGACCATCGAGGTGTACAACGGCTCGCCTATGGACCGCCGGTTCGAACGTCAGCTCGGCATCCAGTGGGCGTGCCTATGGCAGCTCGCACGAAACCGACGTCGGGTGCTTCGCGCGTGGCACGACGCGAGCGTGACGGCGGTCGAGCAGGGCAAGGCCGGCAAGCGCGAGCCGAACAAGCGCTACTTCATGCCCGCCCTGAAGGTCCGCAACCCGGTCCCGACCCAGCCGCTGCGCCACTACTTCGTGCTCGACACGGCGCGGACCCACGACGAGGTATCGGTGCTGATCCGGCGACTGCAGCGCATGGACGTCGAGGTCTATCGTCTCAGCGACGACACCCCCGTAGACGATTTCCATCTGCTGGCGTCGCGCGCATCGACCACCGCGCGGATTCCGCAGCAAGCACCGAAGGATCTGCAGACAGGCACGGTCTGGATCCCGAA
>Ga0180121_10000435_pt1 | contig 17484 bp, 15 predicted proteins | sample AntDrymUQ5402106_2_FD_129676 | JGI IMG/M metagenome (GOLD analysis project Ga0180121, IMG submission 129676) | Polar desert sand microbial communities from Dry Valleys, Antarctica - metaG UQ540 (21.06) (version 2) (version 2) | ecosystem: Environmental > Terrestrial > Soil > Desert | place...
GTTTGGAGTTTCTACCCTGTTTCATTTGCTGAAGATCGTAAGAATGCTGGCGTTTACTTCGTGGCAGATCATAAATGCCTTGGTGAACGAGTACCCATGTGTTGATGGTAGAACGGCTTACACTATACTTATCTGCCAGTTGCCTGTAAGTGAAACCTTGCCGCAGGTATTCATTGACGGCTTGTTTTTTAATATCCATAAGTTTACTTTTTTGTGTAAACCTATTTCAGGACGAGACAATTTGTAGCTGATTGTTCTTCCGTCTGCCAGCCTATTGCCAAACCTGCTGTTGTTTGCGGGGCTTCATTGTCAGCCTGATATTTTTCGCATAAGTAATTCAAGCGGTCCTTTTTTAAATTTCTTTGTCCAAAGTGTACTAAATACAATGCTGAGAATAAAATAAACAATGGAAAAAGTCAAAACATACGGTGGCGAAATTGGCATTTTCATTTGCAAAAAACCTGTATACTTTATTCCTGTCAAGGATTGCAAAATTAACATTCCAATTGTCAAGTGTTGAACATAATTTGTCAAAGTCATTTTACCTGTGTCTGACAACCATTTCACAATTGCACTTTCAGAAAATTTGTCACCAAGCCAAATGCAAATTGTGATAACTATTAAAGCAAACGAAGCTGTAATAATCATAAAGGGCAAATAAGGAGGAAAATAATCATACATTATATAGTCCAATACTGTTCTGTCAAACTGTTTATAAAGTGCATATTTCCTTAATCCTTCAAATAGAAGAAAAAATAGTAGCCCGATGAAAAATATTCTTTGTCTGATTTTTGGTTTTTGCAAATTAATTCTGCCAAGCCACATTCCTAAAAGAAAATATGCAATCCACGGAAAGATTGAGTTCCAACCGTTATAAAATGTGTTTCTTAAAAAACCCTTAATAGTCCAAAAGTCAGCATATTTAAATGTATTCAAATCCCAACTTGTCCAAATAGGGATAATAAAAAGCAAAATATGAAAAACTACAATTGCTATAATTGCTCCAATTAAAAAGTATCTTCTTGGTACAAAGAGAATAAAAGCTGCTATGTGCATATAGCCACCGTAAAAATGCAGTATGTCACCTGCCCACCAATTGTAAAGCAAAAGTCCAACTGCGAATAAAAACCAAGAACGTTTTAAAATGATTGATTTAAACTTTTCTTTTTCCTGAATAGAATATTCCAAAAAGAGATTTGTCAAAAGCGAAACGCCCATTCCTGCACAAATAATAAAAATAGCGGTAGAGTTACCTGTAAAAATATTTAGAAATTGTCCAAGTGGAGTTTTGTCTTGAAATGAACCAAAGCAAAAATTAAAATTTACAATGAACATTCCGAAAATAGCATAAGCTCTTGCTAAATCAAATCCAATTATCCTTTGTCGCATCTATCGCCATTGAAGTCTTGAAACGGTCTGCTAGCCTTTGACCCGATTGCTCCAACGTCCAGCCCCACTATTGGCAATACTTTTGTTGTGCGTTCGTTTTATTGAGTTTAAAGGTCAACTAAGACATTGAATCCAATAGTTGATAGTTTATCTTTTTCTAATCCCTTTTTATAGAATACTCCTATTGTTAATGCATGACCTTGCCAACTTTCCGAGGAGGAGCCTACGCGAACTCCACCTCTAAACATAGTACCATAAGTTGCTCCTTTGAAATCCGAATAAGCACTTTGAGAAATACTTACTTTATAATATCCAAAACCGACTCCAAAATAACCGCCAAAATTATTTTCGTTTTCGCTTGTAGATTTACAACCGATGTTATAATCCAGCACGGCAGGTAAATCATAAGCAAACGCAATTCCTGCATCGTTTCCGCTAGTATTTGATGCTATACCAATTCCAATACCTACAGGTAAACCAATGCTAATAGAGGAGTTTTCTTTTTCAATAAAATTAAGTCTAGGAAAATAAGTCAGGTTGGTTTGAGCTATAGCTAAACTTGAAGATGAATAAGGAGTAACTACTCTACCATACAAGACAGAAATTGTGGTTCCAAAACCATGCATTAGTTTTTGTGAATAAGAAATGTTTGTCAATACACACGCAATAATTAAAAGAAAAAAACTTTTTTTCAACATAGTGATTTGCGTTTATTTTAAAATTTAAAGTCGAGCTATAGTTGATGTTTACTTAATCATTTCTTTTCTTATCGTCAGCAACAACAAACGTAATTAATTGCTTGGCAAGATATTCAATCGTTCGTTTTGCATTATAGCAGGTTGCCAATCGGGGGTGTTAAGAATAACTCTCACTGCTTCATTGCCGCATGGCTTGCACTTAGATGGTACTGATTTAGCCTTTACGTTACTTATGAAGCATTGAGAACTTACTTTAAATGTTACTTCAACTGTATATTCTCCAAGTGGCGCGCGCACATCAGTAGCGACACTTGCATTTATCATCGACGACGAGGGACGATTTTTTGCTTTCACTTTTATAATAGTAATAGATTCAATCTGTTTTTCATTATTATAAGATGCAGTGTTTTCCCACTTCTATCAGCGTAATCTCCTTCAGATTTTAAGTACGCCACTTTTTATATAACTCTCTCTACCAACACAAAGATGAAATTTTATCAACAAAACAATGTGTGGCATCACAAATACTAAATTATCAGCGGTGAGGGAGGGATTCGAACCCTCGGTACAGTTTAACCCGTACGACGGTTTAGCAAACCGTTCCTTTCGGCCACTCAGGCACCTCACCAGTGTAGTTTTTCAGGAGGTCAAAAATAAGTGGAATAATGAAAAATTAAAAATGTAAAATGTAAAAGCTGTAATACAAGTCACTAACCCACTTCTTCTTCACCTACCTTTACCAATTTTACGATTTTCATTTGAAATAATGGATTTGAAATAAAAAATCCCATTTGATCTTTCAAATGGGATGAGGCTTTAAATAATCTCGGATTTACATCGCTGCTAACTGAACTTTCTGTTGGAGTTCCACAACACTTTCACGAAAAGTGCTATCAGTATCCATCAGATCCTTTACGGTTTGACAAGAGTGAATTACGGTAGTATGATCCCTTCCACCAAAATGTTCTCCAATTGTTTTCAATGAATTCTTTGTAAATGCTTTTGCTAAATACATCGTTATCTGGCGCGCCTGAACGATCTCCCTTTTTCTGGTTTTTTGCAACAACTTATCATAAGGCACATCAAAAAATTCACAAACCATTTTTTGAATGGTGTCGATCGTAATTTCCTTACTGCTTGTCTTCACAAAATTTCTAAGCACGCGTTTTGCTAAATCAAGATCAATTTCACGCTTATTGAGCGAAGATTGTGCCAATAATGAAATGAGAGCACCTTCTAATTCTCTGATATTACTATTGATATTATAAGCAAGATACTTTACTACTTCCTTAGGCATTTCCAAACCATCGTTCTTCATTTTTCTTTCCAGGATTTCTATCCTGCAATCGTAATCGGGCATCTGAAGGTCCGCACTCAATCCCCACCGAAAACGACTCAATAATCTTTCCTGAACACCTTCCAGATCTTTAGGAGATTTATCAGAAGTGAGGATCAGTTGTTTTCCACTCTGGTGAAGATGATTGAAAATTGCAAAAAAAGCATCTTGCGACCTTTCTGCCCGATTGAAAAATTGTACGTCGTCAATGATCAGCACATCTACCAGCTGATAAAAGTGGATAAAATCATTTATAGCATTATTACGACTATGATCCTGAAACTGGTTGATAAATTTCTCAGAGCTAACATATAATACTACCTTATTTGGTTGTGTTCTTTTAGTATCATTACCGATCGCCTGGGCAAGATGCGTTTTACCTAAGCCTACTCCTCCATAAATCACCAAAGGATTGAAAGAACTCGTTCCAGGTTTGTCTGCAACTGTTTTACCCGCGCGCCTGGCCACCCGGTTACAATCACCTTCAATTAAATTTTCGAAAGTGTAAATCGGATTCAATTGTGAGTCGATCTGCATTTTTTTCAGACCGGGAATCACAAAAGGATTTTTTACGGGGTTGTTTATTACTAGAGGAAAATCCATTTCGTTATTCGAGAAGGTTTTATAACCGTGAGCCGGAACATCCATAGTGAGCGGTTTGTTTTGATGATTGCCACTATCAACCATGATCCGGTATTCCAATCTAGCCTCCTTACCAAGAATACGTCGCAAAGTCTTTGCCAATAAATTTACGTAGTGCTCTTCTAGGTATTCATAAAAAAACTGGCTCGGAACCTGAATGACAAGAATATTGTTCTTCAATTCAACTGGCTGTATAGGTTCGAACCAGGTTTTAAAATGCTGCCACTCTACAATGTCTTTGATTATTTCCAAACAATTGCTCCAAACTTTATCAAAAGACTTAGCCATTTTTATTAAATCACCGTTTTTATATTGAGTTAAAGAAAGTGACACGCTAAATAAATTCCCAGGCCAGTTGCAATCTTTTTCAGTCGAAAAAATTAACGCGGGCGACGAATATCAATTGTTTTTTTTTCAAAAAAAAATTTTTTATTCACTTATTTTTTTTTGAATAGTAATCGACTTGTAATCAATCAAATTATTTCTTTTGCTCTTGTAAAAATTGAAGTCTAACCGCCCTAAAATTATCCCTGCCCATCCTACCTGATTCACTATTACGTCATTTCCATTTTTATTTTTCAAAATAACAGGGGCTTCAAAAAAAGTATGAGTATGTCCTCCGATGATCAGGTCAATGTTGTCACTCTCTTTTGCCAATATTTCATCACTCACTTTATTATCAGTGTATTTATACCCCAAATGAGAGAGGCAGATTACCATATCGCAATCCTTTTTCCTTTTTAATGTGTAAGCAACTTCATTTACAACCTGCACAGGATCGAGATACCGCGTATTTCCCGCAAGTTGATCCGGAACAAGTCCTTTTAATTCAATACCAACACCTGTTACTCCTATTTTTAGATTTCCTCTTTTGAAAATGGTATAAGGTTTATTAATATTTTCCAGTGGTGTTGATGCAAAATCATAGTTGCAGATGATTAAAGGAAATTTTGCTTTGCCCCACTGTGTCGCAAAATTATCAAGGCCTGCATCGAAGTCGTGATTACCCATAGTTGAAGCATCATAGGCCATTGCACTCATTGACCTGATCTCAGGTTCCCCTTTAAAGAAATTAAAATAAGGAGTGCCCTGGAATATATCACCGGCATCAAATAATAAAACGTGTTCTTCTTTTGCCCTGATTTCATTTATTAAAGCGGCCCTGGCAGCAACTCCACCCAACCCCTGGTTTCTGCCTCCATCCATCGGAAAAGGATCGATGCGACTATGAACATCATTTGTATGGAGAATTACAAGCTTTTGTTGAGGTATGATATCATCAACTTCACTCAAAATTGAAGATGAAGTGAATAACCCTCCGGCAGCCAATGCAGACTGCCTTAAAAAATATCTTCTATCGGACATCTTTTAAAAAATTACTCGGCAATTGTAGTCCGGTTCTCGAGAACAGCTGTTATACTTTTGCCTTCCTTATTTAGTGTTGAAAAATAATCAATCAAAGCATCTCTGAATAAATAACCAACGTCACGTCTTTGAAGAGAAATGAGCATATTGGCATTATCTCCCCCATTTGCGACATAATCGATCGTTGCAATGGTATACATTTTTGATGTATCTAATGAATTACCATTTATTACTATGTTCGTTGCTTTCTTATTACGGATGTTCATACGAATTCCTGCTACCGGCCATCCTCCTCTGGCCGCAATAAGATCTAAAAAATCCTGAAGTGCATTTCCGGGGATCGTAAGTAAAACTATAGCATTATCAAAAGGCGAAAGTTCAAAAATTTTTCCCTTCGTAAGAGGCCCCGCAGGAATTTGAGTCAGGCGTACACCTCCAAAATTTACAAATGCCGCATCTACCTGAGAACTAAACCTTTTCTTAGCCATTTGTAACATCGCATCAGCTACCACATTATTCAAAGTTCCTTCAGGCTGTTTCTTATCAAGCGATATCGCCACGTGTGCCACCACCTGATTCATACTTTTATTTACACTGTCGGCATAAGGTGCAACAAGTTGAACTATGGAACTATCGAGCTGCCGAGTTCCTCGTATCTGGTAGTCAACATATTCTACTGTCTGTGGTTGATAAGCAAGTTTGCATGCAGTGAAAATGAAGCTGGAGAAAAAAAAAGAAATTAAGAATGAGCCTTGCTTCATAAGTAACCATTAGGGTAAATTGAAGGTACAACTAATTTGATACCATGAATGATCATAAAGAAGCTTTCTCAAATTTGTTGATTTAAATAAATTTTAAGCTAAGTACCAATAGTTGTTTTACCTTAAAATATATTTTTTTTTATCCTGAAGGGCTTCCATTAAAAAAAATCGTCACTTAAAAAAAAATTTGTATATCTAGTTTCTTTTTATTCCGCTCGTGCCTGATTGACAGCCTTCCACGCATAGGTAAGTTCTTGTCGATATTGTTCGTTATACAAATTGTGGTCACATAAACCGCAGAACGCACCTATTCAAAATAATTTTGCTATTTAAGTTCGCAAGGATTTTCTTTGCATAGCTAAAAAATGTGCTATGAGACTATTGTTTCTTGCTTTTGCTCTATTACTTATTTTTTATACAACAAATGCTCAAACCCGCTTTGGATTAAAGGGAGGTATAGGAGCATCGTACATCAAATCCGACAATAATAAATTAAGGGATTTCGATAAAGCAAGAACCAGTGGTTTTTTTGGAGCAACTCTTGAAATGTTTGCCAATAAGAGATTTTCGATCCAACCAGAAGTGGGCTATGCGCACGAGGTTGCTACAGAAACTTACTATGGAAGTTTATTGACGCTTGGATATATTCAACTTCCGGTTTTATTAAAATATACTATGCCAATCAACTCTGTAAGTTTTTATTTAGGACCGCAGGTTAACTTCCTAACTAAAGCAACTTTAAAATTAAATGGGCAGTCTTCGAATATAAAAGATGACGTGGCACAAACTGATTTTGGAGTAGTTGCAGGGATAGGTTATGTTGGTCAAAAAACTCCAATAAGTTTCGATATCCGTGCTTATCAGGGACTAATTAACGTATTCAAAGATGAATTTGAAGATGGAACCCGTTCCAGAAATGTGGTGATCAGTGCAACACTCGGATATGTTTGGGGATCATCAAAGAAATAGTTCTCCAATCTTTACCTCGTAATGGGAATTCCTAAGAATTCCTTTTTTATGTATTGTTTTGAGGATAACTCCCTCACACTATGCAGCAAAAATTTACTATTAAATTACTTCCATCCGAAGCTTCCAATGATTTAGTGATCCGTACAGCCGCTGCTATGCATGCTTCCGTTCCGCCGGATTCTATTTCGGGTTATCGCATTTTAAAAAGGTCCATTGACGCAAGAAGTAAACAAGCCTGGATTTTACTCACCCTGCTTGTCAGTATTGGTGAACCTTTACCGCCCTTACTTTTCGAAATATGGAAAGGCCAAAATGTTGGGCAAGCAAAAAAAACTGTTCTCATAGCTGGTGCAGGACCAGCCGGACTATTTGCTGCCCTCAAGCTGATAGAAAAGGGAATCAAACCAATTATTGTTGAAAGAGGCAAGGAAGTAAGAGCGAGACGAAGAGACCTGGCAATACTTAATAAACAAGGAAAGATAAATCCCGAAAGCAATTATTGTTTTGGAGAAGGAGGAGCAGGTACGTATAGTGATGGGAAACTATATACCCGGAGTACTAAAAGAGGGGATGTTGCACGTATCCTGCAAATACTGGTACAATTCGGCGCGAACGAAAAGATATTATATGAAGCGCATCCCCATATTGGAACCAATAAGCTTCCTCAGATCATTACAAACATCAGGGAAGCAATCATAGCACATGGTGGTCTGTATTTTTTTGATAAGAAAGTTTCAGATCTTTTATTAGCAGGAGACAAAATCGTTGGCTTGTCTTTACATACAGGTGAAAAAATGTTGGCAGACGCAGTAATTCTGGCAACAGGCCATTCTGCCCGGGATATTTTTGAATTATTAGACAGAAAAAAAATAAATCTCCATTTCAAGCCATTTGCTATGGGAATTCGAATCGAACATCCCCAACAGTTGATCGATCGTATACAATATCATACTCCAGCCAGGAATATATTTTTACCTGCGGCATCGTATAACCTGGTACATCAGGTACAAAATAAAGGTGTATTTTCTTTTTGTATGTGTCCCGGGGGAATTATTGCTCCCGCTGCAACCAGAGATTATGAACTGGTAGTGAATGGATGGTCGCCTTCTAAAAGGGATAATCCTTTTGCCAATTCAGGGATTGTGGTAACTATTGAAGAAAATGATATACAACTTTACCGGAAAAAGCATGGGAAGCTGGCCGGAATGTTTTTTCAGCAGCATGTTGAAACCAAAGCGTATAAGGCCGGTGGAGGAGCATTCGTTGCTCCCGCACAGAGAATGGTTGATTTTATCAACAACCGATTATCGGATACTTTACCACCCTGCTCCTATATTCCGGGTATTCATAGTGCCCCCCTGAGCGAAGTATTACCTGGGTTTATTTACGAGGCCTTACAAAAAGCATTCATTGCTTTTGGAAATAAAATACATGGTTTTTGTACCAATGAAGCAGTGGTTGTTGGGGTAGAGTCCAGAACCTCCTCACCAGTTCGTATCCCCCGGGATCCTGAAACCTTACAACATAGTGAAATTAAAAATTTGTATCCTGCCGGTGAAGGTGCCGGTTATGCAGGAGGAATTGTCAGCGCAGCAATAGATGGTGAAAGGGTTGCGGAAAAAATTGTTACCAACCCAAATAATTAAGTATCATTAACTCTGATACAATGCAGGCATTTCAGCCATTCGGACAAAGTCATATTGTTAATAATGTTATATTCTTTATATTTCAGCCTTCCAGTGTTATAATCAATCAAAGAAAACATTGAATTCAATTTGCCAAATTGTATCCATAAAACACAACTCTCAAAGTTCCTAACAACTAACTTTACAATATGCTGGAAGTAAAACACCTCAAAAAATACTACGCAACACAAAAAGCTGTAGATGATATCAGTTTTTCACTGACTCCTGGAAGTATCTTCGGATTACTGGGGCCGAATGGTGCAGGCAAAACTACATTGATACGGATGGTTACCGGCATTTTTTACCCGGATGAAGGTGAGATAAAATTTGAAGGAAGAAAGTTTAATCCAATTCAGGATGTTTCGCAAATCGGATACATGCCCGAAGAAAGAGGTCTCTATAAAAAAATGAAGATCGGAGAACAGGCAGTCTATCTTGCCCGCTTGAAAGGATTATCGAAATCGATGGCATTAGAAAAAGTAAAAGAATGGTTCATTCGGTTTGAAATGCAAAGCTGGTGGAACAAAAAAGTGGAAGACCTGAGCAAAGGAATGGGACAAAAACTTCAATTCGTTATTACAGTACTCCACGAGCCAAAACTGATTATTCTGGACGAACCTTTCAGTGGCTTAGATCCTGTTAATACCAACCTGATCAAGGAACAAATTTATCAGCTAGCAAAAAGAGGTAGCACAGTAATTTTCAGCACACACCGGATGGAACAGGTGGAAGAAATTTGTGATCATATCATCCTTGTAAATAAAGGGAAAAAAATCCTTGATGGAACTGTTAATGAAGTCAAACAAAAGTTCAAAGAGAATTTATATACTGTAAGCCTGGAAGATATTCCGTCATCGGTCAATGCACCCTCATTCGACTTGATCGGTAAAGAAGCTGATAAATTTATATTAAAAATCAGGCAGGGACACAAACCTAATGATGTTTTGCAGGACCTGCTGAACAATGGCCACAGCATTACACGCTTCAATGAGGTACTACCTTCTTTAAACGACATTTTCATAAGACTGGTTGAAGGTACTCCGGTCACCCGACAATTCGAAACCGTTACTGCTTAATTATCTTATATGAACAAAATAGGTCTCGTTATTCAGCGTGAATATTTGTCAAGGGTAAAAAAGAAATCATTTTTACTTACTACCATTCTTGTACCAATTATAATAATTGGTTTTTATGCCGCTATCATTGCCATCTCCGTAACTGACAGCGGAGATAAATCTAAGGTTGCAGTAATTGATGAATCAGGGATCTTCAACGGAAAGGTTGTAAATCAAAAAAATGATCCTACAGAGTATGTATTTATTCAAAACGAAACCGAACAATCCTATAAATCAAAATATAAATCAAAAGGTTTTGATTATTTTCTCTACCTGCCAAAAATAAATATTGAACAACCCAAAGGAATTAAATTGCATAGTCCCTCCACTATCAGTATCGGCGTCAAAAATAAAATTGAAAACGCCGTTGATGCAGCGATTGAAGATAAAAGACTGCAGGCAGCAAATATTGATGCAGAACGATACAAAAAGATCAATTCAAATGTTTCGATTGAAAATACCATTGACACAGGTGATAAGGAGAAGAAAAGCGTGGCAGGGGTAGCGTATGCTGTTTCTTTCGCGTGCGGAATCCTTATTTATATGATACTGCTTATTTATGGTACAATGGTAATGCGGGGTGTTATGGAAGAAAAAACCAGTCGGATCGCAGAAGTTATCATTAGTTCTGTGAAACCTTTCCAGTTGATGCTTGGTAAAATAATAGGAATCGGCGCTGTTGGAGTAACCCAGTTTTTCATTTGGATTGTATTGATGCTCCTTTTACAGGCAGTTCTTCCTGCAATTTTTCCTACGTTGTCGCAACAGGTAGTCCAATCTCCGGAAGCTGGAAATATAGCTGGTTCACAGAATATGTTTGCCACTGTAACAGAAGGACTTCGCTCACTGCCTGTAGGCTTGATTTTATTCTGTTTCTTATTTTATTTCATAGGTGGTTATCTCTTATATGCTTCGATGTTTGCTGCGATCGGAAGTGTGGTCAGTGAGGATCAGCAGGAAGCACAACAACTTGTTTTTCCTGTAATGATGCCCATTATACTTGCATTTGTCATTATGGTAAGAGCAATTGCTGAACCAAACAGCAGTCTGGCCATTTTTGGAAGTCTGTTCCCATTAACTTCTCCCATAGTTATGATGGGACGCATTACTTATGACGTACCCATCTGGCAATTGATCACTTCGATGGTTTTATTGGTACTTGGCTTTATTTTCTTTACCTGGCTTACTGCTAAAATTTATAGAACAGGCATTTTGTTATATGGTAAAAGGATTACATGGAAAGAAATGATCAAGTGGGCATTCAGAAGTAGTTAATCCGCTGCTCATTTCATAATAATCCATTTCCCCGTCTATAGGTGATATTTTTCAAAAAACTTAAAATGGAATTGCTTGTTAGAAATAGGATGAGAAAAATAATTTTCCTGCTTATTTTTTTTTGCGGCACTAATGTGTGCGCCCAAATGATCATACAGAAAGACAGTCAGATTGAATCGATAGTTTCTGAAGTGAATGGAGACAGCATGCGTTCCTATATCAATAAGCTGGTAAGTTTTGGTACGCGACATACATTGAGCAGTACCAAAGAAGAAAAAAAAGGCATAGGCGCTGCAAGAGAATGGGTCATACAAAAATTTAAAGATTTTTCTAGCAGGAGTAACGGCCGATTTACTGCTGAACTAGACAGGTGGAAACTTCCGCCCGATAACAAACGCATAGATGTTGAGGCAGATATGGGAAATCCAATGGGAATTCTCAAAGGATCCGACCCTTCAGATAAAAGAATTTTTATTATCAGCGCTCACCTTGACAGCCGCATATCCAATGTTCAGAACAGAACTGATGATGCTCCGGGTGCAAATGATGATGGAAGTGGCACTGCGGCTGTAATAGAATGCGCAAGAATATTAAGTAAACACAATTTCGCGTCAACCATTCTATTTGTGGCCTTCAGTGGGGAAGAACAGGGACTTTTGGGTGCAGAACGGCTTGCACAAAGGGCAAAAGACAGTTCCTGGAATATTGAAGCAGTATTGAATAATGATATAATGGGAAGTAATCAGTCCAATGAAACCGGTATCATTGACAATACCAGGGTGCGAGTTTTTAGTGAGGGGTTGCCGGCATTTGACCTTGATAAGAAGAGTGCCAGTATCAGGCAATTAGGAATGGAGAACGACGGTATCAGCAGACAATTAGCGCGGTATGTTAAAGAAACCGGAGAAAGATATATCGCAAATCTGGAAGTAGTAATGATTTACAGGAATGATCGGTTTCTCAGAGGGGGAGATCACACCGCATTTGTTCTGAAAGGTTACCCCGCAGTCAGAATTACAGAGATGAATGAAAATTATGACCACCAGCATCAGGATCTCAGAACAGAAAATGGAATTCGATATGGCGATGTCTCTGAATTTATGGATTTTGAATACCTCAGAAAAAACACAGCCCTTAATCTTGCCTGCCTGGCAAATCTGGCAAAATCTCCTTCCAAGCCCGTAGATGTAAAAATAGATGTAAGAAATCTAACCAATTATACTCTCCTAAACTGGAAAGGACCAGCCACAGGGAAAGTGAAAGGATATTTTGTGTTAATACGGGAAACCCATCAATCACATTGGCAGAAGAAATTTTATACGACTGCCACTACCATGCGCCTGCCTTATTCGAAAGATAATTACTTCTTTGCAGTACAATCAGTCAGCGCTGATGGAAATGAAAGCATCCCGGAAGTTCCGGCAATTGGAAGATGATTTCGTCTTTTAAAAAATTTATAACAAATCAGGGTAACTTTTTACGAAGATCATCGTATATTTATACGAAAGAAATCGTAAGTCATTCAATCAAAACATTTGCCATGAAAATTCAGACAAACAAGTTAAGTTGGTTGCTCAGTGTAATATGTATCGGTGCAATCATATTCACGCTGGTAGCCTGGGCAGGTAACCCCCCGTCAGCAAAAGAAAAACCGACAACAGATACAATTCCTGCAAAAGAAAGGTCATTTAAGGAAAAAAAGGTGAAAGATTTCGACAGGGAAATCAAACAACTGGAAGACGCATCTTCTGATGTCGAAGACCTGAAATCAAAAGACTGGGATAAAATCCGCAGGGAAATTGAAGAGTCGATCGATAAGATCGATTTTGATAAAATTAAACTTGATGCTCAAAAAGCTATCCGGGATATCGACGTAGAAAAGATACAACGCGAAGTGGAAGAATCCATCAGTAAAATAGATTTTGATAAAATAGAAAAAGAGATCCGCCTTGCTTTGAAAGATGTACATGTGAAGTTTGATAAAGAAGAATTGGAAGGTTTAAAAGAAGAACTGAAAAAGGCAAGAAAAGAAATTCACGAGGAATTGAATAAGCAGGAATTAAGAAAAGATATGGAGAAATTTAAAAAGTTGGACCTAAAAGATTTAGAAAGTGAATTAGAAGAAGCGCGTAAAGAAATTGAAAAAGCAAAATCAGAAATAGACCTTGACAGGCTGGATATGAAAAAAGAGATGGAGGATGCTAAGATAGATATCCAGGAAGCTAAAAAAGAACTGAAAGGGTACCAGGAAATGATCTATGAAATGGAAGAGGAAGACTTGCTGAATACCGGAGATGATTATAAAGTATCGTTTATCAATGATGAATTGTATATAAACGATAAAAGACAACCTGATTCCACCACTGAAAAATACCGGAACTACTTCAAAAAGAGAAATATTACAATCGAAAAGAGAAATGGCAGGATGCACATCGAACACGATAAAAGGGATAAAAAACGCACTTCTGAAATCTGATTCAGGGGCGATTCACAATTGTTGTTTACGTTATTACTAATAAAAAAAGTGATGGAATCCCATCGCTTTTTTTATACCTCCATTGCAGTAGCGTATTTTAATCTCCATCTAACATTCTGAGCAATGGATGGAAAATTTCACCTTCGTCTTCATCATTATCAGGACGTATATCAAAATTTAATTTCAGGCTCATACCCTCTTTTAGGATTACCCCCTCCCGGCGAAATGTTTTATATCCTTTCTTTTCAAGAATTATTGTAACCTCGCCTGATGGAAGTTGTGGAATTCTAAAATTACCGGATGCATCTGTCAAAAATTCTTTTTCACCTTGCATTTTGGAAGATGTAATAGAAATCATTACCCCTGCTACTGGTTTTTTGGTAATCGCATCTGAGATGCTCCCTAATACTGCCGGCTCGCTCTTTCCATCCTTACCATGATTTGCCTTTAGAAATAATGACAGTGTAACCAATGACACAAGCAGTAGAAATTTTCGTGCTCTCATAAAAGAAATTTTAGGTGTTTGGGATCTGCAGTATAGCCAGTCTGTTTTTTAAGGACAGTAATGCCTTTTAAAATGTTGCATTAAACATAGGGAAGGTATTATAAAAAAAAAACAGGGCAAAATAACAGTAGGATAAAATGCTTGCAAATTATCATGATTCCCCAAGATCGATCTCCGTATTATCTCCAATGTTAAGGCTGCGGCTTTCCCCTTTAACCTCGGTATCGCTACCGATTAGCGATTGGGTTAATACGATATCAAATAGATCGGCAAATGAGCCGATTATTGAATCTTTGATGATGGAGTAATTGATGGTAGTTTGTTCTCCAATTGTAACATTTGGACCTATGATCGAATTTTTAATATCGCATCCGGGTGCAATACTTACCGGAGGAATGACAATTGTATTTTCGAAATGATGCTGTGGTGAAATAACACCTCCGAATTTCTTTAACAGAGTTGCATTTGATGCCAGCAAGGTATCTTTTTTACCACAGTTGAACCAATTCTGAACTTTGAAAGATTGAAATCTGGCACCTCCCCTAATCATGCACTCTATTGCATCTGTAATACTGAATTCCCCCCTGCTCATAATATGGTTACGCATATTCTCTTCCAGGCAACTGAATAATAGTGATGTTTCCTTGATCAGGTAAATTCCTACCAGGGCCATATTTGATTTCGGGATCTGCGGTTTTTCAACAACCCGAATGATAAATCCGTCATCTCCGATTTCAGCTACACCGAAATCACGCGGATCATCCACCCGTTTTACACCTAATACAGAATGAGGTTTACGAAGAACATCATCCACATCATACTCCGCAATGGTATCTCCCAGCACGATGAAAATTTCATGCTCACCCACCAGTTCTTTTGTTAATTGAATGGCATGACCAATACCCTGTCTTTCACCCTGATGGACAAAATCGGCTTTAAGGTCAGGATATTTTTCCTGCACATAATCCTGGATCTTATCGCCAAGATATCCTACAATAAAAATAAAATCGGTTATGCCGGCATCTCGTAGTTGATCAACTATGATACTCAGGATGGTTTTACCTGCAAGTGGAATCAGCGCTTTTGGTTGTGTATAAGTATGGGGCCTTAGTTTAGTACCAGCACCGGCAACAGGAATGATTGCTTTCATTTATTTCTTGTTTGGACTCTCACTGCCGGATGAACCCATCGGCTCTTTCTTCACCATTGAAAGTGATCCTTTTTAAAAAACGTGTGAAAATAGTAAATTTTCATTTTAAACAAGTTTTACAAATATAAGTGCAGTTACCTCAACCCGTACGGCAAATAATTTTGAAATGATCTGACTCCCTCAGGTTGCATTATTCTATTTTTGCAATCTGTTGAAACTATAATTTTCATTTATAACCCATTATTCGTCATGCAAAGAGATATACAGGTATTTGATTTAATACAAAAAGAACTACAAAGGCAAAGAAGAGGCATTGAGCTGATAGCTTCAGAAAACTTTACCTCTATTCAGGTTATGGAGGCTATGGGCAATGTAATGACAAATAAGTATGCTGAAGGTTATCCGGGCAAACGATATTATGCTGGTTGTGAAATAGTCGACCAGACGGAGCAGCTTGCCATTGATAGGATCAAAGAAATTTTTGGATGTGCATATGCCAACGTGCAACCCCATTCGGGTGCACAGGCAAATGCAGCCGTAATGCTCGCCATTTTACAACCAGGAGATAAAATTCTTGGACTAGATCTGAGTATGGGTGGGCATCTTACACATGGATCTGCTGTAAATTTTTCCGGTAAATTATATGAGCCGTTCTTTTATGGAGTACGAAAGTCAGATGGTCTGATAGATTATGAGATGATGGAAAAAGTAGCTAAAGAGCAAAAGCCCAAGCTGATTATATGTGGAGCTTCTGCGTATAGTCGTGATTGGGATTATAAACGGATCCGTGCCATAGCTGATTCCATCAATGCATTTATTTTATGTGATATGGCTCATCCTGCTGGCCTCATTGCCAAAGGACTACTTGATTCTCCTCTAAAGGATTGTCATTTTGTAACTTCTACAACCCATAAGACTTTGAGAGGACCCCGGGGAGGCCTAATTTTGATGCAGGAGGATGTTGAAAATCCGTTTGGACTTAAAGATGTAAAGGGTAATTTACGCTTGATGAGCAACCTTATCGATATGGGAGTTTTTCCCGGCACACAGGGCGGGCCTCTTCAGCATGTGATAGCTGCAAAAGCCATTGCTTTTGGTGAGATCCTAACCGAAGAATTCTACAGGTATGCAAAAGCCATTATAGCCAATGCACAAGCAATGGCCAGGGCTTTCAATTCTAAAGGATACCATATCGTATCAGGAGGTACAGATAATCATCTATTGCTGATCGACCTGAGGAATAAGAACATCAGTGGGAAAAAAGCAGAACATGCGCTTGTTACTGCTGATATTACCCTGAATAAAAATATGGTACCTTTTGATGATAAATCTGCTTTCGTGACTTCCGGTATCAGGGTAGGGGTACCCGCTATCACCACACGAGGGATGCAGGAACATCACATGAGTACCATTGTTGATTTTATAGACGATTCTTTGAACCACCCCGATGATGATAAAAGACTGCATAATATTGGCAAAGAAGTAAACACTTTCATGAAACAGTTTCCATTATATCCTGAATGGAATTAGCTTAATTATAATTTTATTATATGATACAACGTATACAATCGATCTGGCTTTTAATTGCTGCAGCCTGCGCATTTATTGCTTATACCCTTACACTATATATAGGAAAAATGGCTGATAATGCAGAAAGACCCTTATTGATGGGAGAAAAGCTTCCACTGGTGGTTATTTTGATAGGAACCGGGCTGCTTGCCCTCATCACCATTTTTCTTTTTAAAAATCGCAAATTGCAATTCCGGCTCAGTGTGTTCGGAGTGATTCTTTCGGTAGGACTCATCGCATTGGAATATTTATTTGTTGAAAGCTTCAAAAAAGATAATGCGATCCCTTCAGGAACATACCAACTTGGTGCATTATTACCAATCGTGATGGTGGTGCTTTTCATCTTCGCCGCTCGGAGCATCTATCGTGATGAGAAGCTTGTAAAAAGTGTGGACAGGCTGAGATAATTATTAATTTATAATTATTAATTATTAATTAAAGAAACGTGCCTGTGTAACTTTCCTTAACTTTTTTCAAGTCCTTCGGGATACCTGCATATACAACCCTTCCACCCTCTTCTCCGGCTTCAGGTCCCAGATCAATAACCCA
>Ga0180121_10000436_pt1 | contig 17472 bp, 20 predicted proteins | sample AntDrymUQ5402106_2_FD_129676 | JGI IMG/M metagenome (GOLD analysis project Ga0180121, IMG submission 129676) | Polar desert sand microbial communities from Dry Valleys, Antarctica - metaG UQ540 (21.06) (version 2) (version 2) | ecosystem: Environmental > Terrestrial > Soil > Desert | place...
GGAGTACCTAAGCCTTCTGCTCGTACCAGATTCTGATCCGAGGGGTGGAGCAGTAGCCGGGTGAAGCCGGCGCCGTAAAGCGAGGGCCAGAAGCGGTTGCCCGGCCGGGCGAAGTGATGCCCGGTGGCCGCGGAGTATAGCCGATCTCGACCCGATCCACGGGAACCGCGATGTCGTGGAATCGGGTACTGCCCGCGATCGCGCCGGTTTCCAGCTCACGCACCGCCCACGGTAGCATGTGGCCGGCTCGCTGGCCGTCGAGCGCTTCGGCAATGTACCCAGTGGTCTGGTCTGGTCCGGGCACGGAGCTAAACCAGAGCTTCCAGAGTTGGCCGTCGGCTGCCGCGGCGGCCAGACCCTCTCCATGGCCGGCGGTAAGGGGCTCGAGGCGAATGCCGTGGCCTTCCAGTTGGACCGGCGCGGGTGCGATCACGAACGCGGGGTTTTGCGCTTGGACGTTGCCTTACGCTTGAATGTTGCCTTGCGCTTGGTGATTTGCTTCTTGGCGGTCTTCTTCACCCGTTCCGGAAGGTGGGCACTGCCGGTCTCGCGGTTCCATTCCTCGAAGGTCTCCTCCGAGATCTCGCCCTTCACCAGCAGTTCGGCGAACTTGCGGCGCTGGGCTTTGCTCTTGAACGGCATTCAGCGCGCTCCCTGACCGACAAGCACCAGAATGATGGCGAGCAGCAGGAACGCCAGGTAGCTCCAGAGCGCCCGCCGGCGGAACTCGAGGCCGCGGGCCGTAAGGTTCTGCGCCGGCCAGACCATCGAAAGACTGGGCACGCCTGGCTGACGGTGGCGAACCATCTGCACGTAGCAGTACACACCGTAGGCCCATACGGCCACCGCGAACACCAGTACCATGGCCGCCATGGCCGGCACCTCGTTGGTTAAGGCATCCCAAGTTACCGTGGCCGCTGCGGACATCCAGAGCTGCGTCCCCATTGTCTGGTTGCCGCCTGGTCGCCGCCCCGTATACCTTGGAACCCGCGTCAGCCTTAGGGAATACCCTCATGCCTCCATGACCACCTATGCCGTTTGAGACCGCCGTCGTCCAGGCGCAGCCCGCCAACTACGAGACCCCGCTCCTGGCGCTCGCACTACCGCGGGGTGCGCTGCCGGCGTCTCTCGGGGGCCTCGACAAGCAGACCGGCGGGGCTATCGGCCGAGTGCTCTCCTCGGGCGACTTCAGCGGCAAGCGGGACGAAACTGCCGTCATCTATCCCTCCGGTCCAGCCTCGCGGGTTCTCCTTATAGGTCTCGGCAAGCCCGAGGAAATCGATCGCACCGCCATCCGCCGTGCCGCGGCCATCTCCGCTAAACGCGCTCGATCCCTCGGTGTCCCGCGGGCCGCGATCTATCTGCCGCCCGAGGGTCGGGGCAAGGTCAACCCGGCCACGATCGGGCAGGCGATTGCGGAAGGGCTGAATCAGGGCGCGTGGCAGTACAACGACATGAAGAAGCCGCCGGAAGACCAAAAGCCGCCGTTGGAGCGGATGGAGCTTCTGGCGCACGACGGTCCTGCCGAGCTGATTCAGGGACACAAAACCGGCGAGGCGATCGGAGCGGGGCAGACATTTGCCCGGAGCATCCAGGTGCTGCCGGGGAACCTCTGCACCCCGAGCTATGTGGCCGAGCGTGCCCGCGAGTTGGCCCGGCGCCACGGCTTCGAGATCACGGTGCTCGACAAGGCCGCCATAATAAAGGAAAAGATGGGGGCGCTGATGTCGGTGGCCCAAGGGAGCGCGGAGGAGCCGCGCTTCATCGCCATCGAGTACAAGGGATCGGATGCGGCCCCGGTGGTCCTGATAGGAAAGGGCGTCACCTTCGACACCGGCGGCATCTCGATCAAACCGGCTCAGAACATGGAGGACATGAAGTACGACATGTCCGGCGCCGCCGCAGTCCTTGGCACGTTTGAGATGCTGGGCCGGCTCAAGCCAAAAGTGCACGTGGTTGGCCTGATTCCCAGCACCGAGAACATGCCCTCGGGCACGGCGGTGAAGCCGGGCGATGTGGTCACCAGTCATTTGGGCAAGACCATCGAGATCATCAACACCGACGCGGAAGGACGGCTGATCCTGGCCGATGCGCTGTCGTACGCCCGGCGCTACGATCCCGCAGCCGTGGTCGACATCGCCACGCTCACCGGCGCCATCGTGGTTGCGCTGGGACACACCGCCTCCGGCGTGATGGGATCCGACGAAAAGCTGGTCGAAGAGCTTCGTGGCGCCGGGGAGCGCGCCGATGAGCGGGTCTGGCCCCTGCCGCTCTGGGACGATTATCGTGATCTGATGAAATCCGACATCGCCGATGTAAAGAACAGTGGAGGGCGTCCCGCCGGGAGCATCTCAGCCGGCTGGTTTTTGCGCGAGTTCGTAGATGGATTTCCCTGGGCTCACCTCGACATCGCCGGCACGGCGTACACCGACCGCGATGATGCCGGGCGGGTGAAGGGGCCGACAGGGGTAGGGGTCCGCCTCTTCTCGGAGTTCGTGTTGGGCAGAACAGCGTGAGCGGTAAGCGGTGAGCGGTGAGCGGGCGAAGCAATCCCAGATCAGGCTGGTTGCGCGTGCTCTCGTCCGTGGCTTCCAGCCCTTGCCGCTTACGCTCGCCCTGGTTCCGCTTACGCTTTTCTCAATCAACGCACACGCCCAGATCGCCGCCGACGACACGACGACCATCGACACGCTCGCCATCGACTCGGTCAGCACCACCGAGCGCTTCCTCAGGGAACAGCAGCAGGTCAACGTCCGCGTCCCGGTCCTTCCCCTCCTCGGCGTCGAAGGCCCACGGCCGCCGCTTACACGCATCGTCTTCACCCGCGACTCTATCGAATGGGGCCACGCCGCCACCGTGGGTGACCTGCTGACGCAGGTTCCCGGGGTATATCTCTGGCGCGGAGGATACATCGGGCGCCCCGAGCCGGTGAGCTTCCAGGGGCGAGGCGGCGCGTCGGCCGAGTACTACCTCGACGGCATTCCGTTTGTGGCCGCTGGGGTGGACAGCGTGGTGGTGGACCCCGCGCTCTTCTCCATCAGCCTCCTGGACCGGATCGAGGTCGAGCGCTGGCCGGGACAACTGCGAGTGCATCTCTTCACCAAGCGGCACGACCGCCTGGCGCCGCGCTCGCGCATTGCGGTGGCGCGTGGGGACGAGGACTTCGCCCGCTACGAGGCGTCGCTCGAGCGGCGCTTCCGCTCCGGGCTCGGCTTCGGCCTGGCGGGGGACTATCTGAGCTCCCCGACCGCCACCGGTCTCAGCAGTGACTACTCCAATACCCAGGTCTGGGCTCAAGGGAGCTACATACCCTCCGAGCGATTCGGGGTCCAGTACCGGTTACTGCGCTCGGGACCCAAACGCGATCCGTACACCGCCAACGTCAACGGCGCGCAGGACACCATCGGCGTCGGTTACGAGGCCAAGCGCACCGACGCCCTGATCCGCATGACGTTGAAGGGCCGGAGCAGGGAAGCGCTGGGCGCCCGCGCCGACCTGATCTACGCGCGAACCGGTTGGGACGGAGAAGGTATCGATCAGCAGATCAACCAGCTGGGAGGGTATCTCACCTATCGCGCGCCAACCTTCTCAGCCGGCGGCTCGGCGTTCTATCGCACGCGGTGGACCCGGCTCGACGTGCGGGCCAGCCTCGGCTGGAATCCGATTGCCCCGTTCACGGCCAGAGGCGAGGTGGTACACCAGCGGCACTTTGGCGGACGCAACAGCGACTACGCTAACGTCGCGGCGGGCCTCGAGCCGGTGCGCGGCCTTGCGCTCACCGGATTGGCCCGGATTGGCAAGGTGGTGGCGGCCCCCTCCATCCTGGCCAGCCCCGAGCAAGACGTTCGCGATTTTCAGGCGGCGCTCGGCTGGTCCCGGGCCCGGATCGGCTTCCAGGTGGCCTACGCACGAGTGTCGACCTTTTCTCCCCCGGCGTACGCCGAGTTTCCCGTTATCGCCGGCATCGATCCAGCGGCGCGAACCGAGTGGATCACCGCATCGGCGCGGGTGGCCCCGCTTCAGTGGCTCACATTCGAGGGGTGGTACAGCGATCCGCGCGGGGTAGCCCCCGAAGGGATCCCGCCCACGCACTCGGTCGCGAGCGCGACCATCCGCTCGAAGTTCTTGCGGAAGTTTCCCAGCGGCACCTTCGACCTCAAGCTCCGGCTGGCCGTGGAGGGGTGGGGGAGCGGCATCATCGGTCGGGATTCACTGGGCCTGCCGGTGCGGCTTCGGGGCGCCACCTTCGTCCGGAGTCTGATCCAGTTCCAGCTCGGCGGGTTCTCCGTGTACTGGGACCGGGCGAACCTGACCTCGAGCCGTCTGGGGTACGTGCCCGGGTTCGAGATCCCGCCCTATGGGAGCAACTTCGGGGTCAGGTGGGAGTTTCTTAACTAGTCGCGAGTCGCCAGTCGCCAGCCGTCGTCCATTGAGAAAGCACCTTACCTCGCGACGACAAACACCTGCGCCATAGCAAGTGACTGGCGACGGGCGACTGACGGCTGTGCTACAGCTCGTACCCCACCAGCGTCCCCGGCGCGGTCCGCAGGAATAGCATCCCCGCAATGTCGTCCACCGCATAGACCGGTTCCCGCTCCTTGCCGAGGTCGACTCGTGCCTTGGGCTGGGCGCTGTCCTTATCCACCTGGAGCAGTACGTTGCCCTTCCCCTCGGGCGCTTTGGTCAGCATGAAGACCGACCCGGGGACGGCAAGCGAGGCCTTGAAGCGTTTGGTGGCCAGCGCCCCGGACTGGCGGACGCTGTCGGCGGGCACCCCTCCAAGCTCGGGTTTCTCCCACACCACCTGGCCGCGGTCGATGTCGACGCCCGCCAGCGCACCATCGGTCGATATGAGCCAGGTCCCCGCTGCCGTGACCTGCTGCCAGCGGATGTCCTGTCTGGTTTTGAGGGTCCACGCCACGGTTGCTCGGCCCGACACCGGCGCCGAAGCCGCCCGGGTAGAGGCCGGCGCTACGGTCTGGGCCCGGGCAACCGAGCCGGACACGGCTATGGAAACCAGAAGCAGCAGGATACGAGCAGTCGGGGCGGCCATGGAATACTCCCTGAACACAGCGTCGATGTGGGGGGGATCCTTTCACGGTGAGGCAGGTGCCGTGCCGCGCCGGTCGTGGTGACTGGTTCCCAGCCCCTTTCCCGACTAAATTCCGCGGCTATTCCGGTCCCTCGGAGGTCGGCTTGCCGTATAGCATGACGGGGTTCGGTGCCGCGGAAGGCGCGGTGGCCGGACGGCGCCTCCGGGTTGAGATCCGGACCGTGAACCATCGCTACTTCAATCTGTCGGCCAAGCTTCCCAGCGATCTCACCATGTATGAAGGTGAGTTGCGCGAGCGACTGCGGCGAGACTTCGACCGCGGGCACCTGTCAGTACAGGCCCGCTGGACCGAAAGTGCCGACGGTGAGACGGGATTTTCCGTCGACCTGGACCGGGCCCGGCTGGTCGCAGCCCGCCTCCGTGAGATGCAGGCCGCGCTGGGTCTGGGTGGTGAAGTGACGGTGGAGCTGGTCGCCCGGCAGTCTGATGTCCTCAGCTCGGGCGCCAACGGCACCGGTGAGATCGCGTGGAGCGAGCTGGAGCCGGTAGTGGCGCGGGCCGGCGCCGAGTGCCGGGCCATGCGAGCGCGCGAAGGAGAGGCGCTTACCGCCGAGTTGCGACACCGGCTCCAGCTGCTGGAGGGCTCCGCGGCCGACATTGCCAGACGTGCTCCCGAGCGCCTGACTCGCGAGCGGGGCCGGCTCAAGGCGGCGGTCAGCGAGTTGCTCGACGGGCGCGCCGTGGACGAAGACCGCCTGGCGCAGGAGCTCGCCTTCCTGGCCGACAAGCTCGATATCACCGAGGAGCTGGTGCGCTTTCAGGCGCATGTGGCGGCGTCGCGCACCGCCCTGGCCTCCGACAAACCGGTCGGGAAGCAGCTCGGATTTCTGGCCCAGGAGCTTGGCCGTGAGGTGAACACGATGGGTGCCAAGGCCGGAGATGCCGAGATCGCCCAGCTGGTGATAGCGATGAAGGGCGAGCTCGAGAAGTTCCGGGAACAGCTCGAGAACCTCGAGTGAGACGGTTGTTGCTGGTGCTCTCGGCGCCCTCAGGCGGCGGGAAGACAACGATCGCGAGAAAGCTGCTCCAGGTCCGGAATGACCTTGGCTACTCGGTCTCCGCCACCACCCGGGCGATGCGCAACGGGGAGCAGGAGGGTGTGGACTATCACTTTCTCAAGCGCCCCGAGTTCGAGAGGCGCCGAGAGGCGCATGAGTTTCTCGAGTGGGCCGAGTACGGCGGTCAGCTCTACGGCACATTGAAACGCGAAATTGAGGGGATCCTCTCTCAGGGACGTCACGCCGTCCTCGACGTCGACATCGAGGGGGCCCGGCAGATTCGGAGGAACCTCTCGAATTCGCTGCAGGTGTTCGTGCTGCCGCCCTCGGCGGAGGTCCTGATCGAGCGGCTGAAGGGGCGCAACACCGAGAACCGGGACCTGCTGCGGAAGCGGCTCACCCGGGCCTCCGAGGAACTGACCGCCGTGGCGGAGTACGACTACGCGATTGTGAACCAGGACCTGGGCACCGCGGTGGCAGAGGTGTCCGACATTCTGGATGGGAATGCCGATGACCGCCTTGTGTGCCGGCAAGCCGACCTGCCCTCGCAGATCGAGCAGCTTCGGCGGGATGTGGTCAAGGCGGCGGGAAAGATTTGAAGAACAGGTCTAGAAAAGGTCTAGGGTCTAGGGTCTAGTCGACCGCCTTGACCCTAGACTCTGGACCCTAGACGATGAGTCACCCTCATACCCGAGAGAACCCCGACATGCGAATCATCACCCCCCACGAAGTCGCCAAGCAGGCCGGCAACAAGTACCTCGGCGTGCTCGTCGCCGCCAAGTTCGCCCGCTACCTGAACGAGTTTCCCAAGGACCAGCTGCAGCAACCCTCGGAGAAGCTGACCACCAAGGCCATGCAGGAGCTGGTCGATGGTGATCTCAACTATAAGCTCCTCCGGCGCCGCCGCTCCGAGGCCTGATCGTGTGGGCCGGCCGGCACGTCGTCCTCGGCGTGTCGGGCGGGATCGCGTGCTATAAGAGCTGCATCCTCGCCCGCCGCCTGGTTGAGGCGGGAGCCCGGGTTGACGCGGTTCTGACCCAGGCTGCCGGGGAATTTGTGCGGCCACTCACATTCGAGGCGCTGACCGGGCGCCCTGTCCTGAGCTCGCTGTGGGAGCCGGGTGGGGCGCTCTCGCACGTCCGGCTGGGCCATGACGCCGACCTCATCATTGTGGCGCCGGCCACGGCGCACCTCATTGCCCGAATGGCCCAGGGGCTGGCCGACGATGTGCTCACCGCGCTCCTGCTGGCCCGCACCGCGCCGCTTCTGCTGGCGCCCAGCATGAACGACGAGATGTTCGCCCAGGCAGCGACTCGCGCGAACCTTGAGACACTGAACCAGCGTGGCGTTGCCTTCGTGGGTCCTGAAGCCGGTTCCCTGGCCGAGGGCCCCTCCGATCGTCCAGGCCGGATGAGCGAGCCCGAAACCATTCTGGCCCACGCGGCCCGGCTGGTAAGCCGTGGCGGACTGAAGGGGAAGCGAGTAGTGGTCACCGCCGGCCCTACCCGGGAACCGATCGACCCGGTCCGAGTAGTAAGCAATCGGTCCAGCGGCAAGATGGGGTACCGGGTGGCAGAGGCCGCCTGGGAGCGCGGAGCTGAGGTGGTACTCATCTCCGGCCCCACGGCGCTGGCTCCGCCGGTGGGGGTGACACTACGCCAGGTCGACTCTACCCGGGAGCTCGAGGAAGCGGTGCGCGCCGAATTGCCCGCAGCGGATGTTCTGGTGATGGCGGCGGCGCCGGCGGATTATCGCCCTTCGAGTCCGAGTGACAGCAAGCGGTCACGCGTCGAAGGCGCGCTCGCCATTCCGATGGAGCCCACCGAAGACATCCTGAGGGCGACCCGGGACCGGCGGAGAAAGGGAAGCGTGATGGTGGGATTTGCCCTCGAAACGGGAGACGCAGTGGCCAAAGGCCTGGCCAAGCTGGAGCGCAAAGACCTCGACCTGATCGTCGTCAACGACGCGCTGGAGCCAGGCGCCGGCTTCGAGAAGGACACCAATCGCGTAGCCCTGTTGGGACGCGATGGCAGCCGCCGCATTCTTCCGCTGCAGTCCAAGCGCGAGGTCGCCGAGGCCATTCTCGACGTAGTGGAGGAATCCCTTGGCCGATGAGTGGCGGAGGTATCTGGAGCAGCAGGTGGAGCTGGGGGGTGCTGAGGTGGTGCTCAGCGGGACCGTGAGAGTACCGGGAGCCAGCACACCGGGTCATTCCGAGCGCAGCGAGGAATCGGGTAGCGGTACGTCCTCTCGTGATCTCGATAAGACGTCGCATGGGGCGATCCCTCGCTCCGCTCGGGATGACGTGCGAGTGCTGGCACGGCGGCCCACCCCCAGTTCACAGCCCAGGTGGAAACAGGGAGCCCCACCAATTCCAGGGCCGGGAATCGCCGTCGAATCTCCGAGTCACGCTTTGGAGGACGAGCTCGTCGCCCTGAAGACACTCGACGAAGTCGCCGAGCGGATCCGCACCACGTATTGCTGCACGCTGTGTCCCTCGCGCATCAACGCGGTGCCCGGCCACGGCAACGAGCGCGCGCGACTGGTCCTGGTCGGCGAGGGGCCGGGTGCCACCGAGGATGCGCAGGGAAAACCGTTCGTGGGCCAGGCCGGAAATCTTCTCAACGGGATTCTCGAGGCTATCGAAGTCCCGCGCGAGTCGGTATACATCACCAACGTTGTCAAGTGCCGCCCGCCTCAGAATCGAAAGCCCTTGCCCGATGAGATCGCGGCCTGTATTCCATATCTACATCGCCAGCTGGAAATCATTCGACCGAAAGTGATCCTTACCCTGGGCAGCACGGCGGCTGAAGCCATGCTCGGGGTGAGAAAGAGTCTGGGAGAGCTTCGCAACAAGGTGCACACGTACAACGGCATTCCGCTGGTCGTGACGTACCATCCCGCGGCGCTACTCCGCAACCCGAACTGGAAGAAGCCGACCTGGGATGACGTCCGTATCGTCAGGCAATTACTCGACCGTTGATCCCTACGTCGGCCGGTCGGCGCCCTGGAGCCAGGAGGCCGAGCAGGCCGTGCTCGGCGCCATGCTGTTGGATCAGGATGCCGCCCTGCGCGCCGCCGAGCTGGTGGACGACTCGATGTTCTATCGCGAGCCGCACCGACGGCTCTTCCGCGCCATGCTGGCCCTCACGGAACAGCGGACCGTCATCGACCACATCACCCTGCGGGATGAGCTGCTCCGCCGGGGCGAGCTCGATACCGTGGGCGGCCTCGACTATCTCGCCGAGCTGGTGGACACGGTGCCCACCGCCGCCAACATCGAGTTCCATGCCAAGATCGTCAAAGACAAGGCGATCACCCGCCGCCTGATCGAAGCGTCCACCTCAATCATCACCGAAGCTTACGACGGGCACTCCAGCGCTAACGACCTCCTCGACGGGGCCGAGTCGCGGATCTTCCAGATTTCTCAGCAGCGGGGGGATGAGGGATTTACCCGGCTCAAGGAGATGCTCTGGCCCACGATGGAGCGCATCGAAACGCTCCAGCGCAGCGGAAAAGCGATTACCGGTGTGCCCAGCGGTTTTGCAGATTTGGATGAGATGACCTCGGGGTTCCAGAACTCCGAGCTGATCATCGTGGCGGCGCGGCCGTCCATGGGCAAAACCGCGTTCTGCCTCAACGTCGCCACCCAGGCCGCGGTGGACGGCTTCGGCGTGGCGGTGTTCTCGCTGGAGATGTCGAAGGAGGCGCTGGTGCAGCGTATGCTCTGCGCCGAGGCGCGGGTGGACAGTCAGGCGGTTCGGCGGGGCACGCTCAAGGACCCCGATTTCACCCGGCTGGCGCGCGCGGCAGGCATTCTCCAGAGCTGCCCGGTGTGGATCGACGATTCACCCGCGCTCACCCTGCTGGAAATGCGCTCCAAGGCGCGGCGGCTCAAGGTGGAGAACGATGTTCGGCTCATCGTCGTGGACTATCTCCAGCTCATGCGCAGCCCGGAGTACTCGGAGAACCGGGTGCAGGAAATTTCCGATATCTCGCGCTCGCTCAAGGGGCTTGCGCGGGAGCTGAATATTCCGGTCATCGCGCTCTCCCAGCTGTCGCGCGCGTCGGAGCAGCGGGGCGGCGAGCGCCGGCCAATCCTGTCGGACCTGCGGGACTCCGGCGCCATCGAGCAGGATGCCGACGTGGTCATTTTCATCCACCGGCCGGAGATGTATCAGAAGGAAGACAGCGAGGGCAACAGTCTCCAGGGCATCGCCGAGGTCATCGTGGGCAAGCACCGCAATGGCCCCACCGGCACGGTGGACCTCTACTTCCACAAGCACTTCACCCGGTTCGACAACCGCACTGAGCGCGAAGGACCCGAATAAGGTGGCAAAAGCGAAGTCGGTCTACCGCTGCACCGAATGCGGCCACGAGCATCCCAAGTGGGTGGGCCGTTGCGAGGCGTGCGGAGAGTGGAATGCGGTAGCGGAAGAACCAGCCGGTACGGCGGTAGGGCGGAAAAGCGGTAAAGGCTCTGGGCGGGGGCAACCTTCCTACCGTCTTACCGCCGTACCGCCTTCCCGCCTGCGAGACATCTCCTCCGAATCACTCCAACGCTGGCGCACCGGGCTCCCCGAATTCGACTTCGTGTTGGGCGGTGGGATCGTTCCCGGATCAATGACCCTGATCGGCGGCGAGCCGGGCATCGGCAAGTCCACGTTGCTGCTCCAGGCCGCGGCCCGGCTGGAAACGGCCGGACGCACGGTCCTGTACGCCAGCGGCGAAGAATCGCCCGATCAGATCCGGCTCCGGGCCGACCGTCTGGTGGAAGATGCGGGGGCGGTGCACGTGCTGGGGGAAACCCGGCTCGAAGCCATCATCGAGGCTGTGAGCGTGGTGCACGCAGATGTCGTGGTCATCGACTCGATTCAAACCGTCTACACCGATAGCCTGGAGAGCGCGCCCGGTAATGTGGGCCAGGTACGCGAGTGCTCCGGCCAGCTGATGCGCTTCGCCAAGGAGAGTGGCACCTCGGTGATCGTGGTGGGGCACGTCACCAAGGGCGGCGGCATTGCCGGACCCAAGACGCTGGAGCACATCGTCGACACGGTGCTGTACTTCGAGGGCGAGGCCACGCTGGACTACCGCCTGCTCCGCACCACCAAGAACCGATTCGGCTCAGTGGACGAGTTAGGCGTGTTCTCGATGACCGAGCGCGGCCTGGTGGCGGTGCCCAACCCGTCCGCCGTCTTCCTGGCCGCCCGGGCACAGGGCATCAGCGGCAGCGCCGTCACCGCGCTGATGGAAGGAACGCGGCCGATACTGGTCGAGGTACAGGCGCTCGCCTCCAAGTCAGGGTATGGAACACCCCAGCGGGTGGCCACCGGACTCGATCCGCGCCGTCTGGCCGTACTGCTGGCCGTGCTGGAACGGCGGGCCGAGACGTCGTTCGCCAATCTCGACGTCTTCGTGCAGGTCACCGCGGGGGTCCGGCTGAATGAGCCGGGAGCCGACCTGGCCATCGCCGCGGCGCTGCTGTCCAGTCTCTACAATCGGCCGGCACCGGCCGACGGCATCTTTCTGGGAGAGATCGGGCTGGGCGGCGAGATCCGGCCCAGCGGCGCCATCGAGCGCCGGATCACCGAAGCGGTGCGGCTCGGTTTCCATCGGGTGTTCGGCTCCTCCCGCAGCACCGTGCAGGTGTCGGGCGCGTCGCTGGTAGGGCTCGACCACGTCGAGCAGCTGGTGCGGGCGCTTGCCGCGTGACGTAGGCGTCGTCGTGGTTGCCGCCGGACGGGGGGACCGGCTCGGCGGTGACGTGCCCAAGCAGTATCAGCTGATCGGCGGGGTACCCATGGTGCTCCGCGCCCTGCAGCCCTTCCTCTCACACCCGGACGTGGCGCAGGTGGTGCTGGTGCTGCCCCCTCCCGATGCATTGCACCCCCCGCCGTTCCTTTCAGCTGCTACCACCGCTTCCGGGGCACCAGCGGCCGGAGCCTCGCTCCAGTCACAGCCCCTCACCATCCGGCCGGGTGGGCGCCACCGGGGCGACTCGGTGCGGGCGGGACTCGCGGCGTTGCGCCCGGAGTGCACAGTGGTGCTGGTGCACGATGCGGCACGCCCCTTCGTCGAGCGCGAGGTGATCGATGCGGTCATGCGCTATGCGCGGGCGGGGGAGGGCGCGGTTCCGGCGGTGCCGCTCAGCGATACCCTGAAGGAAGCCACGGCTGCCGACCCCAGCGTCATCCGGCGCACCCATCCCCGGGCGCGCTTGTGGCGGGCCCAGACGCCGCAGGGCTTTCCCCGCGCCGTGCTGGAGGAGGCCCACGCCCGCGCCGCCAGCACCGGACATCGGGCCACCGACGATGCCGCGCTGGTGGAGGCCATGGGGGTGCCGGTGCGCCTGGTCCCCGATTCCTGCCGCAATCTCAAGGTCACCACACCCGAAGACCTCGCGCTGGCGGAGCTGCTCGCGGGCGACGCCGCCCCATGAGGCTCCCCTTCCAGACCGACGCGGAGATCGCCGAGGCGATTCCCCAGATCGGTCGTCATCTCCACGCGGGCAAGCTGCTCGCGTATCCTACGGAAACCGTGTATGGGCTGGGGTCGGCGCCCAGCGCGCCGGCCCTGGCGGCGCTGGCCAACCTGAAGGGAAGGCCTGGGGGAAAGCCGTTCCTCCTGCTGATCTCGGGGCGGCGCATGGCGGAGGAGTGGGGGCTGGTCTTCACCGCCTCGGCGTCGGTGCTGGCCGAAGCATTCTGGCCCGGCCCGCTCACGCTGGTCCTGCGCGGCGGGGAAGGGCGTCTGCCCGACGAGCTTCGGGGGCGGGAAGGGGGCATCGCGGTGCGCTACACCTCTCATGCCGGGATCGCGCGGCTGGTCACCGCCACCGGTAAGCCCCTGACCTCGACGTCGGCCAACCGTCCCGGCGGCCCGCCGGCGCCGGGCGCCGATCGGCTGGTCGAGCTCTTCGGCGAGGCGGAGGGGAGCGGCGAGCTGCTGGTGCTCGATGGAGGTGTGCTGGGCAATGTTCCGCCTTCCACGCTGGTGGACTGCACCGACCCGGTGCCGAAGATGGTGCGCGAGGGCGCTATTCCGCGGGCAGAGTTGAGGCGCGCTGCGGGGAGGTTGGCCCCGTGAAGGCGCGACACCCCGCTGTTATCTTGTGATGATGCGCGTTCTCTTCGTCTGCACCGGTAACACCTGCCGCAGCCCCATGGCCGAAGCGCTGTTGCGCGAGGCGCTCGCCAGCCGGGGCGCCGAGCAGGTCACGGTGGCATCCGCCGGGACCGGTGCGTGGGAAGGTGCGCCGGTCTCCGAGGGAGCCTATCTGGTCGGGCTGGAGCACGGGCTCGACCTGAGCGGGCACCGCGCCCAGCTCCTGACCCGCGACCTGGTTCGGGAGGCCGATCTCATTCTCACCATGTCCGGGCACCATCGCGCCAGGGTGGCGGAGCTGGGTGGCGAGGACAAGGTGCACGTGCTGGGCGAGTACGCCGGCCGCGAGGAGGGCCGGGGTGAGATCAGCGACCCATTCGGCTCCGATCTCGCCAGCTACCGCACCACCTACGATGAACTGCAGGACATGATCACCGGCGTAGTGGGCCGCGTGGCCGGCACTGTGCGGTGATCGACGGCTCCACCCGCGTCTTCGCCATCCTGGGCGATCCAGTGGCGCACTCGCTTTCTCCCCTCATGCACAACGCCGCCTTTACGGCCCTCGGCATCCGGGCGGCCTACGTGCCCCTGATGTGTTCCGCCGAGGACCTTCCACCTCTGATCCAGGCGCTGGTGCGGGCCGGCGGCGGAGGCAACGTCACCGTCCCACACAAGGAGATCGCGGCCCGTGCGGTGGATGTGTGTCTCGATCTGGCTCAGGCGGTCGGCGCCTGTAACACCTTTTGGGGCGACAACGGTGGCAGCGTGGGAGACAACACCGATGTGCACGGGCTGCAGGAGGCGCTGGGGGAATTAAAGGCACCCGATGGGCCGTGGCTGATAGCCGGAACCGGAGGGGCGGCTCGAGCCGCGGTGGTCGCCGCGCGGCACGCCGGAGTCAGAGTCTCGGTGACCTCTCGCGATGCCCACCGACGGCAGGAGTTCGAAAGCTGGGTTTGTACGCACGGCGTAGGGCTCGTCTCCGCGTCCGACTGCCGGGTTCTGATCAACTCGACGCCGCTGGGCCTCAAGGCCGGAGATCCGCTGCCCATCCCCCTCGACGCGGCGCCAGGCGCGGAGGTGGCCTTGGACATGGTGTACGCCAAGGGGGAAACCGCGTGGGTGCGCGCCATCCGCTCGCGAGTCCGCCGGGCAGGAGATGGCCGGGCGATGCTGGTGGCACAGGGAGCGGCGGCGTTCGCTCGCTGGTTTCCGAACAAGCATGCGCCGGTCGAGGTCATGCGCGCGGCGGTCAATGCTGCCCTTCGTTGAGATTTTTACCGGTGTGGAGCGCTGGCTCCTGCCCGCGGCGTGCCTGCTCTGCAGCGAGCCGGTCTCCGCGGCCGAGGGCGACGCTCTCATCTGTGATCTGTGCCGGCTCCGCTGGCGGCCTATCCCCCACCCGGTCTGTAATCGCTGCGGTCAGCCCTCATTCCGGGGTCTCGAGTGCCGCCTCTGCGCTGCCTGGCCCGCCGGTCTCACTCGCGCTCGGAGTGTCGTCTGGCTGGAACCCTCGGCACGCGCAGCGGTGCACCAGCTCAAGTACGAGGGGTGGAGCCGGGCCGCCGAAGCGATGGCTGCAGCCATGACGGCGCTGGAGCCATTGACGGGGCAGGTATGCTTGATACCGGTTCCGCTCGGCGGGCGAAGGCAGCGTGTTCGCGGTTACAATCAGAGCGAGCGAATCGCCAGCGCGCTGGCGGCGCGAACCGGTCTCCTGGTGCGCACCGATCTGCTCCAGCGGGTGCGTGAGACCCAGACCCAAACGACGCTGACGCCCGAAGCTCGGCATGCCAACGTCTCGGGAGCGTTTTGCAGCGGACCGGCGGAGACCATGGAGCTGGTTCTGGTGGACGACGTGTTCACCACAGGGGCAACCCTCGTGGCGGCGGCGGCGGCCCTGGTGTCCGCCGGGGCACGGCGGGTGGAAGCGGTGACGTTTGCTCGGGCGGTGGTGGACTTACCGGTGTAACTCGCGACTCATCACTCGCGACTGTTCCTCACAGGAGACTAAATGGCAACCCGAGTAGGCATCAACGGCTTCGGCCGGATCGGCCGCAATGTGGTGCGCGCGGCGAGAGCGATGAAGGTCACGGAGCTCGAGTTCGTGGCCGTCAACGACCTCACTGACACTAAAACTCTCGCCCACCTGCTCAAGTACGATTCGGTGCACGGGCGCTTCGAGGGCGACGTGGCCGCCCAGGCCGACTCGATCTCGGTCGATGGCCGTGCGATCAAGGTGCTGTCCGAAAAGGAACCCGCCAAGCTGCCGTGGAAGGACCTCAGCGTCGACCTGGTGCTGGAATCCACCGGCCGGTTCACCGATCGCGACAAGGCGGCGCTGCACCTGACCGGCGGCGCCAAGCGGGTGGTCATCTCGGCGCCGGCGAAACAGGAAGACATCACCATCGTGTATGGGGTGAATCACGAAGCCTACGACCCCGCCAAGCATCAGATCATCTCCAACGCGAGCTGTACCACGAACTGTCTTGTGCCGGTGGTGAAAGTGATCCTGGACCGATTCGGCTTCGTGAGCGGGTTCATGACGACGGTGCACTCGTACACCAACGACCAGAATATCCTGGACCTGCCGCACAAGGATCTCCGCCGAGCGCGGGCGGCCGCCCTGTCTATCATCCCTACCACCACGGGCGCAGCCAAGGCGACGTCGCTGGTCCTTCCGGAGCTCAAGGGCAAGATCGACGGCGTTTCTCTCCGGGTGCCCACGCCCGATGTGTCGGTCGTGGCGTTGACCTGCGTAGTTCAGAAGGCCACCTCGGCGGATGAAGTGAATGCCGCGTTCCGCGATGCCGCCAAAGCCGGCCCGCTGAAGAACATTCTCGCCGTGAGTGACGAGCCGCTGGTATCGGTGGACTACATCGGCAACCTCCAGTCGAGCACCGTGGACGCCCTCTCGACCAGCGTGGTGGGCGGTACGCTCGTCAACGTGACCTCCTGGTACGACAACGAAATGGGCTACTCGGCTCGCTGCGTTGACCTGTTGCGGTATCTCGGATCCCGTCGGTGAAGCGCACGCTGGAATCGCTCGATAAGGGGTCGTTCGACGGACGCCGTGCCCTGGTGCGGGTTGATTTCAACTGTCCTATCAAGGATGGCGTCGTCACCGACGACACCCGCATTCGCGCCGCGCTGCCGACCATCAAATATCTGCGTGACCGCGGCGCCCGGGTGGTGCTCCTCTCCCACCTCGGGCGTCCGAAAAAGGGGCCCGAGCCCAAGTACACAATGCAGCCCGTCGTCAAGGCGCTGGAGAAGCTGCTCGGCGCTCCCGTCACCTTTCTGCCCGATCCAACCTCGCCCGACGCGGTCCCGATAACCAGGCGACTCCCGCGGGGTGGTGTGGCCGTGGCGGAGAACACCCGGTTTTTTCCGGGGGAGGAAGAGAACGACCCGGTCCTTGCCGAGAAGTTCGCCTCCCTGGGAGACCTGTACGTCAACGACGCCTTCGGGTCGGCCCACCGGGCCCATGCCAGCACCGAGGCAGTGGCCCGGGAGCTGAAGCCGGCGGTCTCGGGATTTCTTATGGAGCGCGAGCTTCGCTATCTCGGCGAGGCCTTGCACCAGCCGAAGCGTCCGTTCGTCGCCGTCCTGGGCGGGGCCAAGATTAGTGGGAAGATCGATCTAATCGAGGCACTGCTGCCCAAGGTGGATCAGATCCTGCTAGGCGGCGCCATGGCCTGCACCTTCTTTGCGGCCATGGAACTGGAGACCGGCAAATCCCTGGTGGAGCCAGAGCGGCTGGACCTCGCCCGGGACCTGATCAAGAAGGCCGGGCAGAAGCTGGTGCTACCGACCGGTGCGGTCATCGCGCGCGAGCTCGCGGCCGGGGTCGAGACGCGGTCGGTCAGCCGCGACCGCATACCCGAGGGCTGGGCGGTGTACGACATCGACCGAGAAACGGAAAACGCGTTCGGGAAGATCATCGAGTCGGCGGGCACCGTGGTATGGAACGGCCCCATGGGCGTGTTCGAGACGCCGCCGTTCGATCATGGGACGCTGGCGGTCGCCCACTCGATGGCTGCCGCCACCGGCAAAGGAGCCGTGACCGTCATCGGGGGCGGCGACTCCGGGGCCGCCGTGGCGCAGGCCGGGCTGGCCGACAAGATCACCCACGTCTCAACCGGCGGCGGCGCGTCGCTGGAGTTCCTCGAGGGCAAAGAGCTGCCCGGAGTGGCGGCGCTGGATGAGCTGCCGCGATGAGTGAGCGGCCGCTGATATACGCGGCGAATTGGAAGA
>Ga0180121_10000437_pt1 | contig 17420 bp, 17 predicted proteins | sample AntDrymUQ5402106_2_FD_129676 | JGI IMG/M metagenome (GOLD analysis project Ga0180121, IMG submission 129676) | Polar desert sand microbial communities from Dry Valleys, Antarctica - metaG UQ540 (21.06) (version 2) (version 2) | ecosystem: Environmental > Terrestrial > Soil > Desert | place...
CAAAACTATCCTAATCCTTTCAATCCAACGACAAATATTAAATTCGACATTCCTAAGAAATCTCTTGTAAGGCTTGTTATATATGATATATCAGGCAAGGAGGTTTCAATATTAGTCGATGAGGAATTGGATGCGGGAAGTTATCAGGCAGACTGGAATGCAAGTAAATTATCAGGCGGGGTATTTTTTTATCGAATAGAAACGGAGGGTTTTATTCAGACAAATAGTATGGTGTTTCTAAAGTAATGTAAAGAGTGTCTTTAGTAATGTAAAGAGTGACTTTGTACCCTTGTGTTGCAAATGCAAGGATGTTTAAACCCCGGAGGTCTTCGCACTTAACCAGATCAATCTTTTTTTCCGAAGGACCCCCGCCGTCCAATCTGAGTATCGCGCTGATAAAAGTATAGATAAAGAATGCACGTTGGGCGGGGACTCAGATTGAGAGCAGCTGAGTCCTCGCATAAAGTTAGTTTCAGTTGAGTTATATCTTAAAAGCGAGAGACTCAGCTGGGACAGGAAGATCTTTAAATCAGAACAATTTATGAATTGAGATCAGTAAACAAATTTTCGGTTTTTTCTACAGAATTTAAGTTCAGAATTTTTTAATTTTTAGAAATCTTTTAATCAGTCCCCAACTAAATCCTTATCAAATGAAAAAATCTTATCTTTCTTTCGCATTATTTTTGTTTTCATTTTCATTTTTAGCAGGCTTAAATGTATCCGGGCAGACTCTCCCACCGAGGGATTCATTAATAAAAATGATAGTTGATTTTAAGGAACAAACACATGTGAAGTCATTTATGGCAGGCATCTGGAAAGGAGATCAGGAGATCCTGACACTTGCTCTTGGTGAATCCATGACCGGAGTTCCTGCAAACCTTGATATGCATTTTCGTATTGGAGGAGTTTCCGAATCTATGTTCGGGACACTGGTAATGATACTGGCCGATCAGGGAAAGATCCGTCTCGATGACAAGAGCTCGAAATGGCTTCCGGAACTTCTTGCTTCTGAAGAGGTAACTATCGAAATGCTGATCAAGAATGCTTCCGGATATATGGATTATGAAAAGAATAAAGATTTTGTTAACATAGTTGTAAATGATCCTTTCAGACAAATTACCCCTAATGAGATCATTCACTATGCAACGAGAGACGGACTCGCATATACTCCGGGAACCAAACAAAACTATACTCACAGCGACTTTACGATACTTGCAACGGTTCTCGAAAAAGCTACAGGAAAAACCCTTGCTGAGTTATTAGAAGAAAATATTTTCCGGCCGCTTAATCTTAATCAAACAGGTTATAGTTACACCGCCGAGCTTCCGAGTCCCGTGCTTCATTCTTTCAGTACCGACCGCGGCATCTATGAAGATGCCACTTACTGGAGCCCCTCCTGGGCCGGCTCATCAGGACCTGTGTATTCGACAATAAAGGATATAGGAAAATGGTCTTACAAATTCGGGACCGGTGCATTGCTTACACCAGCTTCATACAACATACTTATCAGCCCGTATAAAGGTGCCGCTTCTCCGCTTGATCCTCCACGTCCCGGTCTCAACTTGGGTTCAGGATTTGTTATTTCCAATGGCTGGTTTAGTACAAATCCCAATTTCAACGGCTATTACGGCGGCTACGGATACCTGCCTTCGAAAGAAATTACAATAGCTTTCTATTGTACACAGTCAGAAACTTCAGGCCAGGAAAATTTTGCTTTTCAGCTTTTTAAGAAACTTGCAGCAATGGTAGCGCCGGATGGGCTCATAAATTACTGATACTATTTGACCCTTTGAAAATATAAGTGATCGGGTTAGGAAGGAAGTCCTGTCGCCACACAAAAGATTTTAACGTATTGCATTAACTTTTACAATAGCGATTTTGGATATTGATTTGTTTACAATTAAACATTTACTCCATTACTTGTACAGCTGACAGCTATATCATACATGTTGATTTTATATTGTGCTGATTAACATAACTGTGATTTAATAATTCACTCTGGTGCAGTGTAAATTTAAATACCCGGTTCAACTTTCTTAAGACTAACTGCATCAATGGCACTAATGAACTTTTCCTCAAAATCATTTTTCAGCATTTCGGTTCTATACTTAACTGCAATATCCTGATATGTCTTATTTGTGACGATCTCCTGTATCGCATTGACTAAGCTTTTCACATTAAGTTTTTTAGCAAATACTATCACACCGCATCCGAGCCTGCTGACCCTATGCGCGTTATCCGGCTGGTCATGAGCAAACGGGACCAGTATCTGGGGCTTACCGGAGTTGAGCGCTTGGGAAGTAGTACCGATCCCGCATTGATGAACAATTGCCCGGCATTGCGGAAACAATAACGGGTATGATTCATAAGCGGAAATACATATTTGTTCGTCCTTTGTCATTTCACTGGTAATATGACCGGGATTATTTCCTACAAGAAATATCGCGCGCACTTTGGTTTTCTTAACGGCTTCATAAGAGATCTTAAAGAAATCACTTTTCATTTCGACTACCGCTGTGCCAAGTGTAAAAACGATGGGAGCCTCACCACTTTTCAGAAATTCCGATATAGCGTCCGAAATAATAGCGTCAGGATCCGAGTATAAAGGAAACCCTAATTGGAATGTATTGACGGGCCAGTCTTTCTGAGGCGCCGCGAATGTTGAAGGAAATAATGCCAGAGTGCCATACGGAGAAAAATGTCTCATCAGTGGATTGTAAAAAATATTTTGTAAACCTTCCTTTTTCCTTAACTCATATACAGGCTTGAACCAGTTGTTAGAAACTGCGGTGAACAGTTAAACAGATATGAAAAAAACAGCGGGCCAAGAAATTTTAATTTTGGAAGGTTCACTGCAAAGGAGAATGCAGGAGGATCGTAAGCCGAGAGAATTGTTGAAGGCTGAAGCATTATAGTCAGCCAGGGAATTTTTCTTTTATCAGCAACTATCGGAGAAACAAAGGTCAATATATGTGAAATTATCAGATCACAATTTTCGGTAGCACACATTAATGATCTGTAGTTATCATCAATGTAAGGACCAATTAATTTTCTCGCTATGAACTCTCCGCCGCTGCGACTATCGTTTACCTTTTTTGCCCAGTCACCATCCGAATCTATCTCGTCAATGTCCGGACGCAGGTTTATAAACTCACACCCGATAGCTTCAACTTTATCCTTATATAGCTTTATCGTGGCAATTGAAACTCTATGACCTGCTATTTTTAAAAGCCTTCCTAGCGTAAGATAAGGATTTAGATCACCCTGGGATCCGTATGTTGTCAGTACAATGTTTTTAATAATATTTATCGACTTAAGAAGTTGAAGTTACTTACTTGGAATTTTGTTTTCAAGGGGAGGAGTTAGAAAATGTTTTAAGATACAAAACCGGATTTAACCACAAAGAATTTTTTAAAACTTCAGCCGCTGAAACCTTGGAATTATCAAACAAATTTTATTTGAAATTGAAATAAAAAAATTATACTTTGATTGCGATATACAAATTCTTATCGTTCTGCAAATTTTGAAACTACCGGGATGTTGAAGAATTTAATTACAGCATGTTACAGTCTTGCCCGGACATCTCTCAAATATTAAAGAAATTTTTTATAGAATAAATTACAGAGGTAAAAATAACATGAGAAAAATAATCGTCTTATCAATGATTACTTTAGATGGAGTAATGCAAGCACCCGGTGGACCCGGCGAAGATTCGTCAGGCGGTTTCAAATATGGCGGTTGGGTTGCACCTTATGGCGACAAAGTTTATGGTAAGGTTGTGAAAAAAGAGCTGCAACCTGCTGAGTATCTTTTGGGGAGAAAAACATTTGAGATTTGGGAAGGCTATTGGCCAAAACATGCGGACTTCTGGCCGGGTATAAATGACGGCACAAAATACGTCATGTCTAAGACCAGAAAAAAATCGGATTGGAAAAACTCAGTATTCCTTAAAAGCCTGGCAGATATTAAAAAGCTCAAAAAATCAAAAGGCTCTCACATTCAGGTTTGGGGCAGCAGTAAGTTAATTCATCTGCTACTTAAGAATGATCTGGTGGACGAACTTCGGTTAAAAATTCACCCGCTCACCCTTGGGAAAGGAAAAAAGTTGTTTGACAATGGCCAGATTCCTGCGGCATTTAAATTAACGGAGAGTATCATTACAACAAAAGGAGTAATTATTGCCAGTTACAAGCGTCCCGGTAAAGTCAAGACAGGTAGTGTTGGAGTTTAAGACACTATCAGTAGACCGAACAATTCCGACGGATTTTAAATCAACTAATGGCTTCCAAATTTATCAATGACAGAAAACTAAAAGCAGAGAATGGTAAATGATATTGAAATAACATTGCGAAAGACAGAAATAACTGATTTAGAATTCTTCTTTATATTTCAGCTTGACAATGAAGCAAATTATTTAGCAGCGTTCACATCTAAAGACCCAAACGACAAAACTGCTTACATTGAGAAGTATTCAAAACATTTAGCTGACCCGACAATAAATATGCAAACAATAAAAGTTAATGGAGTAATTGCAGGGAGCATTGCAAAGTTTGAAATCGAAGGCGAAGCAGGTATTACATACTGGATCGACAAAAAATTTTGGGGTAAGGGTATTGCTACAAAAGCACTTAAAGAGTTTCTAAAAAATGAAACCATGAGACCTGTTTTCGGAGGTGTAGCATTTGACAATTTTGGTTCGCAGAAAGTTTTAGAGAAGTGTGGTTTTAAAAAAATCGGTACAGACAAAGGGTTTGCTAATGCACGGCAGGCAGAAATTGAAGAATATATTTATAAACTGACTTAGAATATGAGAAAACTAATTGCAGCGATTAATATGACACTTGACGGGTATTGCGACCACACGGCAGTGATAGCAGATGATGAATTACATCAGCATTACAATGAGCTATTAAGTAATGCAGACACTCTTTTATACGGAAGGGTAACATATCAACTTATGGAAAGTTATTGGCCGAATGTAGTAGAAAATCCGACCGGTAACAAACCAACGGATAAATTTGCAGTACTAATAGACAACATTTCAAAGATTGTTTTCTCCCGTACACTAAAAAATGTTGAATGGAAAAATACAAAATTGAAAAATGAAGTTGTTAAAGAAGAAATTTTAGAACTCAAGAAACAAGCGGGTAAGGACATTGGAGCTGGCAGCCCGAGTTTAATTATAGCTTTAACGAACCTTAATTTAATTGATGAATATCAACTCTGTGTTCACCCTATTATAGCAGGAAATGGTTTACCATTATTTAAAAACATAAATGATAGAATTAATCTTAAACTCTTAAAAACAAAAACATTTGGTTGTGGTGCAGTAATTCTTTATTATGAGCCGGCAAAAAAATGAGCCTGCCTGACGGCAGGCACGCATATAACAAAAGTATTGCTGCGAGTGGGCTGAACGTTATAAAGTATCTCACCTGCATAAGATAATCCTGTAAAAGAATATAAAGTAAAGTGAAAATTGATTTAAAAATTTAGAAAGAATAATAAATGGATAGCACTTCTTCGGTTATGGAAATAATTAAAATCTTATTTACGATATTTTTCGAAATTATGAAATTACTTTTTGCAGGAGCAATGGTCTATTTAGCAGCCTACCTAGTCTTCAAAAACTTATTAAAGAAAGAAGATAAAGTTGAAGAAAAAAAAAATCAGACTTAAGAGAGTTTATTATATTTACTTTGGAAAATCTTTTGCCAGCAACAATTAATCAAAAGAATAATTTTGCCAAAGCTGCTGAACATTTTAAAGAAACAGATTTAATTTTTAAAGTGCTCAATTACGATTCGGATTTTAATTCAACATTCTTAACTCAATCCCTATGACAGACAATTATAAAGTATTTATGGGTATTAATAAAAAGCCTACAAAAGAAGGAGCAATATTATTTAGTCATTACAAGTATGTCATTCGTGCAATGAACGAAATCTTAAATAACTCGATTGAATTAATCAAAAAATATCTTGATCACAAAAATGAAATTCTTAATTCTTACAATAAATTACAAATGGAATTAACAGGGTTATTAGTTTATTTTTCTCAAGGGAAAGAAATTTCCCAAGAAAGACTTACCTTTATTGAGCAATTATTAAAAAAATACCCAATTCCTCCTAGCTTTAATAATATTCTAATGGAATTTCCAAACTACTATACAACAATGTTGGAATTAGCTATTGAGCAACATTTATATGAATTCACTAAAATACTAAAGGAAATGGAACAACTACATGCAAAATTTGTATCGATAAGAAATGCTGACTTAGATAATTTCATGTACTATGATAGAACTTTAAATGAATTAATAATTTTTAAACAGCAAATAATTGCATATCTTAAAAAATTATAAACCCCATTAAGCTTTGACAAGACACGTTTTAGATAATGCAATGATACTTGATATAAATTTGTAAATCTACCTTACTAAATAACTGTTTAGCTTCGTCGTCAAAACTTCAATCTTTGTAAGTACCAAATCCAATTCGACAATAGAATTTTTTCCTTTGATCAGGCTGTTAACCGGGTGAGCTACGATGTTCCTTAGCTTATTTATAAGCTTAATTGATGAATCAAAATCTTTCCCGGTCATACTGATTTTCCTGTGAAGATTCTTCTCTGTGATGATCCAAGCCATGTCGCCTAAATATGCGCACTCTATGAATTTATGGTCAAGGCCTTTTTTTATTTCTCTTTTATACCGGATATTAGGCTTCACCGACCTGTTATTCTCTTCGAAGATTCTGATCAATTCATGGTCATCAATTCCGGATTTATTGATCAGCTTACCCAATTCAAATTCCAGCTGTGAGATCAGATTATACAAATAAACATATACATGTTTGCTGTTCAGATTCCCTGCAGTTAATAACCCGACAACTTCCTTTTCATTTTTAAGAAAAAAGAAATTCCTCTCTCCCTTAGCAAATGCATTTATTGCATCTTTAATATTTGTAAGGTGATATATACAATCCTTCGGTTTTATTTCACACTCCTTAATGTCGTTAACACCAAAATCTCCCCATTCTTTAGTTTTGAAATATTTTTTAAAAGTACCATCGGCTTCCTTGACCGGCAAAACATCAAATTTGTTTTTTTGCATTTTGTCAAAAGCTTGCTCTTTTATTTCATTGTGGCTTACATATTTCCAGTCTGATTTGTTTATGCAGATCGAGGAAATCGAGAACCCGGGGGTGGCGTAATGTGTCTGTTGAAAACTTGTTTTTTTCATAGCAGGGTTGATTTTCAAATTAATATTCTCTGACAAGATTCTTCAAAAATAAGTTTCATTAGGTTTAACCAAAGTATAACTAACATTCAATATACTCCTTTGCTTCATACATTAGACGTCAAACGTGAAACGTCAAACGTGAAACGTAAAATGTGACCTCAAGGTCTGGTGTTTAGCATCTAGCGTCTTAAGTGTAGCGTCTCACGTTTCTCGTTTCACGTTTGACGTTACCAGCTCTTGTGCTTTTTCTAAGAGCCAGGTTTGTGAAGTTGATTCCAGTTCGGAAATTAATTGAGAGATCTCAAATACTTTATTTTCAATGTTATCATTTAATTTTAATAACCTGTTATAATAATTGATAAATGAATTGCCTTTGGTTAAATACATCTCTGGAAGGAGTTTATCAGTTCTGATAAAATGTCTGTAAGCGTCTAAAAGGTCGGATGCGGGGACATACCAATGAAGCTCGTAGTAGATCATAAGAGTTAATTGTTTTATCGCAGTTTTATACATTACATTTTTTATCGGGCCGCTTTTTCCCAGCTTTTCCAATGCTTCTGTATAATGACCCTTTCCAAATTCAATGCTTGCAGAACTGTGAGCAAGTACATATTGTCTTTTATTCGGCTCTAATCTGTTTGTAAATTTTCTTATAAATTCTTCAAGCCAATCGAATTCCTTAGTTTGAATTCCTGCCCATACTATATTCATAAATCTCATCTCGCTTATATATTTCCCTTTTTCTGAAGGTGTGAGTATATCTTTTTCAATTGAAAATTTAATAATATCGATCATCGAACTTCTAAACTCTAAATATCCTTCATTGTATTTACTCTGCGCATAGTTTCTTAAAGTCGCGATCAGGTTACACTTTTCTAAATAACCAATATCATTTTTATTTTCAAAAAGTATTTTTTTCAGATCAAAGAAATATTTATCGTTTTTTGTAATCAGCATTAATACGATGTTATAATAAATATTTAAAACGGGAACAAGCAAATATTTACTGTTCAGTTTTAAAAATTCCAGTACTTCATTCATAAAGTCAGGATATCCTCCTGCATTAACTACAAAACTTTTTTGATTTAAAAAGTACTGAAAGAATTTAAGTGAGCTAATAAAGAAAAAAGTATTAAGGCTTGTCTGCTCAAGCATTAGATCCTTGTCCAAGGAGTCTTTATAAGTTATCGTTTTTGTATCTCTGGATTTTATATCGTTTTTAAAATATTCAAGCCGGTACTTTGTAAGATAAGCTGAAGCATCTCTGAATTTTTGCTTATTGATCCTTTTATCAAGCTCGTTAATTGATTTCATCATTAAATTATTCAATTCCCTAGTATTCAGCTCATCAAGAAGCAAAGTCTCTTTCATAAGATGATTATTTTGTAAATTTCTGTGGATTAAGAATTCCTTACTTAATTCCAGACAACGAAAAACAGTCATCCTCATAAAGCTGTCATTATACTTTATTTTCCCGAAAGCTTTTTCGAACAATAAATTTTTATCAAGATGCTTTTCTTCAAATACCGGGTAAAGTTTTTTGATTTGCTCATACAGTTTTATCACGCTTTGATTGGTATTAAAGAAAGGTGACTGGATAAACAATCCGAACTCTTTTATATCCTGTTTGCTGAATGTCTTTATTGTTTCGATCAGCGCTGATTTAATCATCTTCAGGGAAATTTTTTTAAATTAATGGTTGCATTCTTGATGTAAAATTGTTCAAAATAGTCTAAGAAACAATTAAATTAGAAATAATCCGATACATATTCCCGAAACAAATCAAAATAACTTTCTTTGTTTAATCAATGCATCATCGATACTTTTGTATGTGAAAATTAAAAATGACAAATGAATAATTTATCTGCAGCAAAAGGAGATACAAAGGGAGAAATCAATCTTCAATGGGATTCAGTTGAAAATGCAGTCTCATACATAATTGAAATTGCAATCTCAAATCATTCGAAAGATATTAAGTGGAAAGTTCTCGATATAATTTCTGATCCTCGTTACACTGTAACAAGTCTTAAATCAAATAAGAATTATTTTTTCAGGGTTGCTTCAGTTAATGTAAACGGTAAGGGAGAATTAAGTCAGAAAATAATTAAGAAAGCGCCCTAGTTAAAAGTTAAAAGTCAACTGTAAGGCTGCTTTTTGTGTAACATCTGATAATTGTATTTGCCAGAAAACCTTTCTTAAACAGCGTTTTCTGTTCTTTCTTAAATAGAGATACTCAGTTATCAGTTAACATTCTGAGAAATTATTACTTGTCATGTAAAGAATTCAGAGATATTTTTGAACAAGTTATTAAGGAAACGCTAGACCTGCCTGTGGCAGGCAGGCGTGAGACGCTAGACAATACACAATACTTAAAAATAAACGGAGGGAAAAATGAAAAAAGTATTAACAGTTTTATCAGTTCTATTTTTACTGAATCAAGCATACTCACAGGTAGCACAGGAATGGGCCGCAAGATTTAATGGACCCGGAAACCTTGGAGACGAAACAGGGTCCATAGTTGTCGATGGTTCAGGCAATTCCTATGTGACCGGAGGAAGTATAGGGGTCGGAACAGATTATGACTATTCAACCATAAAATATAATTCATCCGGTGTCCAGCAGTGGGAAGCAAGATATAACGGACCGGGAAATAGTATTGATATTGCATATCAAATAAAAGTTGACCTTTCCGGGAATGTGTATGTGACAGGATATTCCAGAAGCGGAGCAATTGCCAATACCGAAGACTTTTCCACAATAAAATATAATTCTGCAGGTGTTCAGCAATGGGTTTCGAGATATAACGGACCCGGAAATAGTGAAGATATAGGATATAATATTGCTGTTGACGTTTCAGGTAATGTTTATGTTACCGGATCCAGTATTGGAATAGGATCGGGTGTTGATTACACAACAATAAAGTATAATTCATCAGGTGATTCACTGTGGGTTAAAAGATACAACGGACCAGGAAATAGTTTGGATTATTCATTCCGGATTGCAGTGAGTATCTCAGGGAATGTTTATGTAACAGGGCATTCACGAAGTGGTGCAGCTGCAGGTACTGAAGACATTGCAACAATAAAATATAACTCATCAGGAGATTCACTGTGGGTAAGAAGATACAACCACGGTGCTAATGATGCAGGTTATTCAATTGCAGTAGATGCATCGGATAATGTTTATGTAACAGGCTTTGCATGGAATGGCTTCGGTGGCCTGGATTATTTAACAATAAAATATAATTCTTCCGGAGTTCAGAAATGGCTGCGAGTAAGTGAGGGATACATCTCATATTCGCTTGCGGTAGATGTTTCAGGCAATGTTTATGTAACCGGAAGCGGGGGAAACGAAGCCACTTCAGATTATTACACGATTAAGTTTGATTCCGTAGGCTCGATACAGTGGTCGAAAATTTATAACGGACCGGGAAACAGTGATGATGAGGCAAGTTCGCTCGCAATTGACGGCTCCGGAAATGTGTATGTTACTGGTTACTCAAAAAGCGGATCAACGGTGGGAACAGAAGACTATGCTACTGTAAAATATAGTTCTGCGGGTGTCCAGCAGTGGGTGCAAAGATATAACGGCACGGGAGACAGCAGTGATGCCGGCCGCTCTATCGCAGTTGATGGTTCAGGGAATGTGTATGTCACCGGATCAAGTGTAGGAATAGGAACCCGCAGCGACTTTGTCACAATAAAGTATTCTCAATCCGTCGGTATTAATCAAATTTCCAATGAGATCCCGGGACATTATTTCTTAAAGCAAAACTATCCTAATCCATTCAATCCTGAAACAAATGTGGAATTTGGAGTTTTGAAATTACTGAAGGGACAAGTGGGATTAGTATCATTAAAAGTTTTTGACATTCTTGGAAATGAAGTTGAGACATTAGTTAATGAAAATATCTCTGCGGGAAGTTATTCTGTAAAGTGGAATGCGTCCCAATATCCAAGCGGAATATATTTTTACAAATTATCAACGGAAAATTTTACAGATGTAAAAAGAATGATGTTAGTGAAGTAAACTTTTTTAAATTAAACTTAAATACAGGAGAGTAAAATGAAAAAAATATTAACAGTTCTGTCAATTCTATTTTTATTGAACGAGGCAAATTCACAGGTAACACAGGAATGGGCATCAAGATACAACGGGCCTCCGGGAAATAGTACTGATAATGGTCATTCAATTGCAGTAGATGGCTCGGGTAACGTATATGTTACAGGAGTAAGCACAGGAAGCGGAACAGGTTCTGACTATTCAACTGTAAAATACAATTCGGCAGGAGTTCAGCAGTGGGTACGAAGATATAATGGACCTGGAAATAGTGAAGATATAGCATATCGAATTAAAGTTGACGTTTCCGGGAATATATATGTAACAGGCGCAAGCACGGGCAGCGGGACAGGTCATGACTATGCCACCGTAAAATATAATTCATCAGGTGATTCGCTGTGGGTACGAAGATATAACGGACCTGGAAACAGTGGTGATGATGCATATTCCCTTGCAGTTGACGGCTCCGGGAATGTTTATGTGACAGGTTATAGTATCGGAACAAATGGTGACTATCTCACAATAAAATATAACTCGTCCGGAGACTCGTTGTGGGTACAAAGAGCAAATTGGGGTGCAAATGATGTAGCGACTTCCATCACTGTTGATGCTTCAGGCAATGTATATGTGACAGGCTTGTCATATAGATTTAGTGGATATGCCTATCTTACAATAAAGTATAATTCCTCAGGCGTCGAGAAGTGGGTTCGGGAGTATGATGGTTTTGGCTATGATATAGCACATTCAATTGGTGTTGACGGCTCGGGGAATGTGTATGTGACAGGTTATAGTACTGGAACAGGTGATGACTTTCTCACAATAAAGTACGATTCTTCAGGCACCGAGAAATGGCAGCGAAGATATAACGGACCGGGGAATAGTAATGATACAGCCTATTCAATCGCAGTCGACCTTTCCGGAAATATATATGTGATTGGATCAAGTACAGGAAGCGTAACAGGTAGTGATTATACTACAATAAAATATAATTCATCAGGGGATTCGCTATGGGTTCGAAGATATAACGGACCGGGAAATGCCGCTGATGTAGCAAGATACATCTTATTAGATGGTTCAGGGAATTTATATGTGACAGGTGGAAGTGTGGGAAGCGGAACTATTTATGACTATGCGACAATAAAATATAATTCATCAGGTGTTCAGCAGTGGGTCGAAAGATACAATGCACCAGCAAATGTTTCTGATTATGCATATTCACTCGCACTTGACGCCTCAGGGAATGTATATGTTACAGGAGCAAGCGAGGGAAGCGGAACAGGTAATGACTATGCAACAATAAAATATTCACAAACAGGTTCTTTGTTGACTTTAAATCTAACTGCTTTCACCGAAGGGTTTTATAATCCGGGTTCAAACAATATGGTAAGTGATACAGCAAGCGTTTATTTGAGAAATGCATCTTCACCTTACAATACAATTGATTCATCTAAAGAAACATTAAGTTCATTGGGAACAGGATCTTTTCTTTTCTCAAATGCAGTAAACGGAGTAAATTATTATATAGCAGTAAAGCATAGAAATTCTATAGAAACGTGGAGCAGTTCCGTAATTCAGTTTTCGGCGGGATCAATGACTTATAACTTTTCTACTCTTGTAACACAAGCATATGGAGACAATATGAAACTGGTTGATCTTTCACCGGTAAGACATGCATTTTTTAGTGGTGATGTAAATCAAGATGGAACAGTCGACGCGACAGATTTGAGTCAGATTGATAATGACGCTGCTAATTTTATTGTCGGGTATATACTAACTGATCTAACGGGAGATGATTTTGTAGATGCTACAGATGCAGCGATTGCAGATAATAACGCGTTTAATTTTGTGAGTGTTGTTAGACCGTGAAACGCTAGACGCTAGACGTGAAACGATAGACGTGAGACATCAGACGATAGAAAATAGACGTTAGATTCAAAACACAAAATACAAAACATAATTTTATCGGAGTGTAGGCAATATAAGGACTTTTTTAAAACTCATTCTTGAAAGGAGGGAAATGAATTAAGAATGATTTGTTGCAAATAATTTATTTATCAAAATTTATGAAGTTTAATTTGACACTGTTCTCAAAATCCAAAATTTGGGGATACACAAGATTTTCTGCAAGTGTTCAGCAAGTTCCTTAAATACCCAAACAGTTGCTAGGTTCTTCTTTAGTTATGATTGCAACCGCAGCCGTAGCAGCAGCAGTTTCGGTGCTTTTTGAGAATAGTGTCAGCTTCTTTTTATTTTCACATCCTATTTATCTATTTTCGAACTTGATAATAATTTTTAAATTATTCTTGTCTTAAGTGAAAATCTCAAAGCCTGCCGATTTATCTACTTCCGAAACCTGGTAACTATTCTACAAATTTTTCTAGACTTACAATGAATTTGCATCTGTACATGCTCTTTAGAAGGTTCTACGGGATGCTTCGTAATTTATTATTTTAACTCCTTAACTTTCATCAGCAGCCAACCACCGGGTATTTCATGTTTTATTTTAATTTCAAAAAACTCTATATCCCCTTTAGTAAAGTCATACTTACTTTTATTTTTAAAAGCTCTTTGAAGTATTTGATAAAATTCATAAAATGTTCTTTAGAATTATCGGATTGATCCTTCGTATTTTTTAAGTAGTGAACTGTTGTATCGACTGTAGAATATGCCTGTTCGAAATAGTTTAACTCATAACTCCGTGAGACGTCAAACGTGAAACGTCAAATGTCAAACGTGAACGTGAAACGCTAAACAACTTGCGTCTCACATCCCTACGTCCGCGCTAGCGTTTGACGTTTCACGTTTGACGTCTATCGTCTAGCGTTTGACGTTTCACGTTCCTTTACCTACCCATCGGATTCCAATATCAAGCTTCGAACGTAACCGGTCTGCAAGCTGTGCAGCACCATGCTGAAGGTGGCGTATATTGACAAGTTGATGTTCAATCTTTGATATATTATACCATGAAAATCCGCTTTCGGGATTTTGTAAATCCATATTGTCAACGAAGTCATCAACAATCCCTTTGCAAAAACCCCAATATTCAAGTAACTGCTCTCTAGTATATGGATCAGGTATCAGAGGTAATGTACTATCCGGGTCTTGATCTCCTCTTATGCTGTCAGGATTCTGATTATCTTTCTGATGCTTTATCCATGGAATGAAATCTTCAGAACGTAGAAATAAATATAAATGGGTAAAAAAAAGAGTATGATATGCCAGTTGCCAGAAAGCATTCTTATATTCCGGGCTATACCACAAATCTTCGGGGCATTTCTCGATAGTTTGTCCCAGCATATCAAGTGATGCATGATATTGACTCTTAAGAGCACTCTTTAATGCTTCTTCATTCATTTGTTTGGTTGGTAATATTATTTGATAAGTTATGCAGTTTTAAAAAATTCTTGTGAAACAATTTTATTTTTTACGAATCTCCTTTTCCACACTCAACTCAGTTAACAGCTTAACTTACTCACTCATTCAGTTGCTCAAATTAACGAACTTTACTTATTCAAACTCTTCTGCTTTCTGCATTGATGACAGAATTTATTTATAAGCTCTTCATAATTTTACTTTGGTAAAAAATAAAATTTATCTTTAAACTATTACCTTCTATTTAATCTTTTTTTATTCATAAATGGTGCATGGGAAATTTCCAAAAGTGGAAAATTCGTAACAATAATATCTTAAAAAAAGTCATTTTTGATAAAACAAAATCATAATACACAAGAATGTTTGTCCTACCTTATTCCATGTTTTATGATTTTTCAAATGCTGCTTACAGGCATATGGATGAAGTTACAGACGGAAGCGAGGGGCGCTAGCTGATAATAATGCATTTAATTTTGTGGGAAAGATAACGCCGTGATTTAGTTTGTAAAGTTCATAATCCGCCGCGGCGGATTTTAAGGTTTATAAAGTCGCGGTGAGAAAGGAACGGCTTTATCTTAATATTTCTCAAATTCGAAAAAAGGAGCAAGAACTATGTCTCTTTTCATTTTTTATCCCGAAGAAGGAAGACCTGATAAATATCTTCCTTTTCATTCTTCCAAAATCCGAATGCTTCTGATTGAGAAGTAAATTCCCTCAATTTATCATCGACCGTTATCTCTTCGACAAAAGTAATTAATACTTTAAATTTTTTATTCGAAGAAAACTCTCGAGCGGAATAATTTTATTTCCGTCATATATACCTTTTATTGAAATCATAATCTTAATATTAATTGAAAGCAAATTAGCAAATTGATTTTATAAAAAATAGGATTATTGGTTTCGAAGATAGAATCGTCGGGGTGTCTCTCATTGAGATTATCTTTATCAATATCTAATTTAAAAAGAATTTAAATATCTAACAAATTTTAACAATTCGCATCGGCAAATCAAAAAAGGTTTTTAGAATGAAATAGAATTTGAAACAGGAGTTTCGCCTTCGGGAGTTATTATGCTGTGGGGTTTCATTTTATAATTACATTTTCGCAATCGTGAACTTTTTGGCCACAATTTAATATTCTAATTCTTCTTTCTTAGCTTCTTCATCTTCTCTATTTGCCTTAGTTTTATAGTGCAGGGCAATGTCATTTAGAATCCTTGCAGTATATGGATATTCCTTTTCAATCTTAGAAGCTAAATTAAGATAATGTTTTGCTAAATCCCTTTCTTGTTGTCCTCCTTCAAATGGGTCTCGGGTAGTCATACCTCTGTTATTTATAATACCGTAAAAAAAACCTTTCTCAATTTGTTCATTTTTATATTGGTCAAGAACTTTACAGATTGCTTCTGGAGGCCATATATTATTTTCTGAATTTGCATGAGCGAATACTTCTCCTATATTACTATTACCTCCGTATTCTCTTTTAAATTCTTTACACAATTTTATTGCTTCGTCTACCCATTTTTTAGATTATTATAATCAATAATACCTTTATCATTAGTTCCTGGTATTGTTTTCCAAGATTTCAATAAATCCCAGGCGAAATTGAACCTAATCTCAATTTCATTTTTATTCATACCTTTTGTTTCTTCTTTTTTCATTTCTTCATCATCCTTTGGTTTATATATCATTCTAATTACTTCTACAAACGAAGATGGATTACTACTCATATCTTTATGAAGTAATCTTGGAGGTCTGCCCTAAATATCATCAGATAAAATTCGCATGAATATCCATTCTAACTGAATCATCTTTTTTTCATCTGAATATTTTCTTTTATCTAATTCTTTAAATAAAGTTGCTGCGTCATGTGAATCTATACTTGTTTTAAATGGTTCTATTGCTTTTTTAGTGGCAGCCTTTTCAAGAATCTCAACTATCAAATCTGAATTTACATTTTCAGGATCCATTCCTGCTGAATCCATTGCACTTAAGTATCTTTCATAATCAATCAATTTTCTATAACCATAATTATATTCTTCTTTTGACAAATTTCTGAAAAATCAATAAAAATTTTTCCAATACTTATCGACAATTTCTTTATTAAACTTCTCTACCATTTTCCATGTGGCCATGTTAGGCTCTAATGTCATAAGGAAATTTGTAATTAAATCTTCACCATAATTTCCGCTGTAAATATATTAATAATTTTTTCTATCCAACTTTGCCTTCAGAATTTATTTTGGAATAGGTGTATCCTTTAGCAAAATTCATAAGATTTTTATTTTTATCATACAATTCTATTATTTTTAATTCCAAAGTATTATCAATTGTTTTCAATTTTTCAAGTGAACTTCCCAAATGAATTGGTTCTTTAACTTTATTAGCTAGATTAATCATTCCTTCTAGTCCCCCTATGTTGAATATTTCCGTCGCTGCTTTTAGTCTCTCTTCTTCGACCCTTTTTGCAAACCCTTCATAATCTTTTCTTTCCCCTAATAAAGGAGGGAAGTAATCATCAAAAAGCCAATTAAATTTTTCTTCGATATCTTCTAACGATATATGCTCATATAACTCGTATAATTTATCAATTTCATCATTAGACAAAATCCATTTTGCATCTGGAAATGATCGATGTTGTGAAATTAATGTTCTGAGCGCTTCTTTAAGCTCCCTTTTATTTGTTAAATTGGAAGCAATTTTTGATTTTAAATGATTTTAAAATTTAATTCTAGCCTCATTTATTTG
>Ga0180121_10000438_pt1 | contig 17405 bp, 18 predicted proteins | sample AntDrymUQ5402106_2_FD_129676 | JGI IMG/M metagenome (GOLD analysis project Ga0180121, IMG submission 129676) | Polar desert sand microbial communities from Dry Valleys, Antarctica - metaG UQ540 (21.06) (version 2) (version 2) | ecosystem: Environmental > Terrestrial > Soil > Desert | place...
CTTCAATACAGACAATATTTTGAGAAATAAGATAGTCCTCCACTGAACCCTGTGCAAGTTTTCTACTGTACTGGTCTTCCAGGTTGCGTGCGATCAGCCCCTTGATTTTGATTCCGTCTGATTCAACGTCACTATCTTTTACGCCGTAGTTTCCAATATGAACATTGTTCATGATAACAACCTGCCCATAATAACTCGGATCGGTAAAAACTTCCTGGTAACCGGTCATACCGGTAGTGAAGCAAATTTCCCCACTGGTTGTTCCATCTTTACCAAATGAAGTTCCATGAAGAACCATTCCATCTTCAAGAACAAGAATTGCCGGTTTACGTTTTTTCTGGACCATTGCGCCGTGAAAATTTTGCAAATAAAAACAATAATCTAACTATTTCCCGGTAATTGTTTTCAACATATTTTGAGCAAAAAAAAGACAGGATGGGGATCCTGTCTCACATTTGTGTTTACGGAATTATTATTCAGCTGAATTTTCCTCTTTTCTTTCTGGTTTTGCTTCAACAGTTGTTTCTTCCGCAGGCCCTTCATTTGATGATTTCTTAGCCGTCTTACCTCTTCTTCGAGTTTTCTTACCTGTCTCTTTCACCTCTCCTTTTCCTTTACCATAAATCTCATTGAAATCTACAAATTCGATCAATGCCATTTCTGCATTATCCCCCTGGCGTGCACCAAGTTTTATAATGCGGGTATAACCACCGGGACGCCCTGCGATTTTCTCAGATACCGTACTGAACAATTCGTTCACCGCTTCCTTGTCCTGCAGGTAACTGAATACTACCCTTCGTTGATGAGTGGTGTTTTCTTTACCTTTTGTTACCAATGGTTCTATGTAAATGCGTAAAGCTTTGGCTTTTGCAAGAGTGGTTACAATTTTCTTATGCATGATCAGTTCAGCGGCCATATTACTCAAAAGAGCGCGCCGGTGTGAAGCGGTCCTGCTTAAATTTTTAATCTTATCTCCGTGACGCATGACTGTTGTTTTATTCCCTCATACCGTGTCAGGAATTATGAGGTACTCGTATTAAAAGATAATTACCCGAGGTCTTCTTTATCAAGCCCCAGTTTGCTCAGGTCCATGCCAAAATGCAATCCTCTTTCAGCCAGCACCTGCTCGATTTCAGCAAGAGATTTTTGTCCGAAATTCCGGAATTTCATCAGGTCTTCCTGTTCGTATTGCACCAGTTCGCTAAGACTGTTTATTTTAGCTGCTTTCAGGCAATTGAAGGCACGTACGGAAAGGTCAAGATCTTCCAGGGGTGTCTTAAGCACCTTACGGAGTTGAAGCATTTGTTCGTCAACTACATCTTCCTTCTTGTCCTCCTTACTGTCGAAAGTAATGTTCTCATCGGTAATGATCATCAGGTGCTGAATAAGGATACGGCTTGCCTGTTTTACTGCTTCTTCCGGATGAATAGTGCCATCGGTTGAAACATCCATTACCAGTTTTTCATAGTCTGTACGTTGCTCTACCCTTGTATTTTCGATTGCATATTTCACATTTTTAATTGGTGTGAAAATGGAATCTGTAGGAATATAGCCGAAAGGAGAATCCTTCACTTTGTTGTCTTCAGCCGGAACATATCCTCTTCCTTTTGCTATCGTTACTTCAATATCTAGCTTAGCTGAATTGTCCAATGTACAGATCAGCAAATCCGGGTTCATGATTTCGTAGCTCTGGGTTGCATCGCCGATCATGCCGGCAGTGAACTCCTGTTTATTTTTTATGTTCAGATTTATTTTTTCCTGATTTACTTCATGGTCTACTTTCTTTTTGAAGCGTACCTGTTTCAGGTTAAGGATGATTTCAACTACATCTTCCGTGATCCCCTTGATGGTAGCAAATTCGTGGTCGACCCCTTCAATACGTATTCCAACAATTGCATAACCTTCCAGTGAACTCAATAATACCCTGCGTAAAGCATTACCAATCGTTACGCCAAAACCTGGTTCCAGAGGGCGAAACTCAAACTGAGCTTCGAAATCTGTAGCTTTCTGGAGAATGATTTTTTCCGGTTTCTGGAAATTTAAAATGGCCATATTTAAATTTCAATTTTAAGTTTAACCCTGTTCCTGTTTATGAAACAGTGTATGAATAAATGAATCGAAGCTTTTATAATGTTTCCTTTTTCAGGAAAATGAATGATTACTTTGAATACAATTCCACAATCAATTGTTCCTTGATATTTTCCGGAACGCTCTCTCTTTCCGGATAAGTAATGAAGGTGCCTTTAACATCCGCTTCATTCCAGTCGAGCCAACTGAATTTTGCATTCTTACCACGCATAGAACCTGTTATGGAAGCATTTGTCCGGTCCTTTTCTTTAAGGCTGATGCGATCACCGGCTTTTAATTGAAAAGACGGAACATTCACCACATCTCCATTTACCGTTATATGTTTGTGTGCCACGAGTTGACGGGCAGCTGGTCGGGAAGGCGCGATACCTAAGCGATATACTACGTTATCGAGTCTTGCTTCAAGCAATTTGATCAGGTTCTCACCTGTTACTCCTTTCCTGCGTGCTGCTTCTTCAAAAGTTTTTCTGAATTGCTTTTCCAGAATTCCGTAAGTATATTTTGCTTTCTGCTTTTCCTTTAACTGTACGGCATATTCTCCGGGAGCTTTGCGTTTTCTGGTTGGACCATGCTGTCCGGGAGGGAAGCTGTTCTTTGTGAGATATTTTCCGTTTCCTAAAATTGGTTCACCAAAGATCCTGCAGATCCTTGTTTTTGGGCCTGTGTAACGTGCCATAATTGTTATTGATTTTTTAGTTGCGATGTACGATTATGAAAAATCATAAAAATGAATCGTACACCCAGTTATAAATAAAAAAACATCCGTGTGTTCGACGGAAAATTAAACTCTGCGTTTTTTAGGAGGACGACAACCATTGTGTGGCAAAGGAGTCATATCCTTGATCATTACTACTTCAATACCTGAATTGGAAAGTGCCCTGATGGAACTTTCCCTCCCTGCGCCTGGACCTTTTACATATACATCTACTTTCTTAACCCCCGCGTCAAAAGCAGTTTTTCCTGCATCTGAAGCTGCCATCTGTGCAGCATAAGGTGTATTTTTTTTAGAACCTTTAAAACCCATTTTACCGGCGCTGCTCCAGGAAATTACCTGGCCGGTTTTATTTGTGATACTGATGATGAGGTTATTAAAACTCGCGCTGATGTGCGCATCCCCGTAATGATCAACCTTTACTATTCTTTTCTTCGCAGCCGCCTTTGCACTCGGTTGCTGCTGTTGTTGTGCTTTTGCCATAATTCTAAATCCTGTTGGAGGTAATCAATGTTTTTATATCCGGTTCCGATGTTTCAACCCTCCTATCTTTATTCAAAAGATGATCCGGCGTTGAAACTTATCTTTTATTTCTTAGCTACTTTTTTCTTACCTGCAACTGTCTTACGCTTTCCTTTGCGTGTACGGCTGTTGGTACGGGTTCGCTGACCACGTACAGGAAGACCTTTACGATGACGAAGGCCACGATAACATGCGATGTCAAGTAACCGCTTAATACTCATCTGAACTTCTGACCGTAATTGGCCTTCTACTTTGAACTCATTTGTAATCGTACTGCGAATTGCATTCAACTCATCATCATTCCACTCCTGTACTTTTTTGTCCAAACTAATGTTTGATTTGCTTAAAATATACTGAGCAGTGGAACGACCAATACCAAATATATAAGTAAGACCTATTTCACCTCTTTTATTTTTAGGTAAGTCTACCCCGGCAATTCGCGCCATATTACAATTTTAGATTTTAGATGTACAAGTAAATTTTAACCCTGTCTTTGCTTGAAGCGGGGATTCTTTTTATTGATTACGAATAATTTCCCCTTCCTTCTCACGATCTTGCAATCTGCACTGCGTTTTTTAATGGATGCCCGTACTTTCATGACCTTTTTTTTTGCCGCTACCACTTAAGGTAATCTGTTATAAATCAGTTAGCATTCTTTATTTATACCTGAAAATGATCCTGCCCCTGGACAGATCATATGGACTCATTTCAACTCCAACTTTATCTCCGGGTAAAATTCGAATATAATTCATCCTCATTTTTCCAGAGATGGTGGCCAGAATTTCATGACCATTTTCCAGTTTCACCTTGAACATCGCATTGGATAAGGCTTCCTGGATAGTACCATCTTGTTTAATCAGAGGTTGTTTACCCATACAGTTTTTAGGAGCGCAAAGATAGGATAATCAGCCTTAAGAATGAAATAAATAGATAATTCTTAATTCTCCGAAGCCGGAAAACTGCTTGCAAAAGATCTAAGCATACCAGGTGAATGAAGTTTATGAAACCAAAAAAACAGGACCCTCCTTGTTTTATATAGTTCATGTAAAAAAACCCAGGAGTACTTTTTCAAAAAAATACACTTTAAAAAAGAAAAGAAGACTATAACTAATTAAAAATCAATGTTAATCAACGTTCAACTCCACTTTCGTCATATCATAATAATGATTTTGTAATTCATGTACATGAAGCGGTTTATCAAGATGCCGACGATCTTCTCTCCACCAAATCTCCAGTTCTGAAAAATTATCAACTTTCGGAAGAAGAATTCTAAAAGAACCTTTAGCATATTTAGCTGATCCATCACCATTCACTTGTTTAGTGAAGCCGAGTTTCTGCAATTGCCTGTCACTTAACGGGATTGGATTAAGATGCGAAGGTGTGAACCAAAATTGCTGTATTTCAGTTTCAACGCATATTTCCTTTTCATCCCTATTAAGTTTTTTTACTACTCCTTCCCATTGTTTCCCTTCATATTCTGCTAATACAAGGTCTCCGGGTTTCAGTTCGTGGAATTTTATCATTTGAATTCTTTGAAGGTGAATTTATGGAAAAATGAAGCAACCAGCAACAAGCAACCAGCAACCAGCAACAAGCAACCAGCAACTCTACCTCTTCACTCCGCCCAGCTCATCGTATAATCAGCATTTTCAATTTCCAGTGCTTCTATGGTAAGCATCAGTGGATGAAAAGTATCTACCATTACAGCCAATTCTTTTGTTTCTTTGGTTCCTATGCTTCGTTCAACTGCACCCGGATGCGGCCCATGTGGGATTCCACCAGGATGTAAAGTCATCATACCGCGTGTAACATTTTTACGACTCATAAATTCACCATCAACATAATACAGTAATTCATCGCTATCAATATTACTATGATTGTAAGGTGCAGGTACCGCCTTAGGATGATAATCAAATAAACGCGGACAGAAGGAACAAACTACATAATTCATCCCCTCAAAAGTCTGGTGTACCGGAGGAGGCTGGTGAACGCGGCCAGTGATGGGTTCGAAGTCATGAATACTGAAAGCAAATGGATAGCAACATCCATCCCACCCCACAATATCGAATGGATGATGTCCGTAATGGATGCCGTATATATTTCCCTTCTTTTTTGTTTTTATCAGAAAATCACCTTTCTCATTAACTGTGGTCAGAGAAGAAGGAGGTCGGACGTCACGTTCACAGTACGGAGAATGTTCCAGCAATTGCCCGTATTTGCTTAAATATTTTTTCGGAAACCGAATAGGGCTAAAAGATTCAAGAATGAACAGGCGGTTTTGCTGACCGTTGAAATGAATCTGGTAAATGGTGCCGCGGGGAATCAGCAGATAATCACCATACCCGAATGCGAGTTCTCCATACATTGTTTTTAAAATCCCTGTACCCTCATGTATGAATATCATTTCGTCCGCATCAGCATTCTTATAAAAATAATCATTCATGCTTTGTGAAGGAGCAGCGATTACTACATGACAATCATTATTCACCAGAATAGGTTTTCTGCTTTGTAGAAAGTCTGACTGTGGCTGAACCTTAAAACCGTCAAAGCTTCTGTGCTTCAACATTTTTTCCTCTGCAATTCGTGGCTGAACATCATATGGCGGGTCTGTATGAATGATGTCAGTGGGAGCATGATAATGATATAGGAGAGAATAATCGTTTGAAAAACCTTCTGTAGAAAATAACTGCTCTGCAAACAAGCCTCCATCTTCCTTTCTGAATTGCGTGTGTCTTTTATGCGGTATGTTACCTAGTTTATAGTAATATGGCATATCACAATTTACGATTTTAGATTTGCGATTTTAGATTTTAGATTTGCCATATCAGATCTCTGAAAACATTCACAACAATTATTCAGGCAATTCCGAAGTCGCCAAACAAAAATCTAAAATTATGATTCGTATTGGTCTGCTATCAGATACCCACGGGTATATAGATGATCATATACTAAATCAACTTGCATCCTGCGATGAATTCTGGCATGCCGGTGACTTCGGAAATATAGAAGTAGCTATCACTTTACAAAAATTAAAACCACTTCGTGGGGTTTCCGGAAATGTGGATGGGTTTGATGTTAGCAGTATTTACCCCCAACACCTCAGATGGCAGTGCGAGGATGTTTCAGTTTTCATGACGCACATTGGCGGGTACCCTGGAAAATACGCACCTGCAGTAAGAATTGAATTGTCAAAAAATGCTCCGCAACTTTTCATATGCGGCCATTCTCATATCTGCAAAATTCAATATGACCAGCATTATAAATGCCTGCACATGAACCCGGGTGCTGCCGGCAAACATGGCTGGCACCAGATGCGCACCATGATACGATTTACCGTAGATGGCAATAACATGAAGGATTGCGAGGTAGTTGAATTAGGTAAAAGAGGTGATCTGACAGCATAATTCATTTGAAAATTGAATGAACATGCAGTAAGCTGCGATACCGGTTGTGTTTTAGAAATATTCTCCCGAATAAAAATTTTTCCTGCTATTCCTGCGCAACTCAAGAACCTTTTAACGATTATTCTATCAGGTATAATTAAAAACGATATCAGATGGTTTAATAAATCATCCTGTTTCCTACCTTGTATCTCTAAACTTATTATATGTTTTCAATAGATCGTAGAACATGGCTCAGACAAAGTACAATTGCTGCTTTGGGTCTGGGTATATCCAACTCCTCTTTTGCCACGGACCATTGTATACCCAGAGATTTCCTGCCGGAAACTACCTTGATAAACCTGGGTTCAAATGAGAATCCTTATGGCATCTCCCCAAAAGCAAGACAGGCAATTATGGAAATGTTTGGCAATGCAAGCCGATATCAATTCAATGTACCTCATATCAAAAATTTTCGGAAACAAATAGCAGAACATTATGGATTGAAGACTGAAAATTTACTCGTGACGGCAGGGTCAGGTGAAGCACTTGTGCTATTTGCGAGGCAATATAACAAAGGCAATATAGTGCTTGGCAATCCAACTTTCGGCATACTTGGAAACACCGCAAGGAAAATGGGCACCTCACTCATAGAAGTTCCCCTTACCAATGAAAAGGTTCATGACCTGCCAGCTATGTTACGGGCAATAAATGCAAATACGCAACTCATTTACATTGTAAATCCTGCTAATCCAACCGGCACCGTGATACAAACGGAAAATTTAAAAAAATTTTGCAGAGAAGCGTCAAAACAATCTGTTGTACTGGTTGATGAAGCATACATAGATTTTCTGGATGACCCCGACGGTTCTTCCGTAAAGGATCTGATCAATGGTTATCCGAATGTTGTAGTTGTAAGAACATTTTCAAAAATATACGGGATGGCTGGTCTACGGGTAGGCTTTGTTATCGGGAATCCGTCAATGATCAGAAATCTGGAGGAAAGTTATTTCAGCAGTACACAATTTACTTTAAGTAATTTATCGATGACAGCAGCACTTGCAAGCCTGAACGATAAAGCACACGCTACCTTGAGCAAAGAAAAAAATGCAATGGCCAGAGAATTCACTCAGAATAATTTTAAAGGTTCAGGTATAGAATTTATTCCGAGCGTTACAAATTTTATTTTCTTCCGCTTAAAAAATTACCAGGGTGATTTTGCCAATGAAATGATGAAAAAGAATATCGTATTGCGTTCCGGAAATTATTCTGATGGAAAGTGGGGAAGAGTGAGCATCGGCACTATGGCGGAAATGCAACATTTTATTAAAGTAGTAAAGGAAGAATTTCGTGCAAATTCGAGATAATAACACAACTCCCCCTAATGCTGCTATACATCATTGCTATCTTATTAGTTTGCCTGAAACTTCTAAGTAAAGCATTACATCCCGGGGAATAATGGCCTTGCAACACCCTCTCGGAATGGCCATGGAATAGAAGCCAGGATCAGTATTAAAGCAATAAAATAATACCAGAAACTGCGGCGATGCCTGACGATGTCCGGAAAGTTTTTTTTCGATATTCCTCTTCCTATTGTAATAAGGATTATTGCCAGTAGCATTCCTATGAAATGTTCGATTGCAAAAAAGCGACTATATGGATCCTTCATTACACCGCTCATACCAAGCTCCTGAATTTTTTTTAATCCCCAGTCACCGGCAAACCACTGATATATTCCAACCAAAAAAGTTATATGAGCTGTAATCATCAAAAACAGCCCGGTCTTACTATCACCGGTCGTGAAAGTCTTTTTGCCCGTCATACCGGTAAGATGTCTGATAAGTGCAATAACAAGAAATAACAATATTACCCAACGAAGAATATTATGCAGATGAAGAAGGCCGGTATACATAATTTATTGATTTAGATCTGAAAAGTAGAATATGGTCAGATATGAGTTAATGATGTATGATGTGAAGAAACATCCAAAAATCTGAAATAGAAAATAAATCGCACATTTAATATCTTACATGTCTTCACTTCACCCAATCTGCCAAAAAAATATTCGTGTCTCTCGTGCCTCCATTATTCCTGTTGCTGCAAAAAACAATTTTTTTTCTATCCGGGCTGAACATGGGAAAAGCGTCAAATCCATTATCCCGGCTTATTCTTTCCAAACCATTCCCATCAAGATCCATCAGGTACATATTGAAAGGAAAGCCTCTTTTATATGCATGGTTACTGCAAAAGATAATTTTATTTCCATCCGGTGTAAAATTAGGGGCCCAGTTCGCCTGGCCAAGTGAAGTGATTTGTTTTGAATCGGATCCATCAGCATTTGCTACATACACTTCCATATTAGTAGGAGCAACTAATCCCTGTAATAATAAATCCTTATAATCTTTGATCTCTGCATCTGTTTTCGGCCTGCTGGCCCTCCACACAATTTTTTTACCATCTGGACTAAACCAGGCCCCACCATCATAACCAAGTTCAGAAGTAATCCGTTTTGTTTTGCCACTTTTCAGATCCATACAATACAGGTCAAGATCACCATCCCGAATGGAAGTGAAGAGCATCTTTTTTCCATCAGGCGAGAGAGAAGCTTCCGCATCATAGCCTGGTGTTTTAGTTAGTCGCTTAACAATTTTGCCATTCAAGTCGGACATAAATATGTCATACGAAGAATAAATAGGCCATATATATCGCTTAAGCACATTTCGGTCCGGAACCGGAGGGCAATCAACGCTGCTCAAGTGAGTAGAGGCATAGATAATATGTTTATTGTCCCTTGTAAAAAAACCGCAGGTAGTTCTTCCTTTACCGGTACTCACCAACTTTGGAACAATCTTTTCACCGGCCGCAGGAATTTTCGTCACATATATCTGATCACAAAGAATTTTTTCTTTTACATTCGTCTTCTGAAAAACAAGGTATTTACCATCATAACTAAAGTAGGCTTCTGCATTGTCACCTCCATTGGTAAGTTGCAACACATTCGAAAAATGTTTTTCCTCCGGATAGTGTAAAGTGTCATATTCCATACCTGAAGAAATGTTCAGAGATTTGATATCCGCTCTAGAAAAAATAAGAATTAAAAAAAAGACAATAAAAATCAATACCCCTTTCTTATATAAAGTGTCGTATCGAAAATAATGATGCCAGTTGTTCACTGTGAAGGTTTTTTTTGTTAAAATGTTTTTGTGCATGTTGGATTACAGCATACACCTGACAAAAATCGGTTAGTTTTGAATAATGAAAAACGGGAAATTCCGTATAGGAATAATTGCAATATTGATCTTTTTATGTTGTTGCGAAGATAATAACAATGCCGGGAGGAAAATATTATCAATGAATCCTTATGCCGGCCTGACTGACAGTATTCAACGCTTTCCTGAGAATGCTAAAATCTATCTAGAAAGAGGTTTATTGCTATCGCAAAATAATCAACATGAATTGGCAGCAATTGATTATGAGCAATCTTTCAAACTGCAACCAAATGAAAGTACTACCCTCATTTATATTTCTAACCTGTTGACATTGAATAAAGTCAGGGATGCAGTGAATTTATTAAAAAAATCAATTTTAAAATTCCCCTCGAATGTTGAATTCAGAAGAAGGCTGAGCGACATATATATTGAATCCGGGGAATATGAGAAGGCGCTTATCGAATACAACGAAATGATTCGCCTGGATTCAACTGATTTTGAAACCTGGCATAATAGAGGAACTGTGTTATTACAGCTGAAGGATACTGTTACGGGGATTGAAGCTTTGGAAAAATCCTATTCTTTGCAACCGATCCAATACACCGGTCTAAAGCTTGCTGATTTGTATGCAATCATGAAAAATCCACGTGCACTGGAAATTTGCGACGAGATCATTGCCCGGGATACTGGCGGTGTTAGTACTGATGCATTATTTGCGAAAGCAGTCTACTTTTCTGAAACAAAACAATACGATAAAGCGTTGAATTTTTTTGACACCGTGATAAAAATTGATTGGACTTTAGTAGATGCACATAATGAAAAGGGGATTGTATTGTTTGAGCAAAGAAAATATGATGATGCTTTGAAAGTTTTTAAAACAGCCGCTTCTGTATCCAACACCAATGCTGATGCATATTTTTGGATGGGAAGGTGTTATGAAGCGAAACAGGATACCTCGATGGCGATTGTGAATTATGATCGCGCGGTTTCACTTGACCCATCATTCAGGGAAGCGAGAGAAAGAAGGAAGAAGCTTCAGTAGCTTCAATATCGTTGGTCTGCAAACCTCAATATGGTAAGCGTCAAATACATGATGCTCCTTACTCATGAAACTCAATCCTTATATTGCATTCATAATTTCCCGTAATGCCGCTTATTGCACCGTCGCTTTTATCTGCGAACTTTCTGAAACTTCAGGAAGAATGTTCTATGATCAATAACAGTGATGCAGACTGGTTTCATCTTGATGTAATGGATGGCAGTTTTGTTCCCAATATCAGTTTCGGTATTCCCATAATTGAACATGTCAGGAAAGCAACAAAAAAAGTTTGTGACGTTCACCTGATGATCCTCGAGCCTTCAAAGTATGCAGAAGCTTTCAAAAATGCCGGGGCAGATATTCTTACTGTCCATGCAGAGGCCTGTATACACCTTCACCGGGACATTCAGCATATACGATCCCTTGGAATAAAACCAGGTGTAGCCATCAATCCACATACTCCTGTAAGTGTCTTATTTAATATTCTTCATGACATAGATCTGGTTTGTCTCATGAGTGTAAATCCGGGTTTTGGTGGACAGGAATTCATTCCGTTTACTCTTGAAAAGATCAGGCAGCTTAAGTCAATGATCGTTGAAAGAAAATTGCAAGTTCTGATTGAAGTGGATGGAGGTGTTACACTTAAAAATGCCCATTCCATTATTGAAGCTGGTGGTGATGTACTGGTAGCGGGAAATACCATATTCAACTCTCCGGATCCGACTAAAACAATATCGCTATTGAAGCAGTTAAAAGCATAAGTATGGCAAAAGACCTCTTTTCAGAACAATCAGGCGACTATGCATCTTACAGACCAACGTACCCACCTGTGCTTGTGGAATCATTTCTTCCATTTGTAAAAGAACGGAAACTTGCCTGGGATTGTGCCACTGGGAATGGTCAGGCTGCCGTATTGCTTGCAGAATATTTTGAAAATGTAGAGGCAACAGATATCAGCGAAGAACAATTAAAAAATGCCTTCCCAAATCAGAAAGTTCATTACACATTGGTGAATGCTGAAAACACAAATTTCAAAGAAAAATCGTTTGATCTGATAACTGTTGCACAGGCTTATCATTGGCTAAAGTTTGATGATTTTCATAAGGAAGTAATTCGAGTGGCAAAACCGGGAGCGGTCATAGCAATTTGGGCATACGGACTTATCAGGTGTGCTGATAAAGAGATAAACAAAATGCTAAAAAATTTTTATAATGACACTACAGGTCCTTACTGGGATCCTGAGAGGAAATATGTTGATGAAAGATACGAGACCATTCCTTTTCCTTACGAACCGCTGATAAATACAAATTTTGAAATTAATTACGAATGGAATATTGAGCAATTGTCTGGCTACCTGAATAGTTGGTCGAGCGTTCGGAATTTTATCAGAAAAGAAAACTCGAATCCCGTTGAATTATTCCGGATAGCTTTAAATGAAGTATGGAGAGAAAGAGCAACGAAAAATTTTACCTTTCCCATATTTCTGAAGGCTGGAAAAGTGGGGTAAAGGCTATGAGCTATGAGCACGACTGAATGAATATGTGATCGTAATTGGGAAGGCTCAGAGAGAAATTTTTATTTGAAATAGTATCCTCTAAATTCTTGCAGATAGAAATTACTGATTGCTTATAGCTCATAGCTAACTACTACACCAACTGCCTCTTATACATTTGGATACTGTTTTCAAAACCGTAATATAAAGCATCACAAATCAACGCATGACCAATTGACACTTCTGAAAGTCCTATTATTTCTTTAGCAAAAAAGTAAAGATTGGATAGATCAAGGTCGTGACCCGCATTGATACCTAACCCGAGTTGGTTAGCCTTCTCAGCTGCTTCTTTATAGAGCGCAATCGCTTTTTCACGATCATCACTAAATTGTCTTGCATACATTTCTGTATATAATTCTATCCGGTCTGTACCGGTATCCTTTGCGCCGTTGATCATTTCCGTTACCGGATCAACAAAAATAGATGTCCGGATACCTGCGGTTTTGAAAATGCTTATCATCTCTGAGAGATAATGTTTATGGGTGATCGTATCCCACCCATGATTCGACGTAATTTGTCCCAATCCATCCGGCACCAATGTTACCTGGTGAGGTTTTACTTCAAGTACCAGATCAATAAATTTTTGTTCACGGCAATTGCCTTCAATATTATATTCTGTAGTAATAATTTTTTTTATTTGTCTGACATCTTCGTAACGAATATGACGCTCATCTGGTCTTGGGTGAACGGTCACACCATCTGCTCCGAAGCGTTGTGCGTCTTTTGCGGCTTTAACAACATCCGGGTTATTATTGCCCCTGCTGTTGCGAAGGGTGGCAAATTTGTTGATGTTGACACTCAGTTTTGTCATAAATCAAAATTATTCAAATCAACAGGAAGTTGTGGTATCAAAAAAAATAAAAAAAGGAACCTGCAAGGTTCCTTTTCGGGTTTAGGGTACGGGTAAGGGTTTATGCTTTGGTAAGGGACGAACTGAATAAAATAATTCCTTCATTATCGAGAATATCTATTCCATATCCGCCACTGTTCATGGATCCCATTTCAGTGATGGTAGTTAAATTGCTTCCTTTCACCAGGTACCAACTGAACAGTTTAACTATTTTGCCATCACCGTCGCTCATTCTAACGATTGTATGACGGCTATGCTCACACGATACCTCAAGGGTTACGGAAGTGTAGAAAGGATTGGGTTTAGCTGTTACTTTAGTAATCATGGTTTCATAGGATTTTGGATGTTTCTGACCAGCTGATTCATTTTGAACCGGCCGCATCATTCTTTGAAAAGAACTTGGAATCTTCGATTGGCCATACTCATTTTGTCCATTAGATACTTTTGCCATTGTTACTTTATTTTCCAATTAAAGCGATTAATTGTTATGCATTAGTTTGCTAAACCAGTGCCATTATAATAAGTCTATGAGATTCAATGCCGTTCAATGATTTGAAAACCTATATATTTCCTTTGATGGGATGGTCATAATCATTTTGGGAAGGATTGATTGTTTATTCAATTTGAGGGAAGGCAAGAAACGTAGATACTGAAATAGGTTATTGTTTGGAATAACCCATTGAGGTGAAGGTTTTTGCAAAATAGATTCCATCTTTTAGATGGCATCTTTTAGATGGTATCTTTTAGATGGTATCTTTTAGATGGTATCTTTTAGATGGTATCTTTTAGATGGTATCTAAAAAACCAGGAATCGGGGAAACTGTATTAAATTCAATTTTCAAATAGTTGATTCTCAGTCCTTTAAAAAATAGATTCCATCTTTTAGATGGAATCTGGTGTTCAAAACCTGGCAACAAGTTTGAAATTCAACAACCTCGGAGTTAAGCGGTTCGGCAATGCAAAAATGGTATTGGAGAAGTCTTTAATTAATAAATAAGAAATCGTGTTATCGCGGTCAATGAGGTTGAATACTTCAAGGTTTGCCCAGATATTTTCGAAATTTCGAAAAGGGTGGTGACTTCTTCTGTTTGAACGCTCCCCGTCCAGTAACAATGCACTAAAACCAATATCGATCCGGATATAAGGTTCAATGATTAATGCATTCCTGTACTTTACACTTTGCGGAATGTTGTAAGGAAGATTGCTGCCATATAAAAAGTTCAGATAAACTTTAAAATTTTTATTCGTCGATAAATAATCCTGCAAGAACATACCAAAAGAAAAACGACGGTCTGTAGGTCTTCTCAGCCAACCCGCTTCGGTTAATGTACTATCAATGGCTACGAAATTTGAATCGAGTTTATAGTTATAATAATTATCGTTTTCAAGATTTTCTTTAGCTGAAAGAAACCCTATACTGATCCAGCTTTCTGCATCTTTTACAATCTCTCCAAATAATCTCATTTCCAATCCGGCAGCATATGCTTTTGCTGAATTCTCTCCAAAATACCTTACACGCACATTATCTACATCATAAGGAACAACATCATATAAATATTTATAAAATGCTTCCGTTGTGATCCGGAACGGACGATTTCCCGAATGAAAATTATAATCGAATCCTCCTACCAACTGCCAGCTTTTCTGAGCCTTTACATTTTCATTGATCGTTCCATCATAACGCCGCAATTCCCTGTAAAAGGGAGGCTGGTGATACGCCCCTGCAGCACCACGAATGATCACATCTCTTTCCCAATTCCCGGGCTTGAAAGAAAACCCTACACGGGGAGTTAAAAGAAATTCTTTATTCAACGTATTATAATGATACCTCAAACCTGCCTGAAAAGTAAAGCCGGTGGAATCCTGAAAGCGGATATTATCCTGCAGGTAACCAGACAACCTGTTAATAGAAAGATTTGCTTTGGATTTGATGACCTTATTTAATTCCAGAGTAGAAGGACTGTAAGGAAGATTATAACCTGCACTATCCTGGTATTCCCACTCATTTAATTTATCCCTGATAGATTGTTTTTCCACCGTCTGCCCCCATTGCAAATAATGATTACCTCTTTCAATACTTCCTTTATGACTGGCATTCCAAATTTCTATTTTCAAATCATTTCTTGCATAAGTTTGATACAGTCCTGCACCCAACGGATTATTGATAAAGCCAAAATCTGGTTTGCTTTTATCAAATTCTCTTTCGCCAAATAGATAGGCACCCGTAATATCGATTGATTCTTTCTCATTATTCTGAAACCTGCTCAACATCCATTTCAAACGTAAACTTCTGCGAAGTTCCTGAACGAAAGAAAGGCCCAGCATATTTGTGAAATAAGAATCTTGCTCTCTGCCTTCGAAAAAGATATCGAGTCCGAGATTCGCACTGAAGAATGGCGAAAAAACGGTTGAAGTCAGCTGACTAAAAGCGGGAATGAGCGTAAATTTTGTTTGAGAGAAATTCCCGAGAAATTCGATGGCATTTTTATCATTCAGCTGGTATGTGAAAAGTGCCTGCAGGTCAGATGAGGAGGGCACATAATTTCCTTTGGTTTCCTGACTACCCAGTAGATTTCGATTACTCCTGTTACGCGTTCCGAGGAGATAAGTAAATCGTTCATTCAGTGAACTTCCCTCAACATGTAATCCCTGCTCTATCAGACCCAGATAAGCGGAACCGGCAAAACCTCGTGGTCTCCGATATTGGATATCAAGAACAGAAGACATTTTATCGCCATATCTTGCCTGGAACCCGCCATTATAAAATTGAACATTTCTGGCAAGCTCCGGATTTATAAAACTCAACCCTTCTTGTTGTCCACTTCGTACGAGGTACGGACGAAATACTTCGAAATCATTAACGTAAATAAGATTCTCATCATAATTTCCACCTCTTACAGAATACTGTGATGTCAACTCGTTATTCGAGCCAACAAACACTTTAATAAGGCTTTCAATACCGCCCGTAGGTGCCGGAATGTTGATCGCATTTTTTGGGTTAATAACCACCAATCCAGCTTCACGTCGTTGCCTTTGATCGGTTACGACAACAGGATCTAGTTCACGCACCCCTTTCTCCATTCTAATGGCCAGATATTCTTCCTCGTTCTCATTCAGAATAAAGTTTCGCTGTTGAGTTACATATCCTGTATAAGAAAATTGCAGCGCAAAAGCTTTATCAACCGGTACGCTTACCCGAAAGGTTCCTGAATCAGAAGAATACATACCTACTTGTCTGCCTAGAATGATAATAGAAACTTTCGATAATGGATTTTCATTTTCATCTACTATCTTACCGGAAACATGAGCAGGTTTTTTTTGTGCGTACACAGGAGAAGATAACGCGCTCAGGAAGATTAAAAAGGCGATACAAACTATTTTCAGGAGGGGCGCGTTTTCCATCAATGCCAAATTTATCGGTTTTATCTGCAATTATCGAAATGATACAAAATGCGCGGAGAGAGATTACTTATTTGGATGAATCTGATCAATCTGCTGTTGATTCTTCTTGTGGCCTGCAGTACCCGGCCGGAATTCGAAAAAAAGAATCTGTCAGGGAAACCTCACTATATTTTTACTGAAAGATTAATCAAAGGGAAAGATACCGGGATGATTTCTCTTACAGGTTTTAAAAGGGTAAGGTTGGCAGATATTCTTTGTCAGCATTGGGAATTGAAAAATATGGAAGATATTTCCTCCATTGAACTGGTGATGGAACCGGTTACGAACATTCGAATTTTTCCTGATCTGGCATTATTCAAAGATTCCTCGGTCGTTGAAAATGCCCGAAATAAAATCAGGATAGGAAAGTGGACGACGAAAGGAACACGTCAACCTGTACTTACACTCGTATTTGAAAAAGCTGCTATAAAGGAATATACAATTACAGAACTTACTTCTTCCTCGCTTCTGTTAACTTCCAAAGGAAAAAAAGACAGTTTGTATTTAAGATTGTCATCAGATGCAAAGGTGCATGAGAATATGCGTAACGATCCATTCTATCCCGATAATATGTTATGGCGACTACGGCCAGATAATCCTGAAAAAGATAGC